>Ga0102832_1001017_pt1 | contig 26838 bp, 39 predicted proteins | sample EBPBio282013_DNA_FD_88942 | JGI IMG/M metagenome (GOLD analysis project Ga0102832, IMG submission 88942) | Wastewater treatment Type I Accumulibacter community from EBPR Bioreactor in Madison, WI, USA - Reactor 2_5/28/2013_ DNA (Illumina Assembly) | ecosystem: Engineered > Bioreactor > EBPR >... | reverse complement strand
CGCGGGCAAGTTCAGGCCGCTACGACCATTGCAACCGGCTTAGCGTGCTTTATTTTCCGTTTTCTGAGACGACCCCTCCTTGGCTTGCAACTCCCCGATGGGGGCCTCTGGCACCACGTTTCTAGACCATTCCTGCGCCAGCGCTCCGGCATTGATCGGAAACGTGAGGCCATGGACGGCGCGCCATAGTCGCGCCATCTTGATTGCCTCACGCTTGGGAGAGAGCGGCGCGATCAAGGGCCGGCCTTCTTGTCGAGTACGCTGAGGATCTCCTGTAACTGCTGCTTCACCCCGTTGTCCAGCGACTGGTACTTGCGGAAGAACGCCTCGTCGGCCACGTCGATCGAGGGTTCGGCGACGTCATCGTTCATCAGGAACTCGGGTGTCACGCCCAGGACCTTCGCCACCTCGTGGATCCGGTCTGCGGAGGGGCGGGCCTTTTCCTTGTTTTCCAGTTCCCACACAGATGACTTGGACGCGCCGATCTGCTCCGCGAACTGCTCCAGAGTCAGGCCTGCCTTCTTCCGCAGTGCGCGGACCTTTTCACCCAATGCTGGCATCTCGTTCGGCTTTCCGATAAAAAAAATTCTTGACTCCGGAAGTTCGGAAGTTCATACTTTTAATTATGTGCTTTCCGAACTTAATGCGCAACCCCGACTTGGTAACACAGCCTGCCGGGGAGAGGCCACTGGGCGGAACGTCGCAATCAACCAATCCTAAAAGGGGATGACCATGAGCAAGATATTGAAGCCCGGCACGCCGGCACCGAGGTCCGGTCAGTACAAGAACCCGGGTACGGGGAATGAAGTGACCGGGGTGAAGGGCAAGCCCTTGCCCCCCACGCCGCGGCCGGGTCAAGGCTACACGCTGGTGGATCCCACCAAGCACAAGCGCTGAGCTGGGACGACTCCAGGTGTAGCGGCAACAAAGAAAGACAACAACCTCAAGGAACCCCGTGATCTGCGAACCTGTGACTCTTCCCCAACGCCCCCTCATCTCGACGCGGTCGTCCGCCCGTTTCTTCCACTTGGTGGATGCCATCGCCCGGGCAAACGAGCCAACGCCGACCCAGTTGACGGCGCTGGAACGTTCATACAACAGCACCGGCGAATTTCTTTCGGGCTGCTCGGAGTTCCATGGCGATCTGATCCAGATCCATGCCCACGGCTCTCGCCAGCTGGGCACCATTGTGCGGCCACGGGATGGCTCACGGGAGGGCTTCGACATCGACTTGATCGCCCGGCTCACGCCAGAGGCTCGTCGCAAATACGAAGGCGACCGCGGTCCGGCCTTGCTGCTCGATCGTTTGCACGGGGTGCTGTCTCGTTACGCCGAGGCGCACGGGCTGCAGCTGCATCGCTGGGAACGTTGCGCGACACTTGAGTATTCTGACGGCATGTTTGCCGACATCGCGCCTGTTATCGATGCGCCGCTGCTCGCGGCGCCGTTCGGAGACACGCATGGGCTCATCCCAGATCGCGAACTTCGGCGTTTCGACTCGACAAACCCGCGTGGCTACGCGAAGCACTTCGATCTGGCCGCCGCCATCTCTCCGAACTTCACGGCCGCTCTGAGCTTCTCGGAGGCGATGGACTCCGTGACGCGCGCGGACGTCACCCCTTTGCCGGACGCACAGGAGGTGTTCGGCCGGCTCCTGTGCCGCTTGGTTCAGCTGTTGAAGCTGCATCGCAATGAGGCATTCGGCGTCGTACAAGTCGGCCAGGACATGGCGCCGTCGTCGGTCTTCCTGACGACGCTAGCCGCTATGGCCTACGCGGTGGAGGCGCCACAACCGCATGAAAGTCCCTTGGAACTGCTGCTTGATATCGTCGTGCGCATGCCGCTGCACTTCGAGCGCATCTCGCGGCCCGATGGCACTGAAGAATGGGTATTGCCCAACCCGTCGGCGCCGAAGGACAACCTCGCAGCGAGCATGAATTTGCCAGCGCGGCAGGAGGCATTCTTTTTCTGGCACCGGCGACTGATCAGCGACCTGAACCGCATCTTGAATGCGATCGAACATCATGAAGGTATGGACGTGCTCCTCAAGGCACTGCAAGCCGCTTTCGGTTCTCACAGCGCCGGAGCCATTCAGCAGGCGCAAGCTGAGCGCCAAAGCGCAAGCCGCGCTGCCGGCCGGGTGACGTTGATTTCTTCGGTGGCCGCTGCGCCGATCAACGTCCCGGTGCGTTCGCACACCTATTTCGGGCGTTGATGACGCGCTATCCCATTGCGCCGACCCCTACGTTGGCCCAGCGGGCATTGGAGCTACGCGCGTTGCCTCTCGACGGTGCGCGACTTGTGTTCTTCTCGGGCCGCGCCTTGCACTACCGGTTTCGCCTGGCGCCCAGCGAGTTCGGCCGGATTTATACGTGCGAACTTCGTCTTACGCCAGACGCCCGGGCACCGGAGATGTTCGTGCTGGATCCCGACTTGAAGACCCTGGCGGACGAAGAAGCCCTGCCTCATATCTATCCCAGCAAGGGGGTAGGCACCAAGCTGTGTCTGTGGTGGCCCAAGCAGCGCGAATGGCTGCCGCAGATGAAGCTGTCGGAGACCTACATTCCCTGGACTTCAGAATGGCTGTGGTACTTCGAGGATTGGCTCGCAACAGGCACCTGGTCTGGCGGGGGTAATCATCCTCGGATACGCGTGACGCGCTGGGCATGAGGAATGTCGGTGGCTAAGGAGAGCGCGGCAACACAACAAGGAAAAGAGATGAATGAAATCGACAAGCAGCAGGTTCAGCCGAGAATGCTGAACCTGCTGCGTGCCCGGACGCTGATCTACCGGCGCGCCAAGAACTACCAGGCCGTCGGGCTGGTGATCTCGCTGGGGCTGCCGTTAGTGGGGCTCGCAGCAGCAGCGCTGTTTTCAGCGTCGAAGCCGTTCATCGCGCTCTTTGCCCTGACCTTCAGCTACTTGGAAGTGCTGTTCTTCGACCCCTGGCTCAGAACGCAACTCAAGACTGCTGCCAAGCTGCAGGAGGACTTCGATTGCACGTTGTTGGGAATGGACTGGAACGTATTTCTGGCCGGCAGTCGGGTCGACCCTGAACAAGTGTTCGAGGATGCCTGTAGAACACTCAGCGCGAAAGACGAGAAGCGTCTGCTGGATTGGTACCCACTGACCGTCAATGCCCTGCCGCTTCATCTGGCCAGACTCGTGTGCCAGCGCACCAATATCTGGTACGACAGCGCGTTGAGAAAGCGCTACCGAATGGTTTTGCTGTTCGGTGCCGTTGCGATCATGTTTTTTGTCGGAATGGGCTCCCTGTGGATCGACACCACCATAACCTCGTTCGTCCTGTCGACGTTGGCCCCGATGACGCCCATGATGATCTGGGCATTGCGGGAGCGCAATCGGCACGCGGCGACTTGCGAATTGCTGGACCGCTTGAACGAGGACGTGAAGAAGCTCTTCGACAAGTCGCGTGCAGGGGCAACGGAACAAGAAATCAGCATGAGGTCGCGTGAGTTGCAGGATGCCATCTACAACCATCGCGTTTCCAGCCCGCTGATCTTCGACTGGATCTACAACCGACTGCGCAGCCAGATGGAGGAGCGCATGAATGCCGGCGCTCAGGAACTGGTCGACCAACTGCGACTAACACCCGCGCCAATGACCATGACTACAAAGTGGGATGAAAAATGAAGCTAATCCAGGACTTCAACACCTTCTTGGTCTACACGGTCAACCTCAACAGCACACGGTTCGGCCAACTCGAGAATGGCATTGAGGCCATCAAGACCTCGGTGAGAGGGCTAAATTGGAAGCCAACGATCGTCGGATTCGCGGCACACGGGTCGTGGGCGCACAAGACCATCATCAAACCTTTGTCCGGGGATCCGTTCGATGTAGACCTGCTGGTATACGTAAAGCCCGTCGCAAGATGGGAAGCGAAGGACTACATCAACGAACTGTATGCCGAGATGGGAAAGCGCGGATTGTACAAGGACAAGATCCGTCGGTACTCGCACTGCATCACCATCGAGTACGCTGGCGAGCGCAAGATCGACGTGGCGCCCTGCGTGAAGGAGCGCCTTCAATCGGGCGCCTGGGAGGTGTGCAACCGCGGTACCAACTCTTTCGAGAAGTCCAACCCGCTGGATTACACGAACTGGCTAATCGAACGTAATGCCATCAGCGGGAGCAATAATTTTCGCAAGACAACCCGCTTGCTGAAATATCTGCGAGACATCAAGACGAACTTCACGTGCCCGTCCTTTCTGCTGACGACGCTGCTAGGAATGCAGGTCTATGCATCGGACAAGGGGACGCCTGGTTTTGTCGATGTCCCCACGACACTGAAAACGCTGATTGACCGTCTTGACGATTGGCTACAGGCGAACCCAAGCAAGCCGACGGTACGCAACCCCGTACTCTTCGAAGAAATTCAGAGCAACGCCTGGGACGATACGAAGTACAGCAACTTCCGAGCGAAGGTCAACCTGTACCGCGGCTGGATCGATGACGCGTATGACGAGCCGGACAAGGAGGAGAGCATCGGCAAGTGGCAGCGTGTCTTTGGGGACGACTTTGCGGTTCGAGAAGCCGAGGAAAAGGCGAGCAAGGTCAGCGAAGTGGCGCTGGCAGCGATCAGGGGAACGCCGTTATTGGAGGGCGTTGGCGACCTGGTAGCGCTGGTGAAAAAGATCGGCCGGGCGGCGTTGCCAAGCGGATTTGATCGGCTGCCGCACATGCGCCGCCCCCGATGGCGAAACGTGCTTGGCACTCGCCTGAGCGTGAATGTCGGCGCGCAGTTGTGGACGGCGCGCGACGGGCAGCAACTCCATACGCTTCGCAGCCTAGAGCCTTTGACGTCTGGGTTTTGGGTGCGTTTCAACGCCAGAAACAATCAGGGGCTTCCGTTCCCGGATACCTACAAGGTCGAATGGCGTGTGACGAACACGGACGAAGTCGCACGTCGTGCCAATGCCCTTCGCGGCGACTACTACCGATCGGATAGTTCGGGGGTACGCTGGGAGCAGTTGTCATACCGTGGGGTTCACATGGTGGAGGCGTTCCTGATTCGCAAAACCGACGACGTCCTCCTTGGAAAAAGCGAGCCGTTCTATGTGGTCATCGAATAGCGGTGGTGGAGTGCGGCTGATGTCGAGTGTGGAGCGTACGCAATGTTTGCTCAGCGCAACTGCACCAAACAGGGTACAACGGCAGAATGCCCACAATCAGTCTGAAGAGGCTAGCCAGACCAGCAACTGCTGAGGCCGAGCACCAACGGCCGGATCGGACTGAGAGCAGCCGCTCAGATTTTTCAGACCACTCGCCGAAGCGCGGTCCGCGGCGCGACACGGTCACCACTGCGACCGCGAAGGCGAAGCGTTGGCCAATGCGGCATACCCACCCACCATGGCGACCGACGCTCCACAAGGCAAGTAGAAAATGCCCAAGACATGCAGACTTAAGCTTTTAGTCAGCCTGAAGTAATCGCATCATCGAGGTCGTTGGCGCTGTCTCGCCTTGGACCTGGCCTGTCGACTGCGGCGTCGAAGAAACGGGGTGCGTGCACACCGCTACCTGTAGCGACGCAAAATGATGTTGGCCCAGACGCACAATCAAGAGGGCTTTCTGACGCAAATTAGTTGAGACGGATAGCGACTCCAGACGCACATTCGGTGATTCTCAAACCACATTACGTGAGACGGACGCACATTGTTGAGACGCTCAATCGTGTTCGCGGTGCGGATGGTCACAGCGGCGGACTCACGAAACCTCGGTACCGAACGTGGGGTTTGAGGTGCAGTGGAACGGAAAACCGGTTTAGGTGTTTGTCATCGCCAGACTAGCCATGGCTATAGCCGTCCGCTTCCCCCACTTCGTCCCCAAGGTATCTGTGGTCCCAGTTCCGGGCAAGCGCGCTGCCTATTCGTCGTCTGCGGGATTGCGCAAGGATTGCATTCGCCTCTGATCACAGCAAGCAAACCTGGTTGGCGAGCTACGCCCAGTTGTCCAGGATTAGCGGTGCAGCGATCCGCTCGTAATGGCGGCTATTGTTGGTGACTAACACCGCACCGGCTGACAATGAGTGTGCGGCGATCATCATATCCAGTTCGCCGATCGGTTGCCCCGTGCTAACGAGTTGGTGGCGGATTTCGGCGTACCAGTCCGCTGCATCGGCGTCCCACGGCAGGATGCGGACGATCTTGAGGAACTGGCGCACCGCCAGATGCAAACGATGATCGCCCGCCAATCGCTTCAGGCCATATTGCAATTCCGCCCGCGTCATCACCGAGATGCAAACCATCGACGGCATGAGGGCCGCCAGTTTGGCTTCTATCGCGCGCGATTTCCCCTTGATCAGGTAGCTTGCCGTGTCGGTATCCAGCATATGCAGCATCGCTAGCGGCTCACCGTGTGGTTCGTAGAGAGATCGTCGTCGAAGATGCCTCGTTCTTGCGGCAACACATTCAGCGGGCGCTCGGCCATGAAATCTGCGGGAACGTCGACTTCATGCAGCAACTCGAAAAATTCGTTCCAGGTTTTGGCCCCCGGACGGTTGGACAGCACGACATCGCCGGTTGCATCGTCGCGCGTGACATAGACCTCGTCCCCTTCAAAGCGGAAGTCCGAGGGGAGACGCACCGCCTGACTGGCGCCGTTCTTGAACAGCTTGGCAACACGTGTCTCTATCATCATGGCTCTCCCTAGTGCGGTGCAAAGTATATACACAAGTATATACAACCTACCGAAGCAGGCCAACTTTTCCTCGTTCCTAGCCAATTGGGATGGTCAAATAGACAATGGCCAACTTACATTGCCTTTCACATTATTGGCTACTTGATCTATAGTTGGCCAAGTTCCGTATACCCATCTTGGCCAGGCTCCATGAAAGTCGCCCGCATCTATCTCCGCGTCAGCACCGATGAACAGGACCTCACCCGTCAGGCCGAGATCGAGCACAGCACCCGGGCGGCCGATTACTACGTCGCCGGCGTCTACCGCGAGAAAGCATCCGGTGCCCGCGCCGACCGACCTGAATTGCTGCGGATGATCGCCGATCTGCAACCGGGCGAAGTGGTGGTCGCCGAGAAGATCGACCGCATCAGCCGACTCCCTTTGGCCGAGGCCGAGCAACTGGTCGGCTCGATCCGGGCCAAAGGGGCGAGGCTGGCCGTACCGGGTTTGGTCGATCTTTCCGACTTGGCGGCTGACGCCGACGGCGTTGCCAAGATCGTGCTGGAGTCGGTGCAGGAACTTCTGCTCAAGCTGGCCTTGCAAATGGCTCGCGACGACTACGAGACACGGCGCGAGCGGCAGCGCCAGGGCGTGCAACTGGCCAAGGCGTCCGGCAAATACACCGGTCGGAAGCCGGATGCCACCACGCACCAGCGCATTGTTGCCCTGCGCCAGGCGGGCCATACGATCCAGAAAACCGCCAAGCTGGCCGGGTGTAGCGAAAGCCAGGTCAAACGAATTTGGGCCATGCACCAAGGCAAGCCGTAAGGGTGTAGCCGCCGTTCTACGGAAGCACGCATGCCGGTCAGCTTTCTGTCCAACGAACAACGCGAGAACTATGGTCACTAGACAGGGACGCCGTCACCCCACGACCTCGCCCGCTACTTCCACCTCGACGATGCCGACCACGCGCTGATCGCGCAGAAGCGCGGCAAGCACAACCGGCTCGGTTTCGCCGTGCAGCTCGGTACGGTGCGTTATCTCGGCACGTTCCTTGAAGACCCACTGGCTGTGCCGGTGTCGGTGCTGCAGTCGCTGGCCAGGCAATTGCGCATCGAGGTGGGGAGCCGTGTGTTGGCCTACCGTGTGGGCGAGCAACGTTGGCAGCATAGGACGGAAATCCGCCGCTTCTATGGCTATGTGTAGCGACGCAAAATGATGTCGGCCCAGACGCACAATCAAGGGGGCTTTCTGACGCAAATTAGTTGAGACGGATAGCGACTCCAGACGCACATTCGGTGATTCTCAAACCACATTACGTGAGACGGACGCACATTGTTGAGACGCTCAACCGGGTTCGCGGCACAGACGGTCACGGCGGCGGGCTCACGAAATCTCGGTACCGAACGCTTGGAGGAATGTCGCCTTTCTTACGCGGCTCGGGGGGCTCACATCCGTCATTTCACAGTGGGGCTCGCCAAGAAAACGGCCGGTTTTCTGGTGGGCAGGCGGCAGTTTTTTGCTCCGACGGGTCACCAGAAAACCCGTTTCTAAAATCAACACAAGATTGCATCCTATGCTCCTTGTTTCCTGACGGAGCGAAGAAGTGCTGCTAATCGGTTACGCCAGGGTATCGAAGTCCGATGGCTCCCAGACGGTAGCTCCGCAGTGCAATGCACTGCTTGTTGCGGGCGTCGACCCCGAGCGCATCTATGAAGACCTGGCTTCAGGGCGCAATGACACGCGTCCTGGCTTGATCGCTTGCCTCAAGGCGCTTCAGCCCGGTAACACGCTCGTCCTCTGGAAATTGGATCGCCTGGGGCGTGATCTTCGACACCTGGTCAACACCGCCGAAGACTTGCGCGTGCGGGTCTCGCGGCGGCACGTGCTCGTGGGTGCTTGGGTGGGCGTCCGCGCAAGATGGATCGAGCAATGCTGACCATGGCGATGGCAGCCTTGTCGGATCCAAAGGCAGTTGCTGCCGACGTCGCCAAGCGCTTGGGCATCACGAAGACCACGCTTTACACCTACGTCAACGGTGATGGTTCACCGAAAGCCGCCGGTACTGCTTTGCTGAGCACCGAAACGGGCGACGAATCACCAGATACGGCATCCACTGTCCAGCGGAGCGCATAGTGGGCGCCGGTGTCGCCATTCCGATGGAGGCGATCGTGGCCTTGCGCCGCAGATTAGCGGCCTTGCCGATACGACATCCGGAGCGCCTGGTGTTGATGTTGATGGCGGCCAAGCCCTGCTGAATCCGCAGCGATCGACGGAACTAATCGAGGAGATGCGGGCAGCGGGACTGCCGCTGTGACCATCCGGGAGGGTAGCCAGGCGCGGTTTCCCGCGCCCAGCCCCCGAGGAACCGAGCGTGATAGTTTCCCATCACTCGGCTCGAGCAGCACAAAGGCCAGCCTCAATAAGTGCCGACCCGGGAACTCGGAGTATTCCCCGAGCGACCTTCGCGATACCCACCCGCAGCCGTTGTACATGTCTTTCGACAATGTTGAGAGCGCACACGCCCAGTGGTGCAGCGTCCATTTGCTTTCTCCCACACTAACGGTTCTCCGAGCTTTCTCGCGACGTGCCACCAATCGGACGTGGGCCCGCTTTCGCGTCGGGTAACACTGAAACCCGTAGCGTGGGATTGAAGGTCCTGACCGGTCACGGTGCGGCGGTCGACACGACAACCGCCGCGGGTAAGCTTGTGTTCGGAATTTTTGCTGCCCTGGCCGAGTTTGAGCGGGAGTTGATTTCCGAGCGGACCGTGGCCGGGCTTGCCTCGGCACGCGCACGCGGCAGGAACGGCGGGCGGCCATTCAAGATGACCGCCGCGAAACTGCGATTGGCTATGGCGGCGATGGGGTCAGTTCCGGGGAGCGTCAAGGCCTGATCCGCCTGGGACGCATCCACCCGCAGTGGTCTGCCGATCTGTTCTTCTCCGAAACGGAATGGGCCGGCGCCTTTATCCTCAACAAGAAGAAGCCACCGAAGAAGGTGCCGATCATTCGCGAGCTCATCCGCCTGATCGCACAGCTCGGCGGATTCCTCGCCCGCAAGGACGACGGCGAGCCCGGCGTCAAATCCCTCTGGCTCGGCATCCAGCGCTTGCGTGATTTCGTCTCCGGCGTAGAGCATATGCGCGAGATCCGTCATGTCATGTGAGTTGTATATAACAGGATGCGTTTAAGTAGCTATCGGATTGGCTACGAATTTTGTACTATGCAAACATGGCTCATGTTTTAACATGGATATTTAGATGAAACACTCCACAATTGCCGCTTCCGTCTTGTCCCTCGCGCTGTTTCTGACAGGTTCCGCTTATTCCCAGTCAATCTACAAATGTCGGAATGCTGCCGGCAAGATTGAAATTTCGGACAATCTATGCCGGGCCGATTCAAAGACCGAAGCAATACGAGACGGGTCGGCCATCTCAGAATCCCGACGACAAGAGGCTGCACAGGTTTCAGCCGCCAACCGTTCTCTTGCTGCAAAACAAGAAAATGAACGTACCCCGGCACCTATGCAATCTTCATCAGCGGTTTGTGATGCAGCATCGCAGGCAGCTAATGGAGGCGGAAATTTGCCAATGGGCAGGAAGTCTCAACTCATCGAGGCATGTAACGCCACTAGCAAAAACCCGTCCAAACCGGCTTGTCAAGAGTTAGCTTCAGTGGCTCTTAACGGAACGTCTCGACAAGGACAATTCTCTTCGTTGCTTGAACTTTGCGATGGCGGAGAAAGCCGCACCAAAGCGCAGCAACGACCATGCGCCTATGCACAAGACATCAATTGTGTAAAAACAACGAATTTCTGATTCAAAGATGACGCGGTGCAACTTCATATCGCCGCAGTGGCTTCCAACAGTCTTGCTCTGAATTTTTGGACGGTGCAAATGGGATGGATTAAGCGGCTGGTCGGGGGTACTGATGGCGTGCGCGAGGCAATTCGAGAAAAATATGAGTTTCTTGCAAGTCAGAATAGAGCAGCCATTAGCGAGACGGAATCCATACATGCATTTTCCTTGCATAACACGATGGGAATGCGCTACGCAGAGCGTGGAACAATTTGGGCTACCGCAATGCACGTTAGTTGCGACATAGCCCCATTCCTCTTGATGCGCGAATCGGAGTCTGTTGACGCACTAGTCGAATATATCCTGCTCCAAGATCAAGTGTCAGGATGCCGTAAAGAATGGCTCAGATTGTTGCTAAACAACGCAATATTGAACCCTGCCGTTATTCCTCCTAAGCCAATACTCCTTGAATTAGCTGACTCGATTAGTCGCATAGGTTATGAGCACACCCATTGGTACAAATTACTCGATTCACCCGCAAAAAATGTGGTTTCGATTTACATGTTTGTCGACATGTACGAGAAAGAAAAAGCGCGAAATGATGGGATAATTGGCAACGTTCAGGTGACAGAGAGCGTTCCCAGTTTAGCTAAACTATCTACGCCCGCTGATTCGATAAAATCGGAAAATCCAATATACGAATACGGTGAAAACTTCAACGAAATGCTTGCAGGAGTAATCAAGGAAGCGTTAGCGCTTGCGGGGCCAAAAGCCTTCAACAAGACTTTTGAGCTATATCCGGTAACGCTGACGAATGCCGCCACTTTCACTGGCCTCAAGTTGGATTTGCCCGAGAAAGTCGCTGTCGCCTTGATGATCAAGCGTGAAGCTGACGCTTTTGATAAACAACCATCTATCGATACTCAGGCATGGAATGAACGAAGCAATGAGCACTCTCGTTTACGGAAATATGTTGCTGGTCTTACTGCTGCATTTGGTGGTCAAACGGAATCGTTCTATGAGGAGCTAAATGCACTACTTCCACCATGTGAAAACCACATCTTACTGATAGATAGCAGCGCATCTCATTCCGCAAGAGAGTTTTCAGATATTTACGTAACCCGCATTGAAGGTGGAAATGCAATTTTTCGTTGTCCAGAATGCTCACAAAATATGACAGCGCCGTCCCACAAGTTCCTGAATATCAAATGCCGAAAATGCAACAATAAATTCCAAATACATACTTAGTGCCTGACCGAAAACTCCGGTTTTTGGCGCGCGCACCGCCTTGAAAATCTCGGTTGGCAAGGAATTTCGCCTTCATCCGTGGTTGCGCTGACGGACTTTTGTCGATTGCGAACCAAAATGCCCGAATGTCATGGCGTTTGTGTAAGCTGTTCGGACGGCGGACGGAGTTACTGCATGTAAAAACGCCTGGCGGGCTATGCCGCCAGTTTGTGGGGCATGTCGCGATCTGCGTATCGGGTTTTGCGCTTCGCCCGCTGATTTTCCCGTTCCCTCAGGATGGCGCCGATGCGATGGATGTTCCTGGCCACTACAGCTAGCGCCGTTCACCGCCGATGCAGTGTGCAAGATCGTCAGGCGGGCCGGACGCGAAGCCGGCATCGAATTTTCGATTCACCCGCACATGCTGCGCCACGCCACCGGCTACAAGCTGGCCAACGACGGGCAGGATACGCGCGCGATCCAGCACTACCTGGGACACCGCAACATCCAGCACACCACCCGCTACACCGATCTAGCGTCGGATCGGTTCAAGGATTTTTGGCGTGACTGAACCCCGCCTTTTTCGATTTCGGCTGGTGACGGAATTTTCGGGGGTTCCGGCTTACACCCCCAGAGCAGGATGTCCGTTGAGCACGTAGTGCGAATAAGGGCTTCGTGAAGAAGGACAACCCGCCTGCGGGTGGGCCTACTTCACATATCCTGCCCGGCGCTGCAGCGTTGTTCTACCTTTTTTTACCGTTACTGCACCGTTGTTTTACCTTTTTTCTACCGTTGTTTTACCGTTACTGCACCGTTGTTTTCACAACACCAGCCCGGACAAACAACGGCGACAAAGCGCCGTAACCACGCTTTGTCGCCGCCATGGCCCTCTTGCGGCCACCCAACCACCCCCCGCGCAACGACCTTGACGCTCTCAGGAATTGACCCACTTTTGCTCACGAAACCGGACCCGCCTAGTCGTCATGGCTGTGCGCACGAAAATGCCGCGCACACAGCCATTCCCGAGCGTACTCGCCTCTACACGGCGTCAAGGGTACGCTGCGCCGGGCTGCAAAAACCGCAGCCCGCCCTTGACCCCGCTCCGAGGCGAAAACCTGGGTGTTGGCGCGCGCCAACGGTGGGTCAATTTCCGTGAGCGAAAAAGGGTCAGTTTTCGTGAGCGTTGAGGAACGACGATTTCCCGAAGAAAACTGCCCGTTGCCGTGCCCTCCTTCGCCCGCGTTCAAGCGCTTGAACGCGGTTTCTTAAGTGCCGCCAGCTCGCCCTGCAGCCGCGCAGCTTCCACCGCAGCGGCCTGAGCTTCGGCGCGTGCCGCCGTCACCGCTTCGCGTTCGGCCGTCTGTCGCGCATGGGCCCGCTCCAGTTCGCCCTTGAGGTCCTCGACCCGCGCCGCCAGTTCGCCGGCCTTCGCCTCGGCGGCGGCCATCCGTTCGGTCTGCGCCGCTCGTGCTGCCACGGCTTCGCGCAGTGCTTGTTCCTGCGCGGCGGCATGGTTGTCGGCCTGCTCTCTCTCGGCCTCCAGCCGGCCGATCGCCTGCTCCGCCTGGTCGAGCTGCGTCTGGATCGCCGCGACCTCTTCCCGCGTCGCCGTCCGCAGTGCTTCCACCTGCTGTCCGGCCTGTTCGTCGAGCAGGCCCCAGAACTCCCGGCCGAGGCTCATCAGCCGGGCAACCGCGGGTTCCGGCAGTTCTACCGGCTGCCGCTGCTTCGGCGCCGCCTCCCGCCACTGGTCCAGATAGCGCTTCACCGTCGTATAACTGCCCCCGCCGATCCCTTCCTGCACGTTCAAGATGGTCGGCGCCGTGCCCTGGTCCGTTAGGGCCTGCGCCACCTCGAAAACACGCTCTTGCGTCACCACCGCCTTGGCCATGATTTGATGTCCTTAAAAATAGCGCTCTTAAATTATCGTTATTACGATAATTATTTTACGGTAATTATCGTAACTTAGCAAGACCACGGGGAATAATTTTGACGGGAGCCGGGGCGCGGGAGCCGCACCGCCGCCTCATGGCGAAGCGAGGCCAAAACAGCGGCTGGATCTGGAGTTACCGCCTCTCTGCACCGTTTCGTCCACGGATTCTGTGGATAACGGCCAGGGGCTGGGCCGCGTAGAATGCCGCCCCATGACCCGTTCCGAACTCATCGCCCAGATCACCGCCCGCTCGGCGGCGCTCACCGTCAAGGATGTCGAAACGGCGGTGAAGGCCATTTTTGAGGGCATGACTGAAACCCTGGCGAACGGCGAGCGGATCGAGATACGCGGGTTCGGCAGTTTCCGTTTGGCCTACCGGCCACCGCGCATCGGGCGCAATCCCATGACCGGCGACACGGTGCCGGTTCCGGCGAAGGCCGTGCCCCACTTCAAGGCGGGCCGGGAACTGGCGGCACGGGTGAATTCAGACAAGGGGTAGTCAGGTGCTGGGCTGATGCACGGCCTCTTCGAGCGCCTTGCGGATAAAGCGCTGGTACGGCATCCCGGAACGATCGGCTTCTTCCCTGATGGCCTCGAACAGCGATTCCGACAACCGCATGGTGATGGTGCGATCCTTCGGCTGAAACTCGAAGTGCATCGGGGTCATGCTGGACAGGTCGTAATCGGTCAGGTCTGCCGTCGCGACAAAGTCTTCCGCCGCCTTATCGGTAGGCAGTCTTGGCAATTGCTTTTTCATGGCGTTCAACCGCCTTCGTCAAGGCAAATAGTGGCCCTTGGCCACCTTCCGCAAAACGGCCCGCCAGGCGCGTCCGCGCGGGCTTGGCTACCCCATGGGGTTAGGCCAAGACAGAAAACCCGTCAGCGACCCGCTCTCGTCGTTCTACGGGGCATCCACAAGCGCTGGTGTTCCACAATTCCCCTTTCCTCTACGCAATGCCCAGCCGTCCGGGTGGCTGAGCGTTACGCTGCCGGGCGGCGTAGTCGGCATGTTCGGCAACCACAAATTTTGCCGTGACGGCGTGTGGGAGCTGCGGATCGACGCCGGGCCGAGCTATTACGCGTAAGCGGGTCAAACGTTGGTGTTGGTGCTGCTGCTCTGCCGCGGCGACAAGCGCAGCCAAAGTTCTGACATCGAGCGGGCGGCAGAGTACTGGCAGGATTGGGAAAGGAGAACATGATGCGCGGCAAATCGAAAGCGCATGATGACGCCGACCATCGAGAGTTTTCGGAGAGACCCGATTTTTGCAGCTGAGTATCTGAACGCGGTGCTGGAAGACGGGGACCAAACGGAACTGTTGAACGCCCTTCGCTATATGGCCGGGGCTTTTGGTGGAGTCGCAGGACTGGCCGACCAGGCGGCGCTGAACGCCACCACGCTTTACCGCACCCTCTCGCCGCAGGGCAACCCTGAGCTGCGCAGCCTTCCGCCCTTGCCTCTCCCTTTGCTGCTGGCCTATCAGCAGGGGCTGACGGGGGGTTCTGGAACAGACGGTCGAGACGCTCAGGCTCTTTCTGCTAAACCGCTTTTCCGGCGGTGGGTAGCCTCTGGTTCTTTCGAGTACTGCAAAGGATTGGATGCGCAACTGTTTGTTGCCTCCGTCCGGCCTCTGGCCGGGCGCTCGACAGGGTGGTTCCTCTGAGGCCGTAGGCCGATCACTTCTTAGTTTTCGGCTATGAAATGTGTCTCGGATGCCGTGCCCTTCTTTTAATTAAAAAACGATTAAAGAAAGATTAGGGCCTTTTCTTGGTGGTTGGCAATACATTGATACGCCAGAAGAAACAGGTTTATCCACACGTTAAAAATGTGTCTCGGATGCCGTGCCAATGTGTCTCGGATGCCGTGCCTGATGTGTCTCGGATGCCGTGCCATGTGTCTCGGATGCCGTGCCATGTGTCTCGGATGCCGTGCCAATGTGTCTCGGATGCCGTGCCACAAACATCCCTTATTCGTTGGTTTTTGGCAGGGCTGCGAGGGTACGGCTGACGGTTACGGTGTCGCCGGTGATGTCGTAGCTGGTGAGGAAGCCAATAGTGACCAGTTCATCGAGGGCGATGCGGAGTTTGACCTTGAACCCGGCTCGCTGGACGTTCCTGCTGCCGACATAGCCGCGCAGCGTGTCAAGCTTGATGGGGAAAGGTTGGCGGTGACTGCTGTAAAAAGCGTGCAAAGCTTGCGCCAGAAGCTTCCCGCGTAGTCTTTGGCGCTGCTGCCAATCGAGGGCTGTCCATTGGTTTTCGCCGAAAAGCCGGATTAGCTCGCGGTTCAGCTCGATGCGGTAATGGCTGGTCAGTTCGTCTTTGAGACCGGATTTCACCAGTTGGCCAAAGTAGGTTTTGCCCTCGTGGGTGATTTCGACGGCGCAGGCTGTTAGCCGGATGATAGTGGAGTGCAGTTGCTTGTGCTGAGTCTGGCCGGTGTGCTGGCCAAGGGACTTCAACAGGCCATGCGCGGTGAATTCGCACATACAACCGAGAGGGTGTTGGCGCGCTAGGTGCGCTAGGGTTTCCCAAACACTCAAATCTTCTTGATTGAGCTGCTCGCCGGTGAATTTCACGGCGATGCCTTTCTGGCTGGCAAGTGTGGCTTCCTTGAGGAACACCCGGTCTTTGCTCTGGATGGCGGCAAAGAGGGCGGAGCGAATGAAGCTGTTGGGTGTGCCGCGTTTGGGCTCGGGCCATAGCGGGAGTTGAAGAGGTTGGGTTGCCTCACGCTGCCTGGCCTTCTCCATGATGCGCTCAACCGTATCCATGAGGGGCTTAGCGCCGTTGTCACTCATATTTGCCCCTCTGCCCTGTCATTCTTACCACTTTGCGTCATGCCTTAATGTTGTCATGACGTCATGCCTTCGTAAAGTCATGGCGTCACTTAGCGATGCCCGGAAGTCCTTTTTCCGTGAATACCTTGGAGAGTCCCTTGAGGGCAAGTTGTTGGATGCTCGTCCCTTCGGAAACCGCCAGTTGATGTACGCGCTCCCACTCTGCACGAGTGAGGCGAACGGTCAAGGCAACAACCTCTCCCTTGCCGCGTCGGCGCTCGGTGGGGCTGGTGGTGTGTGTGGCGGATGTTAGGTCAGAGGAAACGGTGGTCTTGCGGGTGGTGAATGCTGCTAATCCTGTTGTTTGTTTGGTCATTTCATCTGCTCCTTTAGCCAGTTCCAGAAGGCTCTGATTTCGTCGGCGGCCTTGCCGTGAGCATCGAACTCGGTAACGGCGCGGCCAGTGGCAACGGCGCGGGCGAAGGCCCGGCGATCGGTAATTTCGGCTGGGGCGACCGGTAAGCCGTAGCCCTCGAGGACGGTGCGGGTTTCGGCAATTTCCGGGGAACGGAAAGGGCAGGCCGAAAGGACGAACACGGCGCGGGCTCCGGCGGCCTTAACGACTTCGACGGCGCTACCTGCGGCGGCAAGATCAAAGGCGGCAGGTCGGCATGGAATAACGACCAGGTCGACGGCCCGGGCGACGCGGGCGGCATCTGGGGCGGCATGGGGCGCGGTGTCGATGATGCATAGCGTCATGGCGTCATGGCGTGCTGCATTTATTACGGCATCAAGCTCGGCGGCTGGCACCGCAGCGACTACTGGCGTTTCGGCCTCGCGGGCTTCGCTCCACATGGTGGCGCTACGCTGGATGTCGGTATCGACGATGACGACACGCTGGCCGTCTTCGAGGGCTGCGACGGCGGTATGAACGGCAAGGGTGGTTTTGCCGCTGCCGCCTTTCTGGGATAGGAAAGCGATTGTTTTCATGGTGGCGTCACGCTATCACAACGCCACGACGTTGTGAAGCCATGACGCCATTTGGTAGCGACACTGACGGATTGGCCCAGTGGGGGCGAAGCTCCAATTTGAGGCCACATAAGCATTTGCTGTTCCTTAATAGGTGTAGCGACGATGGTCAAGCGCGAGGCGGTGCGACCACAATGATTTTTGCCGAAACGCTTGTGTTGATTATCAGTATGTGATACTGATAAATGATGCCGTCGCGCGATGCCTCACTCGACAACCTCTTAGACCTGAATGGCCAGGTGCTGGTGATTGATGCCGCAGGCTATTGGGTGCGCTTCGTCGTTCATCAAGTGCCTGTGACCGCGCAGAAACCGCACGGTCTGGACTACGCGATGACCATGCACGCGCCGGACGGCACGCGCCTGGTCGGGTTCGATAACGCCCACCAGGTTGAAGGAAAGCGCCGCGCCGAGCATGACCACAAGCACCGCTTGCGAACGGTCAAGCCCTACGCATATCGCGACGCCCCCTCGCTCGTCGCGGATTTCTGGTCAGAAGTCGAGGCCGTTATGCGCGAAAAAGGAGTCTGGTTATGAAAACGCTGAAAGTTGGCATTGCCTCGTATGAGGATATGAAGGCACGCACCATGGCTATCGCCAAGGGCGCACTGAAGCCCAAGGCAGGAGATCCGACGGTCTGGTTCACCTCGCCGGAAAGCTTCGCTAAGCTACTGTCTAATCGCAACCGCACGCTGCTTGGCGTCATTGTCGATACGCGACCAGAGTCGCTCATCGCCCTGGCTTCAACCACCGGGCGCACGGCAGGCAACCTGTCGCGCACCCTGCGGACAATGGAGCGCTATGGTCTTGTCCGCCTGCACAAAGGGGTGAGGGGCGCTGTCCGACCTGAAGTCCCGTACCGGGATGTCCAACTCGAAATGCGCCTTTCCAGTAGCTGAGGCGGGACGCGTAACATTGGCAGCGAGGCTTTTGACGTTGGGGTCTGAGGCGCAGTTGCAGATGCTGGAGGCGGCGGCCACCATCGACCTGATCGAATCGAAGGTGCTGAGCCTGCTTGGGGAACTGGCTGTGCTGTTTCTGCCGGAGCCGCAGTCCGGGTTCACCAACGGCCTGTCGGCGGTTGAGCGGAAGAAGGAGCCGGTCAGGAGTCGGCTGCACTGGCCGATTGCAGGGCGGCATACAGCGCCGTCTTGCTCACCTTGAGCCGCGTTGCAGCCTCGCGGACGTTCAGCCCGTTGGCGATGTGATCCTGTGCCCGCTGCAACTTATCGGCGGTAACGACCGGCTTGCGTCCACCTTTTCGCCCGCGAGCGGCGGCAGCGGTCAACCCGGCCTTGGTGCGCTCGCGGATCAAGTCGCGCTCGAACTGGCCCAATGCGCCGAACACATGGAAGATGAGCCGCCCGCCCGGCGTCGTGGTGTCGATGGCCTCAGTCAGCGAACGGAATCCAACGCCACGCGCTTCCAGTGCGGCTATCGTATCGATCAGATGAGGCAGGGAGCGCCCGAGCCGATCCAGCCGCCAAACGGCCAGCACGTCGCCGTCGCGCAGATAGGCCAGCGCCTCAGCCAAGCCGGGACGGTCGGCCTTGGCCCCGGAAACCGTGTCCTCGAAAGTGCGCTCGCAGCCCGCCTTGTTCAGCGCGTCCGTCTGCAAAGCGGTGTCTTGTTCCGCAGTCGATACCCGCGCATAGCCGATCAGTGCCATTGTCAGCCCTTTTGTCCGTCATTTCGTCCGCCTATCTTAATGTCCGACAACCCATTAAACAAGTTTTTGCCGGACACTGTCCGGCTTGGCCGCCTAATGATCGTTTGACGGACATTGACGGTAAGGCAGTTTTGCATTACTCTGCAAAGCGTCAACCTACGAGATTGCGAGGGCACAGCACCATGACCACATTGACTGTTACCGCACGGGGACAAGTGACGTTTCGGAAGGACGTACTGCAACACCTCGGCATCAGGCCAGGCGACAAGATCGAGCTGGACTTACTGCCAGATGGTCGGGGCGTACTCAAGGCGGCGCGGCCCGCTGGGACGATATCCAGCTTCGTCGGCCTGCTCGCGGGCAGGACGCAGAAGGTTGCCACCATCGAAGAAATCAACGAGGCGGCGGCGCTTGGATGGGCAGGCAAGAAATGAAGGTCGCAGTCGATACCAATGTCCTTGTGCGTGCTGTTGTGCTCGACGATCCCGTACAAGCGAACGTTGCCGCGACAGTCTTGACCGACGCCGAGTTGATCGCGGTAGCAACGCCGTGCCTATGCGAATTTGTTTGGGTGCTGCTCCGGGTATATGGCTTCCAGCAAGCCGACGCGGCCGGCGCGATCCGGGCACTACTTGCCGCTGCGAACGTGGAAGTGAACCGGCCAGCCGTGGAGGCCGGCTTGCTGGTGCTCGACGCGGGCGGAGATTTTGCCGATGGCGTTATTGCCTACGAGGGCAATTGGCTTGGCGGGGAAACCTTCGTTTCCTTCGATAAGAAGGCGGTGGCACTTCTCACGGCTCAAGGGCAATCAACGCGCCTTTTGTGACGGACATGAGCATGAACGAATTCCGCCGACTGGCCGCGAAGATCGACCAGCACATGCAACAGTTTGCCGCCCAGGGCGTCAGCGAGGCCCATGCCGTCATCAATCGCATGATGGGGTACGTGCCTGACCTGCACAGGATATGGGTCGGCACGACCGACCAGCAACTCATGGCGCTGTCCCGCGAGTTCCCAGGGTTCTACCGCTACGCCCGCATCATGGAAGAGGCGTCCGAAGCCGAACGCAACAAGGCATCGCGGCCCTATGACGGCATGGCCGAGTTCTCCGAACAGCACAAGCAAATGGGAGCGCAACTGCTGACCACTGCGGCCACGCTTGAGCGCGGCTACCAGGCATTTCGTGCGAGCGGCAACCTGCAAGTCTTCCGGCCTCAGCTCGACGATCTGGGCCGACTGCATCGGCAATGGCTGTCCGACCTGGACGCCTTCAAAGACTCGCTGCGTGCGCAGGGCGCAGAACCCAAGGTGCTGGAATACGTGAACGAGGTGTTCGGCCGCCTGGTCGAGCACATCAAGCAGCTTTCCGGGTGATCGCCGGAATTTCCGGCGGTTCCGGCTTCGTCGCGCCGTGCATTGGACTTCTGAGCAATCCCAGCCCCTCGCGGCGTTTCGTGCATAGAACTCCTGACCTTTGACGGTCAGAAGTCCGCTGCACACACGGCGGCCAGCCCAATGAACTGGTGCAGTCGTCTTCTGAAAATGACAAGCTCACGCTGTCACATAATCGAACGTATATGTGACAGGTGAAGAGATGTTGATCGGCTACATGCGGGTATCAAAAACGGACGGCTCCCAATCCACGGATCTGCAGCGCGATGCATTGATCGGCGTCGGGGTGAGTCCTTCACATCGCTACGAAGATCTGGCTTCAGACAGACGAGATGATCGACCGGGATTGGCTGCTTGCCTGAAAGCGCTCCGTAAAGGCGACACGCTGATCGTGTGGAAGCTCGATCGGCTCGGCCGTGATCTTGCGCCATCTGATCAACACCGTGCACGACCTGACTGCGCGTAGCGTGGGATTGAAAGTCCTGACCGGTCACGGTGCGGCGGTCGACACGACGACCGCAGCGGGCAAGCTTGTGTTCGGAATTTTTGCTGCGCTGGCCGAGTTCGAACGGGAGTTGATTTCCGAGCGGACCGTGGCCGGGCTTGCCTCGGCACGCGCACGCGGCAGGAACGGCGGGCGGCCGTTCAAGATGACCGCCACGAAACTGCGCGATTGGCCATGGCGGCGATGGGGCAGCCGGAAACCGTGGTTGGTGATCTGTGTGGGGAACTCGGCGTCACTCGACAGACGTTGTACCGGCACGTCTCGCCAAACGGCGAGTTGCGTCCAGATGGACTGAAGTTGCTTTCGCGGGGATGATCTTAGCCTGGAGGTGGATTGCTCACTACGGCAAATTGTCGTCAGCAAGCCACAAAAAGTCAGTGGCCGCTTATGGTTTGGAGCGGCCAGCCAGACCCGTTACTGGGGTTGTAAGCCGGAACCTGTGGTTCCGTGGGAGTGGCGACGTGTCAAGCGTGGCGGATAACCTGCGGCACTACGCTTGCCGTTGATTGTTGCCGAGGTTTCACGCTTCTTGATTCGACGGCTTCCTAAGCGACGGTTTGCCGTATCGCTGGACGACATTTTCCTTTCATCAAGTTGACATCATCGTCAGTTCTGGCGATGATCCACCTATGCGTTACCCAGGGGGAAAAGGCAAGTGCTTCCAGCGGTTGATCAATCTGATGCCGCCGCACTCGATCTATATTGAGTCTCATCTTGGCGGTGGCGCCGTCATGCGCAACAAGCGACCGGCAAGGCGGAACATCGGAATCGACGCCGATAGGTCCGTCATAGAACGGTGGCACCGTGAGCGCCCAACACCTTGCGAGCTTGTGCATGGGGATGCAGTTGCCTTCCTTGAACGCTTCACGTTTTCAAGTGGCGAACTCGTCTATTCGGATCCTCCCTATCTCGCAGAGACGAGACGCAACGGAAAGATCTACCGTCACGAGTATTCTGATCGAGACCACGATCGCCTTCTTTCGATCCTGGCGGCTTTGCCTTGCATGGTGATGGTCTCCGGCTATGACAGCGAGTTGTATCGCGAATGGCTGGCTGACTGGCGATTGGTGACCTTTTCGGCAAAGACCCATTTCGGTGTTCGGCAGGAGTGCGTGTGGCTGAACTTCGAAGAGCCATCAGAGTTGCACGACGCTTCGTTTTTCGGCGCCTCCTTTCGTGAGCGGGAGGCGACGAAACGACGTCACTCCCGGATGCTGGGCCGTTTCGACCAAATGAATCCTGTCGAACGCAACCATGTTTTGCAGTTACTAAATGAGCGCTTTGGGAACGGACATGTGACACGATGAGACAGTCAGCACCAGTGCTACTTGGCCATACGGTTGTACAGATCGATCTGCCAAACGCCGAATCGGATGTCCTCCCCGGCTTGCCGTGGGGCGCGATCGAAGCATTCCCAACCCCAGCGTATTGGGCATATCAGGTCATGGCACGTCGCGTCACCAGCGGGCCGGCCAAGCACCGCCTTGGCGAGACTCTGGCCCAGGAAGTAGCAGCATGCCTTCTCGGCGGCCATGGAATCCCAGCGAATGTCGGACTTGCCGCTTTCCAGCGACTCAAATCCCTAGGCGTGCTCCACTCGACGCCATCGGAGGCCGATCTGTTCAGCTTGTTGTCTGAGCCTTTGCAGGTGAACGACCGGCGAATCAAATACCGCTTTGCTCGGCAGAAGGCGAGCTACCTGAGTTCAGCTTTGGCCCGCCTTGCCAGCGGATCGCCACCCCTCGATTCCGGCAAATCGCTGCGAAACTGGTTGCTCAGGTCGCCTGGAATTGGGCTCAAGACGGCATCTTGGATTGCGCGAAATTGGCTCACCGCAAACGATGTGGCCATCTTGGACATCCATGTCCTTCGTGCGGGCGCATTGGGCGGATTCTTCGATGAATCGCTCACTGTTGAACGCAACTATCTGGAGCTGGAGTCCCAGTTTCTGCGATTCAGCCAAGCGATCGGGGCCTGGCCTTCGGAGCTGGACGCTGTTTTGTGGTTTGAAATGACGAACTCCCCTCTTAGCGTGAGCGAACTCATGGGGGGCCGTCGCAGTCGGGTGCGACCTAGTGTCCCAGATACGGCTTCTTCGGGTGCCTCGTCAGCGCTACGAGCCGGCAAAAGCTACACCGACCCCCACCAAGCCAACCTCATCGAGTAACTGAGAGACCCACGGTTCTCCAGTCACTCCGAGCGGGCAGAAGCTCAAATCGAGCGCTTCCGCCGACATAGCGAGAAATCCCAGCAGTACGCCGGCATCCCGCCAAATGAGGCTTGCAGGATGAGCATACCTGGCTGCAACTTTGCCGACCTCAGCAGCGAATACGATAAGCGTTGCGTCGGCGGCCGGCACGATCGCCTCCATCGCGATGCGAGCCTCCCGTGGGTCTGAATTCGCTTTGACTGCCTTCAGAGCATGCGTGAATGCGTCGTACCTGTACCAAGTAGCTTCACCGGGGTTGATCAACAAGAGGTGAATCGGATGGATGGCGCCGGCAGAAGGCGTTGGTCGGCGTGTAATCGGAAATCCGAGCGAAGCCTCGCCCGTCTGGTGTACTCGGCAACTGAGGTCTAGAAGGGCGCCGAGGTGTTCACTTTTCAATTTACCAAAGCTGCGGCGAGTACGCCGTCTGGCAACTAATTGCGCGAAGGATAGTTCATCGACGCTACCAGGCTGCCACGCCGGTAACGGAACGGCTTCTCCGTCTGGCCAGACGATCGGAATGTAAGGATCCGGCGCTGGCAGAGGGCGCGGATTACCCAGATCGAACCAATTCATTGCCCAGTTCTCGAAGAACCTCGAAATACTTGTTACAACCTCTGCATGCGCCGCAAGCCACGTCCGCCTTGTGGCAACTGTGAGCCCATGCAAGTATCTCAAGCGGTACGCCGGATTGGCGTACGAGATCCACAGTGCTCATGCCAATGGCTGGGGCCGATACCGTCAGTCCACCTTCCTGCACAGCGAGCAAGGCGCTCATGGCGGACAAGAAGTTAGGCGTGCCGTCACGGTGAGATGCGTCGGATGCGACGGTTCCTAACCAAAGCTGCCTCACTTCAAGCGTGACAGCCTTCATTGCAGCCAGGGTTATGAGCAGTTGATTGCGATAGGGCCACCAATCGGTAGCGGGTGCTAAGGCGTTGGGTTCAAGGCCGGCCATGTCGCCAGACCCGAGGGAATGGCAATCAACTTGCAGGACATGGTGAGGGATACGCAGGCGGCGGCAAATCGCTTGGGAAGCGGTGATTTCTGCGGCGGCTGGAAGTTGCCCATAGTCGATGGTGATCGCGATGTCAGGGTGCTTCCACCAAGCGATAGAGATCGAGTCCATCCCACCTGAAAGCAGCAGTGCGGCGGTCATAGGGCGCAAGCTGTCCAAAGCGTCTGGTAGATGGCAGTGGCGTAATCGTCGCACAGCGTGCAGCCTGAACCTCCCATCATTTTCTTGTTTTCGTCAGTTTCGTTCTCACAGTAGAAGATGACGGGTTTCGCCTTGGCGCAGGTGTAACCCACCTCATAGATCGTTCCAGAATCCAGGCCGTCTCCAATCGCAAACACCAGATCGGCTTTATCAATTCCTTCAAGGTCCAGTTGGACGACATCATCCGCTGATCCATGGCCGACCTCGTGGTAAGGCGAGAACACGCGTAGTCCCATTGCTTTGAGATCGGCTAGGGCTTGTTCGACGAGCCATAATTGCGCCAACGTAAAAAATGGTCCGGCCAAATAAACCAAGGGCCGGTAGCCAGCAAGATAGGCCTTCGACACGACTACGGGTTTGGGCTTGAAAGCGTTCAAGAGATCCGGCGTCGCGAACCCCCTGGTTTGGCAGTAGTAGGCTGTCCCTTGCGAAGCCAAGTCGGCGCTCTCGACAGGCGATTTGCCTTCGTTCATCCAATGAAAGGCGAAATGGGCCACGAAGTTATCGCCAGAACCGATCTTCCAGACTCGCTTAGTTTGGTAGGCGGGGACACGGTGACCTGCGGCTCCATCATGAACCAGCGATCCCTCGGCACCAAGCTTGATGACGACGACCTGTGCCTCACTATGCTGAATGAGGTGTTCAGCCAGATTCTCTGGAGATCTGCCAGGAAGTCCAGTCATGGATTCGGCTTCGCGCCTGTTCAGGATGAGGGCAAGATTGTCAGCGGTGGATCCGTTGGTGCAGAACAGTTCAGGAGAACTCGCGCTTTGGGGGTCGTAGACGACCTGCCCCCCTTTTACAATGGCGTCGCCTTCCAAGAGCCCAAAACGAACGATCCGGTCCGCGGTGACACTGAGAGGGGGCTCTTGTTTCCCGAGCCCGTAGATACGAGGCGTTTCCAGACTATGGTGATACTCGAAGGCGATAGACTGGCTAACTTGCGTAGGAATTACATGGAAGTCTTCTAGCGCTGCACGCGATTCCAGAACTTCCTGGGCTAGCGTATCCACATAGGTGTACAGGTCCACCTGGCCGCCCATGCAGCTGATCGCAGAAGCCGCCCTGCCTGCGGAGCCAAACACCTCTTTCCATCCGGGCCACATGCACCTTTCACGATAGACGCCACCTACCACGGCAATTCGGGAAGGTACTCGTCCGTTCCCGCTCACTTGGCCCTGACCCGAACTTTGACTTGCCCTTCGTTCTTGTCTGTGACCTCTGCATAGTACTTTGTGCCTCGGAGAATGCACTCACGTAGGCTGCGGACCTCGGGGGATGCAAGGCCACCGGCAACCTCTCCGTTAAAGAGCACAACAACAGACTCAACACCGCTACCGGCTTGGACCGTGACATCTAGCTTGTCATGCACATGAATGCCGGCGAGCACTGCAGGTTTAGGCGAACTTAGCTGAGTGTCGATGACGATGGCCTCGCAATTGTCAGGTGGCGCAAAACCACCACCTCCTCCGCCCCCAGAACCAGACATCTGACCTCCTCCTATCGGCTGACTAGACGCTACATCATGACATATGCGCGACGGATGCGCCGCAGTTACCTAGTCACTGCAGGAAAATCATTCCTGTCTTGACGTGGACGCTGACGCGCTTCCGTCACCGCAAGCTTACAGCCGAGGCTCTTGGCTTGGGTCGGATTTCAGAACGTGGGCGGTGTAGTCGTCATGTCTTCGTCCGGGGCGTCATGATGTTCCACTCCTGGCGTGTCGAAGATAAGCAGAGAAAGTGACATGTCATATCGATCGGAGAGGACCGCCATCTCGCGCACGGGCAGCTTCATGGGCCAGACGCCTTCGGGGTGTTCGACACCCGATCGGTAGTCGGTCGTTGAAAGCGCTATGCTGGGATTTACGGCAAAAGAGTCCGAAGGAAGCTCCATGCCCACTTGGAGCGCGTCGAACGTGTATCTCTTCGCACTGCCACTGGCCTTCCACCAGTGCAGCATCCCCTCGCGCCCCATGACGGCGACCGCTGCTTGGTCGGTGAACTCCAACCACTTGAGGATCACAGCGGTGAGCGAAACGCCGTAGCGGTCGGCGCACTCGCCCAACAGGTCGAGAGTGATTCGACGCCCGCGCACCTGCTGGGTATAGTCGTCGATGGGCATGAGCAGATACGATGCGAACTGATCCGCTTCGCGTTCGATCCTCGTGCCCGTAATTCCCAGGGTCGCGTTTTGTGAGCACTGGAACGCCTCCTGCAACTTGCGGTGCAGGACGTAGTGCCCGAACTCGTGCGCCACGGTGAAATTGGAGCGGCCTGGCAGGTCGGGGTGCGGGTGGTACAGCAGCGCCCAGACTTTTCTCTCCTTTAGCCAGAACAGGCCACCCTCAAAGCCTTTCAGCTCCTTGGGGTCGCCTCAGAAAACGGAAAATAAAGCACGCTAAGCCCTTACTTACCCAGATGTTTGACTTTTCGTGGCACTTT
>Ga0102832_1001015_pt1 | contig 26889 bp, 21 predicted proteins | sample EBPBio282013_DNA_FD_88942 | JGI IMG/M metagenome (GOLD analysis project Ga0102832, IMG submission 88942) | Wastewater treatment Type I Accumulibacter community from EBPR Bioreactor in Madison, WI, USA - Reactor 2_5/28/2013_ DNA (Illumina Assembly) | ecosystem: Engineered > Bioreactor > EBPR >... | reverse complement strand
GTCCGTGACCCGGACCGGCGAGCCGTGGCCGCTCACCGAGTCCCTCGGCCTGACCGCGTACCGGGTGCTCCAGGAGTCGCTCACCAACGTCGTGAAGCACTCCGGGGCCGACCGGGCGGAGGTGGAGGTGCGCTACGAGCCCGACCGGCTCGTGCTCTCGGTCGCCGACCACGGGCGCGGCGCGCCCGCCCACACCCGCGAGGGCACCGGCCAGGTCGGGATGCGGGAGCGGGTCGCCGTCTGGGGCGGCCGGTTCCGCGCCGGCAACCGTGCCGGCGGCGGGTACGAGGTGGCCGCGGAGCTCCCGCGGCCGGAGGAGGCTGGACGATGATCACGGTCGGGATCGCCGACGACGAGGCGCTGGTGCGCAGCGGGCTCGCCGTGCTGCTGAGGCACGAGCCCGGGTTCGAGGTGGTCGGCGAGGCAGCGGACGGGCTGGCCGCTCTCGCGCTCGTCCGCGAACGCCACCCCGACGTGCTGCTGATGGACATCCGCATGCCGGGCATCGACGGGCTCGAGGCGACCCGCCGCCTGGTCGGGGACCCCGCGGCGGCCGGGACCCGCATCCTGGTGCTGACGACGTTCGACCACGACGAGAACGTGTTCGCGGCGCTGCGGGCCGGCGCGAGCGGCTTCCTGCCCAAGGACACCGAGCCGCAGCGCCTGCTGGATGCCCTGAAGACGGTCGCCGACGGCGAGGCGCTGCTGGCGCCGAGGGCCACGCGGCGCCTCATCGAGGAGTTCCGGCGAACCGCCCCGGTCGCGCCGCCATCCCGCCGGCTCGAGGGCCTGACCGACCGGGAACTGGACGTGCTGCGCGCGGTGGCCGCGGGGCTGAGCAACGCCGAGATCTCCGAGCGGCTGGTGATCAGCTACGCCACGACCAAGACCCACGTCAGCCGGCTGCTGTCCAAGCTCGGCGCGCGCGACCGCGCTCAACTGGTCGTGATCGCCTTCGAGCACGGCGTCGCCAGGCCGTCCGCGGCCGACTGAGCTCTCAGCCCAGCGCGGCCCGGAGCTCGGCGAGCTGGGCCCGCACGGCCTGCGGGGCGGTGCCGCCGCGTCCGTTCCGGGACGACACCGAGCCTTCGGCGGTGAGCACGGCGAGCACCTCCACGTCCAGCTCCGGCGAGATGGCGGCGAGCTGCTCCGCGGTGAGGTCGGAGAGCTCCTGGCCGGCCGCCTCGCAGGCGCGGACGCACGCCCCCGCGATCTCGTGGGCCCGGGCGAACGGCACCCGACGGCGCACGAGCCAGTCGGCGACATCGGTCGCCAGCGAGAACCCGCGCGGCGCCAGCTCGCCCATCCGTGCGGTGTGGAAGCGCAGCGTCGCAACCATTCCCGTCATCGCCGGCAGCAGGACGCGGAGCTGGTCGAGGCTGTCGAACACCGGCTCCTTGTCCTCCTGGAGGTCGCGGTTGTACGCCAGCGGCAGGCCCTTGCAGGTGGCCAGCAGGCCGGCGAGGTTCCCGATCAGGCGCCCGGCCTTGCCGCGGGCGAGCTCTGCGACGTCCGGGTTCTTCTTCTGCGGCATGATGCTCGAACCCGTCGACCACGCGTCGTCCAGGGTGGCGAAGCCGAACTCGTGGGTGCACCACAGGATCACGTCCTCGCTGAGGCGCGACAGGTCGACGCCGATCTGGGCGAGCACGTAGGCCTCCTCCGCCACGAGGTCCCGGGACGCGGTGCCGTCGATGCTGTTCGGCACCGAGGAGGAGAAGCCGAGCGTGCGCGCCACCAGTTCGGGGTCGAGACCGAGGGAGGTGCCGGCGAGCGCCCCCGAACCGTACGGGCTGACGGAGAGCCGGGCGTCGAGGTCACGCAGGCGCTGGAGGTCGCGCACCAGCGGCCACGCGTGCGCGAGCAGGTGGTGGCTGAGCAGCACCGGCTGCGCGGACTGGAGGTGCGTGCGCCCCGGCATGATCGCGCCGAGGTGGGCCTCCGCCTGGGTGGCCAGCGCATCGGCGAGCGCCCTCAGGTCGTCGGCAAGGGCGGCGTTCGCGTCCCTCAGGTACGCGCGGATCAGGGTGGCGATCTGGTCGTTGCGGGAGCGCCCGGCGCGCAGCCGCCCGCCGAGGTCGGCACCGACCCGCTCGATCAGGCCGCGCTCCAGGGCACCGTGGACGTCCTCGTCGGTGGCTGCGGCCACGAAGGCGCCGGAGGCGACGTCCGCGTCCAGCGCGTCGAGGCCGGCGACCATGGCCGCGAACTCCTCGTCGGTGAGCAGGCCAGCGGCGTGCAGCGCGAGGGCGTGCGCCTTCGAGCCGGCGAGGTCGTGGCGGGCGAGCCTCCAGTCGAACTGGGTCGACCTGCTGAGCGCGAACATCGCCTCGGCGGGTCCGCCGGCGAACCGGCCGCCCCAGAGTCGCCCGGAGTCGGTGGGGTCTGTCATCTGGCGCCTTTCAGCTGGTGTGCAGTCCGAGGAAGGCCTCGGCCATCGCCGCCCCGCCGTCCGCGGCACGGGTGACGATGACCACGGTGTCGTCGCCCGCGATGGTACCGAGGACGGAGTCCCAGCCGACCTTGTCGATCGCCGAGGCGAAGAACTGTGCCGCGCCGGGGGGTGTCCGCAGGACGGTGAGGTTGGCCGACCCCTCCGCCGACAGCAGCAGCTCCCCGGCGAGGCGGTTGAGGCGGGCGAGCGCGGCCGGGGTGCCGGGAGCGTGTTCCCCGGCCAGCAGGGCGTAGGCGAACTCGCCCGCAGGGGTGCGGACGCGGACGGCGCCGAGTTCGAGGAGGTCCTTGCTGAGGGTGCCCTGCGACACCGCGATCCCGTCCGCGGCGAGCCGGGCGGCGAGCTCTGTCTGGCTGCGGACGACCTCGCGCTCGATCAGCTCGACGATCCGGGACTGGCGTGCCGACTTCGTCAGCGGCGTACGGGACTCGGTCATGGCCGTCCCCCGGCCGTGCCCACCGCGTCGAGGAGCCCGGGCAGGGCCGCCACGAAGGAGTCGAGGTCGGTGTCGGAGATGACCAGCGGCGGGGCGAGGCGCAGCACGTGCGGGCGGGGCGCATTGATCACGAACCCCGCCTCCAGCGCTACCTCCGCGACGGCGGGCGCGACGGGGTCGGCCAGCAGCACGCCGCGCAGCAGCCCGCGGCCGCGCACGCCGACGACCTGCGGGTGTCCCAGCGCGAGGATCCCGGCCGCCAGCCGGTCGCCGGCCTCGACGGCCCGCGCCAGCAGCCCGTCCCGCTCGATGATGCCGAGCACGGCCAGGCCGGCGGCGGCCGCCACCGGGTTGCCGCCGAACGTGGTGCCGTGGGAGCCGGGCCCCAACAGGGACGCGGCCGCGCCCGTGGCGACGCAGGCGCCGACGGGGAAGCCGTTGCCCAGGCCCTTGGCGAAGGTGACGATGTCCGCGGTGACGCCGGAGGCCGTGCTGGCCAGCCAGTCACCGCACCGCCCGATCCCGGTCTGCACCTCGTCCAGCCAGAGCAGCGCTCCGGATGCTGAACAGATCGCGCGCGCACGCGCGAGGAAGTCCGACGGGGGCTCGACGACGCCGTTCTCGCCCTGGATCGGCTCGATGACCACGGCTGCCACGGCCTCGTCGACCACGGCGGCCAGCGCGTCCGCGTCGCCGTAGGGCACGAACACGACCTCGCCGGGCAGCGGCTCGAAGGGCTCCCGGTAGGCGGGGTTCGCGGTGAGCGCGAGGGCGCCGAGGCTGCGTCCGTGGAACGCGCCCTCCATGGCCACCAGCCGGGTGCGTCCGGTGCGCCGGGAGATCTTGAAGCCGGCCTCGTTCGCCTCCGTGCCGGAGTTGGTGAAGAACACCCGGGCCTCCAGGCCGGGCGCGTTCGCCGTCACGAACCCGGCGAGCCGCTCGGCCAGCGCGATCTGCGTGGGGGTGGCGAAGAAGTTCGACACGTGCCCGAGCGTCGACAGCTGGGCGGAGATGGCTCCGAGCACCTGCGGGTGCGCGTGGCCGAGCGCGTTCACCGCGAGTCCGGCCAGCAGGTCGAGGTAGCGGGTGCCGTCCGCGTCCCACAGGTGCACGCCCTCGCCCCGGACGAACACCCGCTTCGGCGGCCCGAAGGTGTTCATCAGGGCGTGGGCGTAGCGGGCGGTCAGGTCGGCCTGGCTGCCGGTCGCCGTCGCGACGCTCATGCCCGGGCCCCCGGAGTGACCATCGTGCCGATGCCCTCGTCGGTGAAGATCTCGAGCAGCAGCGAGTGCGGCACCCGGCCGTCGATGACGGTGGCCCGGGTGACCCCGGCGCGGACGGCGCCCAGGCAGGCCTCCATCTTCGGGATCATCCCGGACGCCAGGCTGGGCAGCAGCGCGGCGAGGGCGTCCGCGTCGATCTCCCGGATCACCTCTGTCGAGGCGGGCCAGTCCGCGTACAGGCCGGCCACGTCGGTGAGCACGACGAGGCGCTCGGCGCCGAGGGCCGCGGCCAGGGCCCCGGCCGCGGTGTCGGCGTTCACGTTGTGCACCTGGCCCTCCTCGTCGGGGGCCACGGTCGCCACCACAGGGATGCGGCCGGCGTTGATCAGGTCGAGGACGGCGCCGGGGTTCACCTCTGCGACCTCGCCCACCAGGCCGAGGTCGATCTGCTCGCCGTCGAGCTCGATCCCCTTGCGCTCGGCGATCAGCAGGCCGGCGTCCTCCCCGGAGAGCCCGACCGCGAGCGGGCCGTGGGCGTTGAGCAGGCCGACGAGTTCGCGGTTCACCTGGCCCATCAGCACCATCCGGACGACATCCATGGCCTCGGGCGTGGTCACCCGGAGGCCGCCGCGGAACTCGCTGGCGATGCCCAGCCGGGCCAGCATCGAGGAGATCTGCGGCCCGCCGCCGTGCACGACGACCGGCTTCACGCCCACCATCCGCAGGAACACGATGTCCTGGGCGAACGCGCGCTTGAGGTCGTCGTCGACCATCGCGTTGCCGCCGTACTTCACCACGACGGTCTTGCCGACGTAGTCCTCCAGCCAGGGCAGGGCCTCGATCAGGATGGCCGCCTTGTCCCCCGCATCGATCATGTCGAGTACTCCGCGTTCTCTTTGACGTAGTCGTAGGTCAGGTCGTTGGTCCAGATCGCCGCGGACGCGTCACCGGCGTGCAGGTGCACCTCCACGAGCACCTCCCGCGCGGTGAGGTCGACCTCGGAGCGGTCGGCACCGAGCTGGCCGTCGACGAACACCCGGACGCCGTTGAAGGCGACGTCCACGTGCTCGGGGTCGTACTCGGCGGGGACGGTGCCGGCAGAGGCGAGCACGCGCCCCCAGTTCGGGTCGTTGCCGAAGATCGCGCACTTGAACAGGTTGCTGCGCGCGATCGCCCGGGCGACCGCGAGGGCGTCCGCCTCGCTGGCCGCACCCTCCACGCGCACCTCGATGTCGTGCGCGGCGCCCTCGGCATCGGCCAGGAGCTGCCGGGCGAGGTCCGCGCAGACGCCGGTGAGCGCCTCGGAGAACTCCGCGGCGTCGGGCGTGACCCCGGAGGCGCCGGACGACATCAGGATCACGGTGTCGTTGGTGGACATGCAGCCGTCGGAGTCGGTGCGGTCGAAGGTGAACCCGGTGGCGGTGCGCAGGGCCTCGTCGAGCCCCGAGGCAGGGACAACCGCGTCCGTGGTGATCACCACGAGCATCGTGGCGAGCGCGGGGGCGAGCATGCCGGCCCCCTTGGCCATGCCACCGATCGTCCAGCCGTCCGGGGAGGTGTGGATGGACTCCTTCGAGACGGTGTCGGTGGTGCGGATCGCCTCCGCGGCCGAGGGGCCGCCGGTGTGGGCGAGGTCCTGGGACGCCAGCTCGATGCCGGTGAGCACCGCGTCCATCGGCAGCCGGACGCCGATCAGGCCGGTCGAGCAGACGGCCACATCCGCTGCGGCGCACCCGACCTCGGCCGCCGTCCACTCGGCCATCTGGCGGGCGTCGGCCAGGCCGGCCGAGCCGGTGCAGGCGTTCGCCCCGCCGGAGTTCAGCACCACGGCGGCCAGGCGGCCGTCGGCGATCGCCTGCCTGCTCCACACCACGGGTGCTGCGGTGAACCGGTTGGAGGTGAACACCGCGGCGGCGTGCGCGTCCGGGCCCTCGTTCACCACGAGGGCGAGGTCGGGACGGCCGGACGCCTTGATGCCCGCGGTGACGCCGGCGGCGAGGAAGCCCTTGGCTGCGGTGACGCTCATGCGGGGTCCCCAGGGAGCTGGCAGGAGCGCAGCGGGGAGGAAGCCCAGGGAGTGTTCACGGTGCGACTCCGATCGTGGTCAGGCCCTGGGCCTCGGGCAGGCCGAGGGCGATGTTCATCGACTGGACGGCACCGCCGGCGGTGCCCTTGGTGAGGTTGTCGAGCGCGGCGACGGCGACCAGGCGCCCGGCCGCGGCGTCGACCGTCACCTGCACGTGCACGGCGTTCGAGCCGACGATCGACTGCGTCTGCGGCCACATGCCCTCCGGCAGGAGGGTGACGAAGGGCTCGTCGTCGTATGCGGCGGCGTAGGTGGCGCGCACCACGTCGGCGGGCACCTCCGCGGCCAGCGGCGCGGTGACCGTGGCCAGGATCCCGCGCGGCATCGGCGCGAGCAGCGGGGTGAACGACAGCGACGGCTCCCTTGCCCCGAGCAGGCCGAAGTTCTGGAGCATCTCCGGCACGTGGCGGTGGACGCCACCGACGCCGTAGGCGCTCACCGAGCCCATCACCTCCGCACCGAGCAGGTTCGGCTTCAGCGACTTCCCCGCCCCGGACGTGCCGCTGGCCGCAACGGCGACCACGTCACGCCCGGTGACCAGGCCGCCGGTGAGCGCGGGCAGAAGCGCCAGGGTCACCGAGGTCGGGTAGCAGCCGGGGACCGCGATCCGGCGCGTGGCCGAGAGCACCGCGCGCTGGCCGGGCAGTTCCGGCAGCCCGTAGGGCCAGGTGCCGGCGTGCTCGGTGCCGTAGAACTGCCGCCACTGCGCGGCGTCGGTGAGCCGGTGGTCGGCGCCCGCGTCCACCACGAGGACGTCGGGACCGAGCTCGGCGGCGACCGCCGCGGAGTGGCCGTGCGGGAGCGCAAGGAAGACCACGTCGTGGCCGGAGAGGATTTCCGCCGACGTCTCCGCCACCACGCGGTCGGCCAGCGGCGTGAGGTGTGGGTGGTGGGCGAGCAGCCGCGTCCCGGCGTTCGAGCCGGCCGTCAGCGCACCGATCTCCACCTCCGGATGGCCCAGCAGGAGCCGCAGGAGCTCACCGCCCGCGTAGCCGGTGGCTCCCGCCACCGCAACCGTGATCGTCATACCAATGACTATGCCGCATCTCGAATGAATATTCCACCTGGGCCGGGCCGCGGCGAGTCGCTGGGTTACCATGCTCGACGTGCCACTCACCGCCATCGGCATCAGCCACCACCGTGCCCCGCTGGAGGACCTCGCGGCCATGAGCCGTCACGGAGATGCGGTCCTCGACCGCCTCGACGGGGCCGGGCTCACCGGAACGGTGCTGCTGAGCACCTGCAACCGGTTCGAGCTCTACCTCGAGTCCGCGTCCTTCCACGCTGGGCTGGAGTCGGCCCTGGCTGCCGTCCGTGACGCCCTGCCCACCGACCAGCGCGACGTCGTGGACCAGTTCGAGGTGTACGTCGGCCAGGCCGCCGTCCAGCACCTCCTGGAGGTCGCCAGCGGGCTCGAGTCGATGGTGGTCGGCGAGGCAGAGGTCATCGGGCAGGTGCGCGAGGCGCTGGCCGCCGCCGGCGATCGCGCCAGCGCTGCGCTGCACCGCCTGTTCCACGCCGCCCTGACCACCGCGAAGGCCGTCACCACCGAGACCGCGCTCGGTGCGTCCGGCCGCTCGGTGGCGACGATCGGCCTCGACCTGGTCGAGTCCCGGCACTTCCCGCTCGCCGGGCGCCGCGTCCTCGTGGTCGGCACCGGCAGCTACGCGCGGGTGGTCACCGCGGCGCTGGCCCGGCGCGACTGCGTCGACATCCACGTGTTCTCCCCCAGCGGCCGGGCGGACCGCTTCGCGCAGAGCCACCCGGTGATCGCCGTCGATCCGGGCGGGCTGGACGAGGCGCTCTCGCTGGCCGACCTGGTGATCACCTGCAGCGGCGGGGAGCACCACGGCGAACCGGCGATCAGCGCCGGCCGGCTGGCGGGCGCGCGCTCCGCGTCCACCGCGCTGCTGCCGGTGCTCGACCTGTCGCTGTCCGGTGACGTCGCCCCGGACGCCGCCGACCTGCTCGAGGTGGACCTCATCGACCTCGCGGAGATCGGCGCGCACGCCCCGGCCGAGCAGGGGGCGGCCGTCCTCGCCGCGCGCGACCTCGTCTCCCGCGGGGTGGAGGCCTACCTGCACCTCGAGCAGGGACGGGCCGCGACGCCCGCCGTCACCGCGATGCGGGCCCACATCAGCCAGTTCATCGAACGCGAGATCGAGTCGGCGAACCGCCGCTACGACGCGGAGACCGCCGCGGCCGTCGCCCAGTCGCTGCGCCGGGTCTCCAACGCCCTGCTGCACGCGCCGTCGGTGCGCGCGGCGGAACTCGCCCGCAGCGGCGGGCTGGCCGACTACTCGCGCGCCCTGAACACCCTGTTCGGGATCGACGTCGAGGCCGGACGGTGAGCGGGGCCGTTCCTCCGGCACCCCTGCTGGCGGCCTACGCCGGACGACCGTCGGGACGCCGCCCGGTGTGGTTCATGCGGCAGGCCGGCCGGTCGCTGCCGGAGTACCGGGCGCTCCGCGAGGGCACCTCGATGCTCGAGGCGTGCCTGACACCGGAACTGGCGGCGGAGATCACCTGCCAGCCCGTGCGCCGGCACGACGTGGACGCGGCCATCTTCTTCTCCGACATCGTCGTCCCGCTGCGGCTGGCCGGGATCGGCGTCGAGATCGTGGCCGGCGTCGGGCCCGTGCTGGACGCCCCCGTCCGTACCGCCGCAGACGTGGACGCCCTCCCTGACCTCGACCCGGCCGCGCTCGCTCCGGTGCGCGAGGGTGTCGCGGCGAGCGTCGAGCGCCTCGGCCGCGTCCCTCTGATCGGCTTCGCCGGCGCCCCGTTCACCCTCGCGTCCTACCTCGTGGAGGGACGCCCCGACCGGGCGCTGCCCGCCACCAGGGCCCTGCTGGCCGAGGATCCCGCCACGTGGCACCGGCTGCTCGCCAGGGTCGCGGGGATGACCGCGGCGTTCCTCCGCGCGCAGGCCGAGGCAGGGGCCGTGGCCCTCCAGTTGTTCGACTCCTGGGTGGGCCGGCTGTCGCCGGCGGAGTACCGCAGCGCCGTCCAGCCGCACTCCGCGGCGGTGTTCTCCGCCGTCGCCGACCTCGGCGTCCCCCGGGTGCACTTCGGCACCGCCACCCGCGAGCTGCTGCCCGACCTGCTGGCCGCAGGCGCCGACGTGGTCGGCGTGGCCGCCGACATCGGGCTGGACGAGGCGAACGCCCTGCTCGGCGGCGCGGTGCCGCTCCAGGGCAACCTCGATCCGGCGCTGCTGGAGGCCCCGTGGCCGGTCCTGGAGGCGGCGGCGCGCGACGTCGTCCGCCGAGGCGCCACCGCCCCCGGCCACGTGTTCAACCTCGGCCACGGCGTCCCGCCGTCCACCGACCCCGACGTGCTCACCCGGCTCGTGGAGCTGGTGCACGCGATCCCCCTCGAGCAGGAGCACTGACATGCCGCACCCGGCCACGAAGAGCCGTCCCGCCCACACTCACGGCATCGGCTCGGTGAAGCCGGACGGCTGGGCGTACAACCGGGCGCCGATGATCGTCTACTGGGAACTCACCAACGCCTGCGGCCTCGCGTGCCGCCACTGCCGCGCCACCGCGATGCCCGAGCCCGCGCCCGGCGAACTGAGCACGGCCGAGGCGATCGCCGTCCTCGACGACATGCTGGGCTTCGCCACCGCCGCCGGGGAGGCCCTGCCGCACGTGGTGATGACCGGCGGCGACCCGCTGATGCGCGCCGACCTGCCCGAGCTGGTCGCCGCGGCCACCGCCCGGGGCATCGGCGTCTCGCTCGCCCCCGCCGTCACCCGGTTGCTCACCCGTGAGCGCCTGTTCTGGATGAAGGAGGTCGGCATCCAGGCGATCTCGCTGTCGCTGGACGGGTCGACCGCGGCCTTCCACGACGGCGTCCGCATGGTGCCGGGCACGTTCGACGCGACGATCGAGGCCCTCGACCTCGCCGCGGAGGCGGGCCTGCCGGTGCAGGTGAACACCCTCGTCACCGCCACGACGGCGGCGGATCTGCCCGCGGTGTACGAGCTGCTCAGCCGGCACACGCTCATGCAGTGGAGCCTGTTCTTCCTGATCTCGATCGGACGCGGCAGCGAGCTCGCGGAGCTCTCCCCCGGCGACGCCGAGCGGTGGTTGCTGTGGGCGGCACAGGTGAACCGGGACGCGCCGTTCCGGGTGAAGACGACCGAGGCCATGCACTTCCGCCGGCTGATGGCCGCGCCGCTGCTGCGGGCGGGCCGGACGAAGCAGGAGGTCGAGGCACTCCCGATGGCCCGAGCGTTCGGGATCAGGGACGGCAACGGCATCGTGTTCATCTCCCACCAGGGCGACGTGTGCCCGTCCGGCTTCCTCCCGGAGGTGGTCGGCAACGTGAAGGACACCTCGCTGGTCACCCTGTACCGGGACGCGCCACTGATGCGCGCCCTGCGCGACCCGGACCGGTTCGCCGGCCGGTGTGGCGTGTGCGAGTTCCACGACTGGTGCGGTGGCTCGCGGGCCCGGGCCTACGCCTGGACCGGCGACCCGCTGGAGTCCGACCCGCTGTGCCCCTACGTCCCCCGGACCACCCCGTGAGGCTGCTGGTCGTCGGGGGCGGCATCACCGGGCTGGCCGCGGCGTGGGAGGCGGCCTCCGGCGCCGACGGACGCCCGCCCGCCGAGGTGCTCGTGGTCGAGTCCGACACGCGCTGGGGCGGGAAGCTGCACACCGAACGGATCGACGACCTCGTGGTGGAGCACGGCCCGGACTCCTTCGTCAGCTACCGGCCGGCCGCGCTGCGCCTGGCCGCGGAACTGGGCATCGACGGCGATGTCATCGGCACCAGCGGCACCCGCAGCGTCTCCCTGCGCGCCCGCGGACGGCTCCGACCGCTGCCGGCCGGCATGGGCATGGTGCTGCCCACGCGGCTGTGGCCGTTCGTCACCACCGGGATCCTCTCGCCGCTCGACAAGCTGCGGGCCGGCCTCGACCTGGTGCTCTCCCGCCAGCTGCGCGACGGCGAGGACGTGGCGATCGGCGCGTTCCTGCGCGCCCGCCTGGGCGACGGGATCGTCCGGAGGTTCGCCGACCCGATGGTGGGCGGCATCTACGGAGCCGGTGTCGACCAGCTGAGCCTCGACGCCGTCCTGCCGTCGCTGCGCGCCGACGAGGCGGCCTCGCGGAGCCTGATGCTCGCCGCTCTCGCGCAGGGACGCCGTGCCCGCGCGGCCGGTCGGGCCGGCGGCTCGCCGTTCCGCACGCTCCGCGGGGGTCTCGGCACGCTCGTGGACGCGCTCGTCGAGCGCCTCGGGACGCTCGGCGCGGACCTGCGTCCCGGCACGTCGGTGGTCTCGCTGCGGCCCACGGCCGGCGGCGGCGCGGAGGCCGACCTGGGCGACGGGACGACCGCCACCGTGGACGCCGTGGTGCTGGCCGGCGGGGTGGCCAGTTCGGCCGCGCTGCTGGCGGGGCCGGCACCGGCAGCGACGAGCGCGCTGTCGGAGGTGCCACTGGCCACCTCCACCGTGGTGTCCCTCGCGTACCCCGCCGACGCGTTCGGCAAACCTCTGGAAACCCACGGGTGGCTGGAGGCCGATCCGGCCCCCATCAGCGGCGTGACGGTGAGCTCGGCGAAGTGGGCCGGGCGGGCGCCGGAGGGAACGGTGCTGATCCGGGCATTCGTGCCCGAACGCCTGGGCGAGATCGCGCGGGCCGGCGACGAGGTCCTGACCGCACGGATCGGCGCGCACCTGGCCGAGGTGATCGGCGTGCGCGGCGAGCCGCTGCTCACCCGGATCGCCCGATGGCCGTCGATGATGCCCACCTACACCGTCGGTCACCCGGCCCGGGTCACCGCTGCCGAGGAGGGCCTGGCCGGACTCCCCGCGTGGCGGATCGCCGGGTCGGCGCTGCGCGGCGTCGGCGTGCCCGACTGCGTGGCGGACGGTCGGCGCCAGGCCGCCCTCGCGCTCGACCATGCCGGAAGCCGGGCTAGGGTCGCACCATGAGCGAGAACTCCGGCGCAGGACTGCTGGCCTACACCTCCTACTCCGTCTTCGCCCGGCGGGAGCCGATCCCCGACGAGGTGGCGGAGGCCACCCGCGACCTGGTGGAGGACCTCGCCACCACGGGCATCACCACCCGGGGCCTCTACGACGTGCACGGCATGCCCGCCGACGCCGACGTGCTGGTCTGGCTGCACGGCGAGTCCGCCTCCGACCTCCAGGAGGCCCAGCGCCTGTTCCAGCGCGAGGCCTTCGGCGGCTGCGTCGACCTGGCCTGGTCCGGCTACGGGGTGCACCGCCAGGCCGAGTTCAGCCGCGACCACGCCCCCGCGTTCCTGACCGGCGTCGAACCGCGGCACTGGCTGACCGTCTACCCGTTCGTCCGCTCCTACGAGTGGTACCTGCTGCCGGAGGCCGAGCGGAGGGAACTGCTGGCCGAGCACGGCCGCCTGGGCAGGGACTACCCGCAGGTGGCCAGCAACACCGTCGCGGCCTTCGCCCTGGGCGACTACGAGTGGCTTCTGGCGCTGGAGGCGGACGAGCTCACCGACCTGGTCGACCTCATGCGCCACCTGCGCGCGTCCGGCGCGCGCCGCCACGTGCGCCTGGAGGTGCCGTTCTTCACCGGCCACCGCATCACGGCCGCCGACCTGCCGCGGGTGCTGCGGTGAGCGCAGCGGCCTACGACGCCGTCGTGCTGCTCGGCTTCGGCGGCCCGGAGGCCGAGGACGAGGTCGTGCCGTTCCTGGAGCGGGTCACCGCAGGGCGCGGCATCCCGCGCGAGCGGCTGCGCGAGGTCGGCGTCCACTACTTCACGCTGGGCGGGGTCAGCCCGATCAACGCCCAGAACCGTGCACTGCGGGAGGCCCTGGCCGACGCCCTCGCCTCGCTTGGCGTGGAAGTGGAACTGGTGCTGGCCAACCGCAACTCCGCGCCATTCGTCGCCGACGTGCTCGCGGAACTCGCCGGCCGGGGGCACCGGCGCGCGCTGGCCGTCGCCACGGCCGCGTACTCCGGCTACTCCAGCTGCCGCCAGTACCGGGAGGACCTGGGCCTCGCGCTCGCCGGCGCCGACGTGGACCTCGAGGTGCGCAAGCTGCCGCCCTTCTTCGACCTGCCCGCCTTCTCCGGCACGATCACGGCGCTGCTGCTCGCCGCGGTCGCCGGTGGCCCCGACCTGGCCGCGCCCACCACACGGCTGGTGTTCACCACCCACTCGGTGCCGACCGCCGCGGCCCGCGCGTCGGGCCCGCACGGGGACGCGTACGAGTCCCAGCACCGCTGGGTGGCCGCGCGCGTCGTCGACGGGATCGCCGAGGCCACGGGCGTCCGCCCGGCGTGGGGCCTCGTCTTCCAGTCCCGCAGCGGCCCGCCGTCGGTGCCCTGGCTGGAGCCGGACGTGAACGACGCGATCTCCGCCTACGCCGCCGAGGGGGTGACCGACGTCGTGCTGGTGCCGATCGGCTTCCTCTCCGACCACATGGAGGTCATCTGGGACCTCGACACGCAGGCGCGGCAGACCGCGGACGAGCTCGGCGTCCGGCTGGTGCGCACACCGACGGTGGGCACCCACCCGGCGTTCGTCGCCGCCCTCGCCGGACGGATCGCGGACGAGCTCGCGACGGGCTCCCCGGAGCCGGCGGAGGGCCAGTTCTGCTTCGGCTCGTGCTGCGCGAACCCGCGCCGCGAGCTGCCCACCGTCCCCGGCCTGGCCAAGGACGCACCGCGGTGAGGCTGCGGCTGGCCACGCGCGGGTCGGCACTCGCGTGGACGCAGTCCGGTCACGTCGCGGACGCGTTGCGCGCGCGGGGCCACGAGGTGGAACTGGTCAAGGTGGTCACGCACGGCGACGTCAGCACCGCGCCGCTGGCCGGACTGGGCGGGGTGGGGGTGTTCGTCGGCGCGGTCCGGGCCGCCGTCCTCACCGGGGACGCCGACCTGGCCGTCCACTCGTTCAAGGACCTGCCCACCGCGGCCGCAGACGGGCTGCTGCTGGCCGCGGTGCCGCCGCGTGAGGACGCCTCCGACGCGCTGTGCGCCCGCGACGGCCTGACCCTCGCCACGCTACCGCGTGGCGCCCGGGTGGGGACCGGGTCGCCCCGCAGGGCCGCGCAGCTGCTCGCGCTGCGCCCCGACCTCGAGGTGCTCGCGATCCGGGGGAACGTGGAGACCCGGCTGCGCCGGGTGCACGAGGACCTCGACGCGGTGGTGCTCGCCGCCGCCGGCCTGCGGCGACTCGGCCTGCAGGCCGCGATCACCCAGCTGTTCGGGTTCACCGACATGCTGCCGGCGCCCGCGCAGGGCGCCCTGGCCGTGGAGTGCCGCGCGGACGCCGTTGAGGTCGTGGCTGCGCTCGCCCCTCTCGACGACCCGGCCACGCGGTTCGCCGCCGTGGCCGAGCGGGCGGTGCTGGCCCGGCTGGAGGCCGGGTGCGCGGCACCGGTCGCCGCGCACGCCACGGTCGAGGACGGCCGGCTCACGCTGGTCGCGACCGTCGTGGCCGTGGACGGCTCGCGACGGCTCCTCGAGCGCGGCGAGGCCGAGGTCTCTTCCGAGGCGGCCGAAGAGCTCGGGCGGCGGGTGGCCGGCGGCCTGCTCGACGCCGGCGCAGCAGGGGTGGCCGACCTCGGCGCCGCCAGGCCCCGTCCCCTCGACGGGCGGAGGGTCCTGGTGCCCCGGCGAGCGCCGCGTGGCACGGCGGACGCGCTGCGCGCCGCGGGCGCGGACGTGGTGGTCGCCGCGTTCACCACCATCGTCGACCTGCCGCGCGAGCCGCTCGAGGCCGCGCTGGAGGAGCCCTGGGACTGGGTGGTCGTGTCCTCCGCCCACACCGTGGACGCCCTCGCCGCCGGGCCCGCCCTCGCGGGCACCCGGGTGGCTGCCGTCGGGCCGGCCACGGCGGACGCCCTGCGCGCGGCCGGGATCGAGCCCGACCTCGTCGCCGACCCCGGCGGCGGGGCCGCGCTGGTCGAGGCGTTCCCCGACGGCCCGGGACGGGTGCTGCTGCCCGGCGCGCAGGAGCCGTCGGCGGAGCCCGCGGCCGGCCTGGCCGCGAAGGGCTGGACGGTCCGTCCCGTCGGCGTCTACGCCACCGTCGCGGAACCCCTGCCCGACGACGTGGTGCGGGGGTGGCGGGACGGCCGGTTCTCCGCCCTCGTGGTGACGGCCGGTTCGGTGGTCCGCGCCGCCGTCGATGCCTGCGGGCTGCCCGGCCCGGGCGTCGTCGCCCTCGGCGCGTCGGCGGCCGCTGCCGCGACGGCGTGCGGGCTGGACGTGCGTGCCGTCGCGGCCCGGCCGGAGGCGTCCGCCCTCGTCGAGGCCGTGCTCGCCGCGCTGGGCGACCCGTCCTGACCTACAGCAGGGGCACGAGGTCGGCCACCGAGTCGAGCACGAGGCTGGGCCGGTAGGGGTAGGTCTCGATCTCCTCGCGCGCAGTGACACCGGACAGCACGAGCACCGTCAGCAGCCCCGCCTCCATCCCGGCCACGATGTCGGTGTCCATGCGGTCGCCGATCATCGCCGTCGTCTCCGAGTGCGCCTCGATGCGGTTCATGGCCGAGCGGAACATCATCGGGTTCGGCTTGCCGACGACGTAGGGCTGCCGGTTCGTGGCCGCGGTGATCATCGCCGCCACCGCGCCGGTGGCCGGCAGCACGCCCGAGGGCGAGGGACCGGTGGTGTCGGGGTTGGTGACGATGAACCGCGCCCCGGCGTTGATCAGCCGGATGGCGGTCGTGATCGCCTCGAACGAGTAGTTGCGGGTCTCCCCGAGCACGACGTAGGCGGGTTCGGTCTCGGTGAGCACGAACCCGGCGCTGTGCAGGGCGGTGGTCAGTCCGGCCTCGCCGATCACGAAGGCGGACTTCTCCCCCGGCTGGTTCTTCAGGAACGCGCCGGTGGCCATCGCGGACGTCCACAGGTTCTGCTCGGGAACCGGCAGGCCCGAGCGGGCGAGCCGCGCCGCGAGGTCCCGCGGGGTGTAGGTGGAGTTGTTGGTCAGCACCAGGAAGCGGCGGGAGGTGTCCACCCAGCGCTGGAGGAGTTCGATCGCCCCGGGCACCGGCTGCTCGTCGTGGACGAGGACGCCGTCCATGTCGGTGAGGAAGCATTCGATGTTGCGCACGCTGCGATGGGCCATGGCCCCAGTCTGGCACCGGTGGGCGGACGGGAGTGCAACCGCCGGTGGACGGCCGGCGAACGGCGGCCTCCCCGGATGGCGGAGAATGGAGGTCCCCCACCTCGTGGTGGGTCCTGTCCCGCCAGAAGGAGTCCCGATGATCCCTCCCGTCCGTCGCCCGCGCAGGCTGCGCAGCACCCCCGCCGTCCGGCGCCTGGTCGCGGAGACCCGCGTCCGGCCCGCGCAACTGGTGCTGCCGGTCTTCGTCGCCGACGGGATCGCGGAGCCGCGTCCGATCGGCTCGCTGCCCGGTGTCGTGCAGCACACGCTGGACTCGGTGCGCGCGGAGGCCTCCCGCGCGGTCGGCGCCGGGCTGGGCGGCATCGTGATCTTCGGCGTGCCCGAGCCCGACGACAAGGACGCCACGGGCTCGGCCGGCTACGCGGAGTCCGGGATCCTGAACCGCGCGATCGCCGCCGTCCGTGCCGAGGTCGGCGACGACCTCGTGATCGTCGCCGACACCTGCCTCGACGAGTTCACCGACCACGGCCACTGCGGCGTGCTGGCCGCGGACGGGACGGTCGCCAACGACGCCACCGTCGAGCTGTACGTGCAACAGGCCGTCTCCCAGGCGGTCGCGGGGACGCACTTCGTCTCCCCCTCCGGGATGATGGACGGCCAGGTGGCCGCCATCCGGGCCGGCCTCGACCTCGCCGGGTTCACCGACGTGGGCATCCTCGCCTACGCGGCCAAGTACGCGTCGGCGTTCTACGGCCCGTTCCGCGAGGCCGTCGGCTCGTCCCTGGTCGGCGACCGCCGCGCCTACCAGCAGGACCCGGCCAACCGCAGGGAGGGCAGGCTGGAAGCGTCCCTGGACGAGCTCGAGGGCGCGGACATCCTGATGGTGAAGCCGGCCGGGCACTACCTGGACGTCCTCGCCGACGTGGCGGCGTGGTCCCGGGTGCCGGTGGCCGCCTACCAGGTCTCCGGGGAGTACGCGATGATCGCCGCCGCGGCGGAGCGGGGCTGGATCGACCGCGACGCAGCCCTCCTGGAGGCCACGACGGCGATCGTGAGGGCCGGGGCCGACATCGTGCTCACCTACGCCGCGCTCGAACTCGCCGGGTGGCTGCGATGAGCGGGAACGCCGAGGCCTTCGACCGCGCGCGGGCCGTCATCCCCGGTGGGGTGTCCTCGCCGGTGCGGGCCTTCGGGTCCGTGGGCGGCACGCCGGTCTTCGTCTCCCGGGCCGAAGGCGCCCGCATCGTCGATGTGGAGGGACGCGAGTACCTCGACCTGGTCGGCTCGTGGGGCCCCGCCCTCCTCGGCCACGCCCACCCGGAGGTGGTCGCGGCGGTCCAGGCAGCGGCGGCGCGGGGACTGTCGTTCGGCGCCCCCACCCTCGCCGAGGCCGAGCTGGCCGAACTCGTCCGCGAGCGGGTGCCGCTGGCGCGGAAGGTCCGGTTCGTGTCCACGGGCACCGAGGCCTGCATGACGGCGGTGCGCCTGGCCCGCGGCGCCACCGGGCGCGACCTCGTGGTGAAGTTCTCCGGCTGCTACCACGGCCACTCCGACGCCCTGCTCGCCGCGGCGGGCTCCGGCGTCATCACCGCCGGGCTCCCGGGTTCTGCCGGGGTCCCCGCCGCGGCGACGGCCCAGTCGCTCGTGGTGCCCTACAACGACGCGGACGCGCTCCGCGAGGTGTTCGCCGCGCGCGGGACGGAGATCGCAGCCGTGATCACCGAGCCGGCGGCCGCCAACATGGGCGTGGTGCCGCCGGTCCCGGGGTTCAACGAACTGCTCCGCGAGCTCACCGCGGCCCACGGGGCGCTGCTCGTCTACGACGAGGTGCTCACCGGCTTCCGTGTCTCGCGCGCCGGCTGGTGGGGGCTCGAGGGCGGGGCGGTCACCCCCGACCTGTTCACGTTCGGCAAGGTGGTCGGCGGGGGCCTGCCGCTGGCGGCGATCGGCGGTCGTGCGGACCTGCTCGACCTGCTGGCCCCGGTCGGCCCGGTGTACCAGGCGGGCACCCTGTCGGGGAACCCGCTGGCCACCGCCGCGGGGATCGCCACGCTGCGCCTCGCCGACGATGCCGTGTACGCGGCCGTCGACGCGGCGTCGGCCAGCCTGTCCGCCGCGGTGGCCAGCGCACTGGATGCCGCCGGCGTCCCCCACCGTCTCCAGCGGGCCGGCTCGCTGTTCAGCGTCTTCTGGGGCGTCACCGGGCCGGTGCTCGACGACGCGTCCGCCCAACGCCAGGACGTGGGCGCCTACCGCGCGTTCTTCCACGCCATGCTGGACGCGGGCGTGGCGCTGCCCCCGTCGGCCTACGAGGCGTGGTTCCTGTCCGCCGCGCACGACGACGCCGTCCTCGACCGCATCGCCGGGGCCCTCCCCGGCGCGGCGAGGGCCGCCGCTGCGGCGCTGGGTGCCTAGCTGCTGGTCTTGATGCCGACCCAGTCGCTGGTCGTGGTGATCGCGCCGTCGACGGTGAACTTCACCCGGTAGTAGTAGGTGGTGCCCGGGGCGAGCGAGCAGGTCGACGGGGTGATCAGGGAGGCACCGGTGGCGCAGGGCGCTCCGGCGACCGTCTGGACGGCGACCGGGGCGCTCCGCTGGGTCGTGCTGCCGTCGCCGACCTGGCCGTTGGTGTTGGAGCCCCAGCAGTACGCCGAGGTGCCGGAAACCGCGCAGGTGTGCAGCTCACCTGCACTGACCTGGCTCACGGTGCCGGACAGTGCGCCGCTCGCGGTCACCGCGACGGGGGCGGTGCGGTCGGTGGTGCTGCCGTCGCCGACCTGGCCGTTGGCGTTGTCGCCCCAGCAGTACGCCTTGCCGGAGGCCACGATGCAGGTGTGGTACATCCCCGCGGTCAGGCTGCTGAGGCCGGCGCCCGCGGTCCAGGATGTGTTCACGGCCACGGGGACCGTGCTCAGCGCGGTGCTGCTGTTGCCCAGCTGGCCGTTGTTGTTGTAGCCCCAGCAGTAGGCCTTGCCGCCCGCGATCACGCAGGTGTGTGCCTCGCCGGCGGCGACCTCGGTGACAGTCTGGCCATTGAGCACTCCGCTGGTCAGCGTGGCGACGGGGACACTGCTGTTCGTCCCGGAGCCGCTGGAGTTGATGCCCAGCTGGCCGGACACGTTCGAGCCCCAGCAGTAGGAGGCGCCGTCGGCGACCGCGCAGGTGTGGGCTGCGCCGGCCGAGATCTCGGTCACGTTCTTGCCCGCCAGCACGCCCTGGACGAGCACGGGGCTGTTGCGCTGGGTGGTGCTGCCGTCGCCGAGCTGCCCGCGGGTGTTGTCGCCCCAGCAGTACACCTGGCCGGCACCGGTCAGTGCGCAGGAGTGCATGTAGCCGGTGGTCACCTGGACCGCATCGGTGATCGTGCCGGCCTGGACCGGAGAGGTGCGCTGGCTGGTCGTGCCGTCGCCCAGCTCGCCGTTGGTGTTGAGGCCCCAGCAGTAGACGCCGCCGTCGGCAACCGCGCAGGTGTGCTCGCCGTTGTCGCCGCCGTTGTCCATGGCTGCGGAGATCGAGGTGACCGTCCTGCCTGCGAGCACGCCGGTGTCGACCACGGCCGTCGGGGAGGTCGAGGCGGTGGTGGAGCCGGTGCCCAGCTCGCCGTTGGTGTTGTCGCCCCAGCAGTAGGCCGCGCCTTCGAGGATCGCGCAGCTGTGGTCGCCGCCCGCGCTGACCAGGCCGACGTCGACGGTCGTGGTGCGCTTGGGCAGCCCACCGCGGTCGAGGACGGAGCGGAGCCCGCCCTTGTAGACGGTGACCGGGCTGGAGCCACTGGAGCTGGTGGACCGCTGCACGGTGTACTCGGCGTAGGACTGGGACAGCTCGCTGACCGCGTCCCAGCCCAGGGTGAGCGAGGTGCTGGTCTTCGCGGTGGCGGACGGGCTGACGGCGTCCCGGATCTTGGTGGTCGCCTTCACCCAGCCGCTGTTCGGGGCCGTCCACGTGCCGATGCCGTAGCCGAGCCGGCCCCAGTAGTCGGTGCCCTGCGCGAGCGAGCAGTCGGTGGCGCTGAGGCGCACCGACCCGTCCGCGCACACCGGGCCGGTGATCGCGACGGTGACCGGGGTCGTGGAGGTCGAGGAGGCCTTGTTGCCGAGCTGGCCGCTGGTGCCCAGGCCCCAGCAGGCGCCGGGGGTCGCCCCGGTCGCGCAGGTGAAGGTGGTGCCCGCGCTGATCGAGGTGAGGGTGCGCCCGGACAGGACGCCGCTGGCGGTCACGGCGACCGGCGTCGTGACGCTCGCGGTGGTGGAGCCGTTGCCCACCTGCCCGGAGCCACCGGCCCCCCAACAGTGGGCGGCACCGTCGGCGATCGCACAGGAGTGCGTGTTGCCGGCCGAGACGGCCGTGACCGATCCCGCGGCGGCGACCGTCCCGACCACGGCCACCGGGGTGGAGCGCTGGGTCGTCGTGCCGTCGCCGAGGCGTCCGTTGGTGTTGAGCCCCCAGCAGAACGCCAGGGCGTCGGCCACCGCGCAGCTGTGGGCGTTGCCCGCGGAGACCGCGGTCACGGTGCGTCCCGCCAGCACGCCGGTGGCCGTGACGGCCACAGGGGCCGTGCGCTGGGTCGTCGAGCCGTCGCCGAGACGGCTGTTGGTGTTCAGGCCCCAGCAGAACGCCAGCCCGTCGGCCACCGCGCAGCTGTGGGCGTTGCCCGCGGAGATCCCGGTCACCGTGCGGCCGGAGAGCACCCCGGACGCCGTCACGGCCACCGGGGCCGTGCGCTGGGTGGTGCTGGAGTCGCCGAGCTGGCCGTTGGTGTTGAGGCCCCAGCAGTAGGCCGCGCCCGCAGCGACGGCGCAGGTGTGGGAGCCGCCGGCAGAGATCGCAGTGACCTTCTTGCCGGCCAGCACGCCGGACGCCGTCACGGCGGTCGGCGTCGTCAGGTTGGCGCCCGCGCCGGTGCCGGTCCGTCCGTTCCCGACGTTGCCCCAGCAGTAGGCGACGCCCTCGGCGACCGCACAGGTGTGGTCGGTGCCCGCGCTGACGTCGGAGACGGTCTTGCCGGCCAGGGCGCCGCCGACCGCGGTGGGCGTGTTCGTCGAGGTGGTGGAGCCGAGGCCGAGCGCGCCGTTGGCGTTGGTGCCCCAGCAGTAGGCCTGCCCGCGGGCGATGCCGCACGCGTGGGTGCCGCCGGCGGAGATGTCGGTGAGGTCGAGGGCTGCGGTGGTGGACGTCCCGCCGACGGTCTGGGTGGCGGTCAGGTCCGGGCCGGCGTAGACCTGGGCGGCGTTGCCGCCGGTGGAGGTCGTCGCGCCCGTGAGCACGTAGTCCGGAGTCGCCCAGTCGCCGTCCGCCGCGTCCCAGGAGGCGGTCGCGGTCGCGGCGGTCGTGGTGAAGGTCGGCGCGATGGCGTCCAGGGTGGCCGCGCTGAAGCTGGCCTTGGCGAACTCCACGTCGACGTAGCTGGCCAGCGTGGCCTGCTGCTGCCAGGTCAGGGACAGCGCGGCCAGCACGCCGAGTCCGAGCGCGGCGATCCGCCGGCGTCCCTTCCTGGGGGAAGCCGGGAGGTAGCGCAGACCCCTCCTCACTGCGCTACCTCCCGGTCGGCGTCCCGCCGGCGCCCGCCGGCGAGCCGGGCCACCACCAGCCCGGTACCGATCGCGGCCCCCGCGAGGGCCAGCGTCTGGGGAATGCCGTCCGCGCCGGTGTAGGCCAGGCCGTTGCCGTGGCCCTTGCCTCCGCCGTCGGTCTCGGCACTGACGACCTCGCCGGCGCCCCAGGCGTCCACCCGGAGCGTGGCGTTGACGTTCTCCTCCTGCCGGGCGAGCGTGGCGCGCACCTGCACCCACACCGGGTCACCGGCCGGGGTGACGCCCAGTTCGCGGGTGTCACCGTGGGTGGCGGGCAGGAAGGCCTGGTCGAGGGGGGTGTCGTTGACCCAGCTCTCGGCAGCACCGTTGCAGGTCTCGCCCTGCCAGCGCTCCGGGCAGGCGAGGACGTCGACGCGCAGGGCGTCGGCGGCGACGGAACCGGCGGCGACGCCGAGCCCGATGTGCACCGCACCCTCCTCGTCACCCCTGGTGTCCACTCCGATCTGCCAGAGCACCCGCTCCCTGGGGACCATCGACGACATCTTCTCCTCGTCGGAGACGATCGTGAGTACCAGGTGCTGGCCCACCACCTGGTACTCGGTCTCCGCGGCCTGCGCCTCGGTGGCGCCCAGGACCTGGGAGCCGGCGACGACGGCCGCGGCAGCGATGATGGTGGCGCGGCGTGCCTGCCGCGGCCAGAACGCCCAGGTGACCAGGGCGCCGGCCAGGAGGGTCATCAGACCCATCAGCCGGGGGTCACGCAGGTTGGCGAACCAGGTCGCCACACCGGGCATCGACGCCAGCACGATGCGGGCGTCGTTGATGACGTAGGGCTCCGGGTCGTCGACCGCGTTGGCGTCGCCGCGCATGGTGATCACGCGGGACGACGGCGAGCCGGGAAGCGGCTCGAGGGAGGTGATCCGGTGCGTGATGGGCAGCTGGCCCGGGCGCTCCACCGTGGTCACATCACCGACGGCGAGGTCGGCGGCCGGGACCAGCCGGACGAGCGCAGCCGACCCCGCGGGGATCGTCGGCGCCATCGAGCCGGTGGAGAACAGGATGATCGAGAAGCCCCACAGGTGCGCGGCGAGGGCCGCGACGATGCTGGCGGCGCCGAGGGCGCCCAGCGTCCACAGCAGCACATCCACGATGCGCCGGCCGACGGCCGCGAGGCCACCGCTGAGGGCGCGCGACGGCGAGCTCTCGACGGCCCTGCGGGGTCGATCACTGGCCATGGTGTGGGGTTCCTCTGTTTGGCCGAAGCCCGGTCAGGTTCGCGGCGGCGAACCTGACCGGGAGTCCGGGATAGGGGTTACTTCGGGTCGGCCGGTGTTACTGCGAGACGGCCTGGAACTGCCAGGTGACGCTGCCGGTCTGGCTCTGGGCGAGGCCGCTGCCGGCGGTCACCTTGAAGCACAGGTAGGCGGGGGCGCCGGCGGTGGTGGTCGGTGAACCCATGGCGAGGGTGAAGGACGAGGCGCCGGTCACGGAGTTGATCGCGGTGCCGGCCGGGACGACCGGGGTGCCGGTGGTGCTGGTGGTGCAGCCCGGGGTGGCGGTCTTCACGACCTCGTAGGTCAGGTTGGTCACGGTGCCGGTGTTGGTGGAGGCCACCAGGTTCACCTGCGCGTTGTTGGTGGTGCCGGCGGCGAGGCGGAGCGCGTACGGCGCGGCGACGACGTCGGTCGGGGTCAGGTTGTTGAAGGGGGCGGTGAAGCTCAGTGCCCCGGCGGCGCCGCTGGTCGAGTGCTGCGAGAAGCTCGCCTGGCTGGCGTCGACGGCACCTTCGAGGTTGAAGTAGCCGGCGGTGAACGTCGCGTTGGCGTACTCCGAGTCGTTCCAGGAGGCCAGCGTCGCCATGGTGCCCACGCCGAGGACGAGGCCCCCCGCGAGGATGGCTGCGACCTTGCGGCTCCCCTGCCGCTTGGTCTCGGTGGTGGTGTTGCTCACTTGTCGTACCCTTTCGTGATATCCCCAATGTCGGATGAGTGGTTAGAGATTAACCGGCGAATCTTTCACGCAACAACTTCGAACCCAACTTTGATGGCCTCACGGGGCCGTTGTATTGATCGTGGTTAAACCCTGAGCGTGACCGCATCCTGAGGCTCAAAACCCCTTGTCACTCGGCAGAGGGTCACCCACGAGGGGTAACTGTCACCCCCCCGGATGACATTCTGTGAAATGCCATGGTCACCCGTTCGGGGACGTTGTGAATATGTGGCTTGTCACCCATTGGGGGACGTTCTCGAAAATGGGTTGTCACCTGTGGGGGGACGCCAGCGAATTGCCGGTGGTCACTCGCGCGGGTGACGATCGCCGATTTCTGTGGCGCAGCTGTGCCCGGTGGTGGCCCGCCCCCACGGCGCCACGGCCGGGCCGTCGGCACCCCCGGACACGGAGACGGCGCGAGCCCTCCCGCAGGAGGCGCTCGCGCCGTCGGTACCGGTGCCTAGAAGTCCCGCAGCACGGCCCCGCAGCGTTCGGCAGCCAGGCTCACGGCCGCGTCTCGCGCCGCCGCCGTCTCCGCGTCGGTCAGGGTGCGGTCCGGGGCCCGGAAGCGGAGGGCGAAGGCCAGCGAGCGGTGACCGGGCGGCACCTGGCCGCCGGTGAACACGTCGAACAGGCTGATCGACTCCAACAGGTCCCCTGCCCCCTCCACCAGCGCCTGCCGGACGTCACCGGCGCCGACACCGTCGGCGACGACGAGGGCGACGTCCTCCTTGGCCACGGGGTGCCCCGAGACCGGGAGGATGGAGCCCGTGCCGGGCGCGAGCCGGACGAGCGCGTCGAGGTCGAGCTCGACCGCCGCCGTCCGCGCCGGAAGACCGAAGGCACGCACCACCGCGGGGTGGAGTTCGCCGGCGTGCCCGACGACCTCGCCTCCCAGGACGAGCGCGGCACAGCGGCCCGGGTGCCAGGGCGCCTGGTCGGCGGGCCGACGCTCCAGCGTCGCACCAAGGGCAGCGGCGGCCTGGTCGGCGAAGGCGAACGACTGGGCCCAGCCCGCCTCGACCGCCTCGCCCTGCCACCCGGCGCGTCGCCACTGGCCGCAGAGCACGGCCGCGAGGTGGCGCGGCTGCACCGGCAGGGCCGCCTCGATCGCCGCGAGCTCGTCGGCGGAGGGGCGCCCGGCGACCGAAGGGATGGGGGTGGCCGCCCCGGAGCCGGCGAAGAACACCCGTCCCGCCTCGTAGAGGGCGAGGTCGTCGTTGCCGCGCGAGGTGTTGCGTCCCACGGCGGCGAACAGCCCGGGCAGGATCGAGGTGCGCAGGAAGGGCGCGGTCTCGGCGAGCGGGTTGGCCAGGCGCACGAGCGCCCGGCGCCGGTCGTCGTCCGGCACGCCCATCCTGTCGAGGTCCTCGACCGAGGCGAACGGGAACGTCAGCACCTCGACGAAGCCGCCGGCGGCCACGCGGGAGCCGATCGCCCGGCGCGCGCGCTGGTCCGCGGTGAGGCCACGCCCCACCGGTGCCGGCGGCACGATCGAGGGCAGCTTGTCGAAGCCGATCTTGCGACCGACCTCCTCGACGTAGTCGTAGGGGTCGCGCAGGTCGGGACGCCACGTCGGCGGCACCATGCTCAGCCGGTCGCCGTCGATCTCGACGTCACAGCCGCTGGCCCGCAGGATCTCCACCACACGCTCGCGGGACACCGGAAGGCCCAGGATCCTCGAGGGCAGGTCCGCGTCGATGGCCTGGGACGGCATCGCCGGCACCGCGCCGGCGACGGTCTCCGCCGCCGAGAGCGTGCCGCCGGCCAGCTCGACCAGGAGCCGGGCGGCCAGGTGCGCGGCGCTGTACGCCGCGGCCGGGTCGACGCCGCGGTGGAACCGCTTGGACGCCTCCGAGGGCAGGTTGTGGCGGCGCAGGGTGCGCGAGATCGTCGTCGGGTCGAAGGAGGCCGCCTCGATCACCACCTCCGTGGTGGTCTCACGCAGCTCCGTCGACTGCCCGCCCATCACGCCGGCGAGCCCGATCGGACCGGTGTCGTCGGTGATCAGCAGGTCGTCGGGGTCGAGCGCCCGGGTGACGTCGTCCAGGGTGACCAGGCTCTCCCCCGCCCGCGCCTTGCGCACGACGATCTCGCCCTTCAGCAGCGACGCGTCGTAGGCGTGCAACGGCTGCCCGGTCTCGAGCATCACGTAGTTGGTGATGTCGACGGCCAGCGAGATCGAGCGCATGCCCGCCATCACCAGGCGGCGGGCCATCCAGCGCGGGGTGGGGCGCGACGGGTCGATCCCGGACACGCCGAGGGCCACGAAGAGCGGGCACGCGTCGTCGTCCAGCCGCACGGGGTAGCCGTCCACCCTGGTGGTGGGCGTCGTCCGGGCGACCACGTCGGTGAACCGGACGCCGAGGTTCTGGCCCGCCTCGCGCGCCAGGCCCCGGATGCTGAGGCAGTAGCCGATGTCGGGGCTCACGTCGATCTCGAGCACGTCGTCGCGCAGGTGCAGGACGCCTGCCGGGTCGTCTCCCGGTTCGAGGGCGCGGCCGTGGTCGTCGACCGGTGGCAGCACGATGATGCCGGTGTGGTCGTGGCCGATGCCGAGTTCGTCCTCGGCGCAGATCATGCCGTCGGAGGTGTGGCCGTAGGTCTTGCGGGCGGCGATCGCGAATCCGCCGGCCAGCACCGCACCGGGGAGCGAGACGACCACCAGGTCGCCGACGGCGAAGTTGTGCGCGCCGCAGACCACGCTGCGGCAGCCCTGCGGGTAGTCGGGGTGCGGCTCGTTGTGCTCGGGGCCCACGTCGACCTGCACCCAGCGGATCGTCTTGCCGTTCTTCTGCGGCTCGTCCGCGTAGGCGAGGACGCGGCCGACCACGACCGGCCCGGTGACGTCGGAGCCGAGCTCCTCGACGCGCTCCACCTCGAGGCCCGCGCGGATCAGCACCTCGCCGAGCGCGCGCCCGGTCAGGCCGTCCGGCAGGTCGACGTGCTCTGCCAACCAGCTCAGCGGCGCCCTCATCGTGCCATCCCCTTCAGTGAGCGGCTGAACCGTACGTCGCCCTCGACCATGTCGCGCATGTCGGCGGCGTTGTTGCGGAACATCAGCGTCCGCTCGATGCCCATGCCGAA
>Ga0102832_1001013_pt1 | contig 26906 bp, 17 predicted proteins | sample EBPBio282013_DNA_FD_88942 | JGI IMG/M metagenome (GOLD analysis project Ga0102832, IMG submission 88942) | Wastewater treatment Type I Accumulibacter community from EBPR Bioreactor in Madison, WI, USA - Reactor 2_5/28/2013_ DNA (Illumina Assembly) | ecosystem: Engineered > Bioreactor > EBPR >... | reverse complement strand
TTTTCACTCAATAAATTGTCTTTTTCATCCTTCTCGATTTGTTGGAGGCCAAGCAATTCGTTTTATGTTTGCATTTAAATAAGTTTTTAAATTTAATCGAATTTTATAAGGTGAAACAATAAATGATTTTGTGGGATTTTAATTTTAAAAAAATTAAAGTTTGTAATAAGAAAAAGTAATGTAAAAAATAAAGCCAAAATTGATATTATTAAGTTCAATATATTTACAATTAAAATTTCTATTTTTTTATTTAGTAATTCGACCTTTGAGTAAACTTTTATCTCAAATAAAATAAGCTTTATTTTCATTACTTGAATCACTTTTTTGAGGTTGAAAATTACTGATTTTTTAACATGTCACTTACCTCAGGCTTATCAATATTATTATTGAGGTAATCCTTAATTCAAAATTCAGTGATTGAATGAATAAAGAAATATTGAGTTAATTATAAGATTATTATTTTTAAAAGTGTTAAATTCTAGGTATAAAATAACCAGTTTCTTAAAATTACTTTATTTCACTGGAAATCTAATTAATATTGATTTTCATCAGTTTTCGATGATATTTTTATACCTGTATTGAATTTTAAAACTTACATCTTTAAAGTATAAAATTCTAATTTTTAAGAAACAAAGTCATCGTTTTTTTTTCTATACTTTGATCAATATTTTGTCTAAGTTAACCGAAAATGCGTTGAGATTGAAAGGGTTTAATGACAAACAGAAAGTGAAAGAAATGAAAGGTCAAGAAGTAAAGTATGATATTTAAAATTAAGAAATATTGGTTCTATTAATCTTAACAGTGATTTTATTGCTGATATATTCGAATTCATCTTTTAAACTTAATAATCTATAGAAAATGAGCAATTTCCCAATCGAAAAAGGTTAGCTAATTAATATCGTTTCCCTCTGCCAGTAACGTAGATATGCTGAAGAAGTTGAAGAACTTCAAAAGTATGGTAATAATACTGAATGGCTGGTGTAAGGACTTAAGACAGAAATCAAAAAAGGTATAAAAACCTCTGAGACTTAAATTCAGTAACGTAAGGAAAAATATGGAACAAACTAAAAATTAGTAAAGATCCCTCCTGGATTTTTTGAACTTTTTTGTGAGGCTCTTGAAGATTTTACTCTTAGAATTTTGATCGTAGCCAGTGTTGTTTCAATTGCTATTTAAGTAGGAACATCAGATGATGATCACAGATCTACCGCTTGGATTTAAGGGTTTGCTGTACTTATCGCTGTTGCTATTTCTGCAACAGTTACTTCAGTTAATGATTATCAAAAAGAGCGACAATTCATCAAATTAAATTCAGTGATTGATTAAAGAAAAAGAGTGTCAGTTGTAAGAAATGGTTAACTTATTTAAATTCACCAAGATTTTGTTCTTGTTGGAGATATCGTACAGATTAACGAAGGTATGTAAATTCCAGCTGACGGCATTTTGTTACAAGCTAACGAAATCACAACCGATTAAAGTGCCATGACTGGAGAAATCGATCCAATTCATAAAAATATTCTTGAAGCTTGCATTAAAAAGAAATAAGAACTTTAAAAAAATGGTTAAAAAAATGCTGCAGATAAACATGAAGTACCTTCTCCAATTCTCATGGGAGGAACAAGAATTTTAAGCGGATAAGGAAAGCTTTTAATTCTTGTTGTTGGAGATTGTTCTTGTATTGGTAAGATCAGAGCTCTTTTAGCCCAAGAAGAAGTCAGTGCCACTCCTCTTCAAATGAAGCTTGAAAAAATAGCCTAAGATATTGGTAAGTTTGGTCTTTATTCTGCTATCACAATCGTCATTGTACTTTTGATTCGATTTGCCATCGAAAAAGGAATTTCAAGAGAATGGAATACAAGTAAAGATCTCACTGAAATTTTAAACTATTTCATTTTAGCAATTACTGTCATTGTTGTTGCCATTCCATAAGGCCTTCCTCTCGCAGTTACTCTTTCTTTGGCATTTTCTGTAAAAAAAATGTTAAATGATCAAAATCTTGTCAGAAAAATGGAAGCTTGTTAAACAATGGGTGGAGCCAATAATATTTGTTCAGACAAAACAGGTACTCTGACAATGAACAAAATGACTTTGACAACATTATGGAACGGTTCTTTGAAGAAAATTGACATTCACAACAAGGATTTAAAACTTCAAGATTTGACAAAAAATTAACAGTTCCTTGAATTATTCAAAATTTCTACTTGTGTGAATGGAACAGCCTTGTTGAGACCATAAGAAAAAGGTTCAGCCACTGAGATTGCAATTCTCAAGTATCTTTAGAAAGTTGGAGTTAACTATTAATAATACAGAAACAAATTTGAAGCAAAAATGAAATTCCCTTTTAGTTCAGCAAGAAAGAGAATGTCTGTTATAGTTAGCTATCAAGAAGAGAACTATATTTTCGTCAAAGGTGCTTCATAAATGGTTCTTCAAACATGTAACAAATGGTACAACATGGAATAGAACAAAATCGAAGACATCAATTAACATGCTAAAACAAAGATGGAAAATTCAATCCTTGAAATGGCCAATAAATCTTTAAGAACTTTGTGTATTGGTTATAAAAAGCTTGGTCCTCTTGATGATTTAGAGACTAAAGATGAAAAAGGTGTTTTTAACGTTGAGAAAAAAGATTTTATTGTTTTGGCAATTATTGGAGTTCAGGACATTCCAAGGCCCTAAGTTCCACATGCTATAGAACAATGCCATAGAGCTGGAATTAAAGTTAGAATGGTCACCGGTGATAACATCATTACTGCAAGAGCTATCGCTAAAGATGTTGGTATTCTTAAAGGAGATAAGGATGAGCTTGTCATGTAAGGTGCTGATTTTATCAAACTAGTTGGAGGAGTTATCTGTAAAACCTGCCGTACAGCTATATGTGATTGCGCGAGGACTATTAAATAGGCTTAAGAAAAATAAAAATAATTGAGAGTTGATACGATTGCTAATGGTGAATAATTTGACAAAATCAAAGACAAACTTCTTGTATTAGCAAGATCAAGACCTTAAGATAAGTACGCTTTAGTTACAGGACTTAAAGAAAGAGGCTAGGTTGTTGCAGTTACAGGAGATGGTACAAATGATGCTCCTGCTTTAAAAAAAGCTGATGTTGGATTTGCCATGGGTATTGCTGGTACTTAAGTTGCAAGGTAGTCTGCTGCAATCATTCTGCTTGATGATAATTTCAATTCAATCGTTAAAGCTGTCATGTGGGGCCGAAATATTTATGATTGTATCAGAAAATTCATTCAATTCCAACTTACAGTAAATGTCGTTGCTGTTACAATTACTTTGATAGGTGCTGCCTTAATAAAGCAATAAATTTTGAAACCTATTCAAATGTTATGGGTAAATCTCATCATGGACACTCTTGGTTCTTTGGCTCTCGCTACTTAACCTCCTACAGAAGAACTTTTAAACAGACCACCTCATTCAAGAGATTAATACATCATTTCAGCTACAATGTTTAAACACATTCTTGGACAAGCCGTTTTCCAAATAATTGTTTTAATGGTTCTAGTTTTTGCCGGTTAAAACTTCATACCTTAATACGAAGATTCTTATGATACTACAATTTTTGCTGCCCATCCTGAGTATAAATGGAAAGATGGAATTATTGGTGGAACAATTCGTAGTGGAAGATTTAAACATGTAAATGGATAAAGCGATTATGAGGACATCTATCAAGAATACAGAATTTTCTCGAGACATTTTACTTTCATTTTCAACACATTCGTCATGATGCAAGTCTTTAACTTTATTAATGCAAAAAAACTTCACGAAGAGGTACTTTTTTATATAATTTTAGTTAAACGTCTTTGAGGGAATCACCAGAAACACCCTTTTCTTAATTATTATTGGTGTAATTATCGTTCTTCAAATTATCCTTGTAACTTTTACAGGAATGGCATTCGGTGTCTATGCAAACTTTGGTTTGACCATTCAACAGTGGGGAATTTGCATCCTTATTGGATCTTTTAGTCTTGTTGTTAATGTTGTTTTAAAACTGCTTCCAATTGCTAAAAACTAGCACGAACATCCAGAAAGAGGCTACGGTAATAAAATGGCCGACGTAAGAAGAGGATCAAAGATTATCAGTTTAAAAAGAATTGATGAGAAAATCGACAGATAACTCGCCAAAAACCAAATCCTCTCTTGAACTCTTACTTCTTAATTTTTTTGATAATTTTCAGTTTTTTCTATTCAATAATTTTTTTCAGTTAATCATAAAAATCGAATCTATTGTATATTTTAATTCAACAAATAGATTAAAAGAAAATAGTTTATACAATCTTTTGACAGGATTTTTAGTAAATGTTCAATTTCATAAATAAAAAGTGAAAGAATTAATTTTTTCATTAAACAAATTACTTTTCTTGTTTTAAAGACTCGATAATTTGCCAAAATAAGAATAAAAATTAAAATAACCTCAACTATAAAGATCATCATCGTCAGCTTGCTTTCTGGCCTGAACATTAGTTGTAGGCCATTTGATACCTGGAACGTTTTGTTGGGCTGAGCTTGAAGTTTTTGCGAAACTTGGATCGAATTTTCTTCTGAACTGTTCAAACTTTTCTAAATCCATGTTAGTAACTGATTTTCTAGCGGTTCTTAATGCTTATTCAAAATGTTTTCTTGTGATTTATGGAACTGGGTCAAAGTTTTGAGCTTTTCCTCCTTTTTGAATCAAAGCTTGCATTCTAACTTCTGCTTCAATAGACTAAAAATAAGATAAAAATTACATCTCTAACTGCGGATTTGGCAGCTTTTTGACAAATTTCAGTCAAATCAGCACCTGAGAAACCATCAGTAATGTTGGCAATGAAATTTAAGTCAACATCCTTTGCAAGAGGGGTTTTTCTCAAGTTAGCTTTCAAAATACTCAATCTTGATGGTTGATCAGGTAAAGGAATATAAATAAGTTGATCCAAACGACCTGGACGAATGATAGCTTAATCAAGGATTTAAGGTCTATTAGTTGCACCGATGAAGAAAATATTCTTTTTAGCTCCGACACCATCCATTTCAGTCAACAATTGATTGATGACTCTGTCACCTGCTCCTCCAGCGTCTCCTTGGGAAGATCCTCTGGCAACAGCGATTGAATCCAACTCATCAAAGAAAAGAACACAAGGAGATGCAGCTCTGGCCTTATCAAAGACATCTCTAACGTTGGCTTCACTCTCACCGAACCACATTGTCAAAAGTTAAGGACCCTTGATAGAAATAAAGTTAGCGCTGCATTCAGAAGCAACTGCCTTTGCCAAAAGAGTCTTTCCACAACCTGGTGGTCCATAGAAAAGAACACCTTTAGATGGTTGCATACCGAACTTAAGGAACTTTTCAGGATGTTCAATTGGGAATAAAATCATTTCTTGAAGTTGTTTTTTAGTTTCTTCTAATCCACCAATATCTTACCATTTAACGTTGGGAACTTAAACGTGAGTCTCTCTCAAAGAAGAGGGATTGACCGTACCCATAGCAAACTTGAAATGTTATTGAGTAACAGCCATAGCTTCAAGAATTTGAGTATCAATTTTTTATGATTCGATATCGATGATATCCATTTTTTATCTGATACATTGTAAAGCGGATTAAGTACAAAGAGCAGCAACATCAGCTCCAACGAAACCATGACAATCTTTAGCTACAGCTTCAAGATCAACATCTTCTGCAAGTTTCATATTTTTTGTATGAATTCTTAAAATTTCCAATCTACCGATTTCATCTGGAACTCCAATATCAATTTATCTGTCGAATCTACCAAATCTTCTTAAAGCTGGATCAATAGAGTTTGGTCTGTTGGTAGCAGCAATAACGATAACATGACCTCTTCCTTTAAGTCCGTCCATTAAAGTCAAAAGTTGTGAAACAACTCTTCTTTAAACTTAACCACTGACTTTTTCTCTGTTTGGAGCGATAGAATCGATTTAATCAATGAAGATAATTGCTGGACTGTTCTTCTCTGCTTATTCAAAGGCTTTTCTCAAGTTGCCTTCAGCCTCACCTGCCATCTTTGACATGATTTAAGGACCATTAATTAAGAAAAAGAAGGCACCAGTTTCGTTAGCAACAGCTCTTGCGATAAGAGTTTTTCCTGATCCTGGGGGTCCATATAATAAGACACCTCTAGGAGGTTTTACTCCTAATGTTTTGAAGAGTTGTGGATGTCTGAGTGGAAGTTCTATCATTTATCTGATTAAAGCCATTTGTTTTCTACATCCTCCAATATCATCGTAACCAACTTCGTCGAGTTTTTCTTCGTCTTCTCTGTTAATTGGCTCGCCTTCAGTAAAAAGCATGGTGTTAGGAGCAACAATACCGAATTATTTTGGTTCAGTAGCAACGACTTTGAACTCAACTGGTTTGAAGTTTCCTCTAACAATAAACATATCTCCCTTCTTGACAGGTCTGTAGGCATCCTTGAAATAAGGAATCAAATAAGTTTTAGTAAGGTCTCCTTGAATTCCTTCAATAGTGTCTTATAAAGGAAGAACATGAATTTTACTAAGATTTGGAACTTAACCGGCAGCTCTGATTGATACGACATCTCCGAGTCTTACTCTTAGGTTTTTTCTTACTGTCTTGTTCATACGGATTTTTCCTTCTTCCAATTTGTTATCAACCAAAGCAACAACTAAGGTTTATTTTCTCTTTTTTCCTTTGATAAAAATAGCATCGCCTTTGAAGATTTTGAGTTCAGCCATTTTGGATTGTGATAACTGAATGGATGAGTTTTCATCGTTAAGTGCTTCTTCGACCTAAATCAATTAGACAAAATGTTACGATGAGTTTGTTTGGTGCTTTTTTCTGGTCAAGAATAGCAGTGCTGAAGTCTTTTTTTGGTTCCATTTTTCTAAGATTTTGAAAATTTTTCAAATTTTATTGAATGTTCTATCTATTTAAAACTCTTGTATAAAAAGGATAATCAGATTATATTAAACAAAAGATATGATGTGATAGAAAATTAATACTATTCTTCACTATAGTTAGTGAAGTTCCTAAAAACTTTTAATTCTTTCTGAAATAGAAATAGAGAAATTAAAGCTTTAATAGATATGAAGATAAAAATCCAAAAAATACATTTTCGAGAATATCGAAATTAAGGTTTCTGATATTTGTGCAGGGAGTAAGGAATAAAATTAGAAAAGTAAAGAAAAAAAGTAGTTAGGAGGAGAGGAATGATAGATTTTCGTATTTATTCTAGAGTTTTCTTAATAGTTTAATTAGAGATTGTAAAGATTTTAAGATTATTTAAATAAATGTCACATCAACTTGCTCCAGCTCCCGTCGGTATCGATATCGGTACTTACAAAAGTAAAATTGCTGTCGCTAAAAGAGGAGGCGTCGAAGTCATAACCAACGAAGCCAACTTTAGAGAAACACCTTGTATTGTTGGTTACGGTAAAGAAGAAAGACAAATCGGTGAAAGTGGAAACATCAAAATGAAATCCAACTTCAAAGATACAATTGTCTCTCCTATGAGATTCCTCGGTCTTGAAGCAAACTATCCTTTACTCAGATCTTAAACCAAATTCACCCCAGCAAAGACTACCACTACTGATGGTAAAATTAAATTCGACGTTCATTATCAAGGATAAAAGCTTTCAATCTTGCCAGAACAAGCTATGGCAGCATACTTTAACAAGCTTAAATTAATCATTGCTAAAAACGGATTTGAAAACAAATAAGTTGTCATTTCAGTCCCTACATATCTTACCCAAAGCGAAAGAAAAGCTTACTTCGATGCTGCTAAAATTGCTTAACTGAATATCAAACTTATTAATGATTCAACAGCAGTCGGATTAGACTACGGATTGTTCAGAAAATCAGATTTAGACGCATAAAAACCAAGAAATGTTTTATTTATTGATTTCGGACATTCTAAATTGGGAGTTTTCGCCTGTAGCTTTACTAAAACTTAAATGAACGTTCTCTAACAATAATATTGCAGAAACTTAGGTTGTAGAGATATTGATTACCAGCTCTATGAATTTTACAGAACTCATTTCGAAAAGACTTCTGGAGGTTTGGATCTTTCAGAAAGCAAAAAAGCCTATGTCAAACTTATGTAAAATATCGAAAAGCAAAGAAAAATATTGTCAGGCAATCTTTAGCACGATCTCAATATTGAATATTTGATGGAGGAAAACGATCTTAGTTACACAATGAAAAGATAACAATTCGAAATTCTTTGCGATCCCATTTTTAAAGAAATACAAAGGGTTCTTGTTAAAGTCAGATAAGAACTCAAAGCTAGAAATATTGAGCTTCACAGTATTGAATTGATAGGAGGAGGATCAAGAATTCCTGCTTTTATTCAGTTGGTCAAAGAAAACTTTAAAATCGAACCATCTAGAACTTTGAACTCCAGCGAATCAGTTGCTAGAGGATGTGCTTTACAAGCTGCCATAAAAAGTCCTCTCTTCAGAGTCCAATAATACACTTTAAATGAAAGAGTCTACAACGGAGTCAAGTTTTATTGGAATTTCGTCGAAAATAATAACTACTTGGGCCTTGATTCGACTAAATATCCCGAAACTCAAGGAAAAATGATTTACGACTTTGGAGCCAAAGTTCCTTCCAGCAAAACAATCAAATTCAAAAGAAGAGAACCTATTGAAATTCTGATTGAGTATGAACCAAATGTTTTAGGTTTTAATAAACATATTGGATATTATAAAACTCCAGCTCAAAATCCTCAACATGAGACTTTTGGTGTCAGTTTCAAAATTAAATTCACTGAAAATGGTCTAATTACTTTCTAAGATTGTGCTTTAGTTGAGTAATGGACTGAAGAAACAAAAATTCCAAAGAAAAAATAAGTTAAAAAAGAATAAAAGAAAGATTAAAAGAAAGAAGGTGAAATGACACCATAAACTACTCCTCCAGCACCAGTTGAAGAATAATTTGAAATAAAAAAAACTAAAAAAGAAACCCACCATCCAATTAAGTTCGAAGCTCAAGAGTTCAATGCTAATAATGAACAATAAATTCAAAAGTACTTTACTTTAGAAAGCGAAATGTTAAACAAGGACAGACTCATTCTTGAAACTTATGAGCGTAAAAACGAACTCGAAACTATCATTTACAAATGGAGATAAAATTTAACAACTTCTCACAGTTAATTTGCTAAACCTGGAGACGTTCCACCAATTCTCCAACTTCTTGAAGAAAATAGTTAATGGCTTTATGGTGATGGTCAAAATTCTACCAGAGGGTCATATACCGAAAGAATCTAAAAAATCAACTCTAAAATTGCACCAATTAAGAATCGATATGATAATTTCCACCACATTTTGGAAGAAATCAACAATTTCTTTGGTGTTCTTGAGTCTAACTTCCAACTTCTTAATACTTTGGTAATTTTTTATTTTATTTCAGGAATCGAAATACTCTCACATCACACCATAAGAAAGACAATAATCAATCAACTTTATTGAGAGATGTAAGACATGGATCCAACATATTCAAGAAAAACAAGGAACTAAGAACAAACATGAAGATCCAGTCACTTCCGTCAAATAAATTAAAGATAAATAAAGATAAGTAATCGAGAATGTTAAGAAAACAATGAGCAAACCTGTTCCCAAACCAGCTGAACCTAAGAAATAATAGCCAAAGAATGAGAAAATGGACGTAGAGACAGAGTCAAAACCAGCTTAAGGAAGTAACAACCCTTCAGGAGAAGGAGCTAAATCTGAAAAGATGTAAACTTAATGATAAATTAAGTAAATTTGTTTATATATTTTATCATTTTAATTTACCTATAATTTTTTATTAAATTGGATTCAATTATAAAACTTAAGTGATTTATTATTAAAACTAAAAAGATTTTTGAAACTGATTTTTTCTTAAGAAATGGACATTCAAAAACAGTTTGAACAAATAACAACACCTGAAATACATTAAGTACTGAGTGAAGCACTTGCATAGCTTTACCAAAATAAACCTCTTTTTCCTATAACTTACCTTTCGAACTGGCTTTCATCATACTCTTCTTCTCAAAAAAAGAAAAAATAACTCATTGATAGTAAAAAATCCAAAGAATAAAGATACAATCAAATACAGTCCATCAAAAATAAAATTAAGCAAACTTAAACCGAGGAAAAATAAAATTGTTAAAAACTTAATTCATCCAAAAAAAAATAATTTTAGTAAAAAGTTATCTCTACTAAACATTTAGAAGATTTGCTTCAACTATGGTTGCCTTAATATGTTGAAAAATCGTATCATCTAACCGGAGCTTATGTAGGAAAACTTGATTTTAACAAAAAACCCATCGATTAAGGCAATTACTAAGTCGGTGCTGAAAATGATACTTAAAATCCGAAGACTATAACTTATATTGGGGCTTCAAATTCACATCAGAATCTAATGATAGGAAAAAACTTACCAAATGGTAAAGGAGTTTCTTATTCCATTTTTTAATAAAAATCAGAGGAGAATAATTAATAATAAGGTGGATAACAAGCAAATTCTAATAGCAAAAAAAATTACATCAGTATCGACAATGTGCTCAGATAACCTAATCTTTACTATTTTAAGTATCCCAAACTTGGAGCTTATGCATGCTTTCCAATCAAAATTAAAAGCTGCCTCACCATTTCTTCTCTAGATAAAGCTATCACAGATTATAAAGGGTACCTCAAAACCAAATAATAAGCCTAAAAATAATACAATTAAAGACTTGTTTAGGCTCGTTCCTAAGCTGAAGATTCTTTAAAAAAACTTTAAGAATTTTAGGTTAATGAAGATGATCCAACTTTGATGTAGCAAAAAAGAAACCTGTAAAGTTAAGTTAAAAATGCAGATGAAAAATTACAATAAATTTTAAATTCCCCTCCAACGATTTAATAGGTCCAATTTGAAATAATATAAAGAGAGTTTTTCCTCGCTATCGATACTTTAGGTCAAGATAAGTCAATATCTGAATAGACATTGTAAGATATAAATCAAAAAGTTCAATTTTTTGTAAATCAATGGTAACAAAAATAGAGAAAAATGCTGCTAACAGATATTCTTACCTCTTTAGAAGAATAATCTCAGTTATAGAATGTGGAAAATCTCTTACAATAAAACTAAAAAAATATAATATCAAACTATGAACCCCAAATTAAGGAACAGTTTGCCAACAAAGAAAAATAAGCTGAATTCTAACTATCTCTAATAAAGTGCTAAAAAACTCGTTTACTATTAACTTAATCTAATTTCAAGACTTCCATGGAAGTTTATCTCAATTACAATGTCCCTAAATTCACAGATTTAATTCAAATTTGGTGTATGTTGCTTGGATTGTAGAAAAGTTAAATCAATCTTCTACAGACGAATCAACTTGATCACAGAAAAATAATCAATCCTGAATTTTTCAAAGTCCTTCTTCAAAAATTATAAAACTATCAACTGAGAAGGTAATCTTCTGAATCAGTATCGTCTGATTACAAAATAAACAAACTCTTAGAAAGACGTAAATTTATCTTATAACCTCAGTTTAAAAAATCGATCAATAAGCACTTTCTAAATATAATGGATTCTTATTTATTTTACACCACTTACTCAAAACCTATTGCTGGACAAGAATTCTCTGTAGAGATTCAAAAAAAGAGTTGTTTGAAACAAAAACCAAACAAAAATAAGACAGAGACAATTAAATCCAGAAATGGTTGGCTGATGTATAAAAAAATCTTGAATCTTCTAAAGCTGAGCTTGATGAAGAGGGTCAACAGAGTTTTAATGAAGAAGAATGGAGAAAAAATTATGAGGTTGAAAACCCAAGACCCGAACCTTTATAAGAGCCTGTCTCTTAAGAATTTTTAGATATCTAATGACACATATATTTTTTAAAACAATTTAATATGAAATTAGTTTAAATTTGAATGTCTTTTTAAAATAAGCTTAAAAATAATTTTCACTGTTGTTCTGCCATAAGTTGAGATAAAGTTGCATCCTTTTTGTTACGAACCATATCTGCAAAAATTTATCTTTATTTGGCCCCATCTCCAATTTGTTTAATAAAAGGATGACTTAGAAGTTTTTTTATTGACCATCTTTTCTTCAAATCTTTCTACAGGCATTTTTACACAAAATCACACATTTTGTCAGAATATTTCTGTCTGTTCAGTCTGTAAGGTTATTTGGTCGATATGAAATACATGGCTTTTAAAGGAGGAAGACGAAGATATGGAGGCTCTCCTTCGACCAGTTCAATAAGAATGACACCCACTGACCATACATCAACAAGCTAATTGTAAAACTTTTTATCGATGAGTTAAGGGGCCATCCATGCAGGAGTTCCAACGACTGATTTTCTTTTTTGTTGTTATTTGGTTAACTGAATAGCAAACCCAAAATCGGCTACTTTGATATTACCGTTTTGGTCAACAAGAATATTGTCACTTTTAAGGTCTCTATGAATTTGTTTTTTGTCATGAATAAAATCTAAACCGAGAAGGATTTCTCTCATAATGTAAGCGGAAATATTTTAAGGGATCTTTTTAGTAAAACCATAAACGATATCAGTAAGAGATCCTCCATCCATGAACTCTATAAGCATGAAAAGACAATTCATATAAAAGTAGGAGGAAATGTAATTTACAATATTTTTATTTGCACACATTGACATGACAGCTGCTTAGATTTTGATTTTATCCAACATTTATTCATCAGGAACTTTCATAACTCTGACAGCCACACATTATTCAGATCTTTTACGATGATAGGCTTTATAAACTGTACACATGGCTCCTTTTCCTAATTGCTTAGCGAATTGATAAATTTCGTTAGGATTACTTGCAATAAAATGAATTTTCTGGACTTCTTTTTTAAATTAAGAGTCAGTCATCAATTCGTTTTCAGGGAATTCATTTTACTTTTATAAACCATGTAAAATTGAGATCAAAGCCTGTGGATTTTATTTGATTTCATTGGGTTTAAGGTCATTCTTATCAAAAAGCTTCATCATCTATGGAGTTAAACCCTTTATTCCGTATTGACTTTTGAAATCAACTTAAAGGTGAATTTTGTGTTCAAAATTAGTCGGTCTGAGATTAAATTAAGAAAGTACTTGCTGATAAATATTGGCTGAGAGTTTATTAAGTCGAGAATTGCATCAGGAAGTTATTAATCGGGACGAATTTACTCAGAGAGGTGTTTTGTTTTCACGGTCTTACTGTAATCAACTTACATGGGTAAGTCATAATTTTTAACCCATTATTCTGGTACTCCCTATAATTTTCCCGTTTTAGGATTTTTTACTATCTTGACTCCAGGAACAGGCTGAAGAGGTTTACCCTCTTAAAGTTTTTTTCGTTATTATGCTGTAAGACGATTGGGATCGAATGCTTTGCTATTTTTAGGACCCATCTTTATTAAATAAAAAAAGTATGATTGTAAGATTTGGAAACAAATTTCAAGCCTTTGTAATTTTTTAATATATAATGAACTTTATTGATATAAAAAAAGATTTATAATACAGTAAATTATTTGCTTTTATAAGATAAACGTAAGTTATAAAAATGACAGAATTGGTTCAAAGCACAAACATAAATTACTACCAAATCCTTGGAATTCAACGAACTGCCAATAAGCAAGATATTTGTAAAGCGTAATTAAAAATAATAAAATAAGATACCGTCATATTGCTTTAAGATATCATCCAAGTCTTGATCACGAAAATAAAAATCAAGCATATCACATTTTTTGTCAGGCTTCTTAAGCTTTCGATGTTTTATATGATGGTAACTAAAATTCTTAAATCTAGATGAGAAGCGCTCAATTTATGATCAGTATGGTGACCAAGTTCTTCGTTAAGGTCTTATTCAAAATGGAGAATTAATTGGAAAATACAAATTTACAACCAATCCTGAGTAAGTGTTTTAAAAATTCTTTGGATCTAATAATGTTTTTGATCACCTTTTAGACTTGAAAAAGTAAGACAATATTGATCATCCAATATTTTCTAATCAATATTCTGATCATGTTGCGAATAAAAATGTAGAGCCTTTAATAGTCTTTGTACAATGCACTCTCACTTAACTTTTCAACGGATGCATGAAAACAATCAGTTACTCAAAAAAGGTCTTAAGCTAAGATAGTCAGTCTGCCAAACAAATTTTGGAAACTAAAACAATATAAATTTTACCTGGAATCTCTTCCTAATAAGATATTGTTTTTAAAAAACAAGGTAATCGAGAACCAGGCTATCCATAATCTGACCTCGTTTTCAAAATATTTGAAGTTCCTTAAAAGAAATTTAAAAGGCAAGGGTCAAATTTACTTTACGAGTAAAAAATATCATTGATGGATGCTCTTGACTCAAAATCAATATCGATTGTAATTATCATTTTATTTAGGTTTAATTAAACGGTAAAACTATTGATGTTCATTTTGATTAAATCATCAGTCCTCAAACTCGACGAATAATTGAAGGAAAAGGAATGCCAATCAAAGAGAATCCAAACAAAAGAGGAGATTTAATTGTGACTTTTGAAATTTAGTTTCCAGAATAACTTACATTATAAAACAAAAAGGAAATAGTCCGACTTCTTAGAGTTTGATTTTGGTGCAAATTCTTTTTACATTCTATTACATCAATTTTAGAATTCATTTTTTTTTCTTTATTTCATACAATAAGAAAGTTATATCATATTGATTTAAATTTCTTAAATTTATCATCCATTTTCTTTATTAAAAATTTCTATTGAAAGTTTTATTTTTAAATGCCCCCAAAGAAATCAGACCCTTAAGCATTAAAAAAAGAATACGACACGTTTCGTGAAAGCGATTAATGGCGTAAAATATAATAAACCTACACTTAATTAAAGTCTTTGCCTTACATTTCAGAAACTTCAAAGGATTGGGATTTCGATGGTAAATTCCAATCACTTTGGGACATGTTTTACGAATTGTCAGTCATAATGAAAGTGAAACCACCATTTAAGAAGATAGAACATGAATGGATTAGAAGCATATATTTTGGTGAGAAGAAGAAAGTAAATGATAAGGATGTGCCTTTAGTTCTGGATGGATTAAATTGTTAGTTTGATCCTGTAGATGCTGATTCACAACACAATTTACGTCAAGCGTTAATTAAAAAGGTTTACAATATGATTTCAGACAAAGATAACTGGGAAATTTAGAATTACTCAAAGTCAAGAGGATAATTAAAAAAAGGATTTTCTTAATTCTTTAATTTGATGAAATCCCACTTAAAAAAATCATATAAAGTTGTATATTAGGAAAAGCTCCTTGTTTTGCTTTAACCTTTCTCCAGTTTACTTGACATCAACATGAAACTAGTCTTGCATTAACTCAAGTACACAACACCTTAAGAAAAGTTTGTTAATGATTTCAAGTATATTGCAATCAAAGAAAGGTATTGCGCTTCTCTTCAAAAAGTTCTTGATATTTTAAGCACCTTTGGATAAAGGCCAGTCAAATTCATGATTAACCCCATGCACATCTTCAAAAAGCTTGAATACACAAATCTCTCCAAAATTTAATCTTTTTATCTTACACCTTATAAAAATTCTTTCGATTCAATGAAACAAGGTCTTTGTGCATTATTTACTACTGGAGTTAATTTTTGGAAAGTTCCTACTGAAAAGAATGAAAAATTCATTAAAGATCTCACCACTCTTATTAATTGGGATCTCATTGTTGAAAGATTCTTTGGATCTAAACTTTTAAGAGATCAAATCAATTTCCTTTCTGATGTTTTAAGTGCCATTGCTAAGGCTAATGAGCTTGCAGAGAAATATATGATCAAAAGAGACTCGAATGCAATGGAAGTAGCGATTCCTAGATTGGTAGCTTTTAAAACTGTTCAGCATTTGAGAAAATATAAAGACAAAGAAAAATAACTGATTCAAAGACAACAATAATATCAAAAAGTCCTTGGCCAATCATTTAATCAAACAAACATGAGCAATTTAGAGTAAAAAATGTCTGAAGCTGGAAATTCCCCAACTAAATCTTAGTTCAATAAAACTAATCTTAGCAATACAAAAAAGCCCTAAATTAAGGAAATTAAAATTAAAAAACTTATGGAAGAGGATCCTGTTCAAGCTGAACTTTAAAAACTTGGAAGATATTGGATTTGGTAAAACTATTGTGATCCTGCTTTCAAATAATCTGTTATTGAGCAAGCTGTGTAAGAAATGAAAAATATTAATCCAGCAGTGCATCAAGATATCGAAGATGCAATTATTCGGGATGGAATGCTTCCTCGCAGAGATCGTCAAAATTAATAATTAAAGAGTGCTGCATAAACATTAAAACATATGAAAACTATTCATAACAGTATGAAAGGGTAAAATATGCGCCGACCTCCTTAACTTTGGAACTTCCCCAAAGTCGTTTAATAAGAACATAAATTCAGGTCAATCGCTGATCCTAAAAAATGTTACATTGATGGAAGAATTGAATCTTTAGATGCTTTAATTGTATAAATTGGAGATCATCTTAGGAAATTTAATGAGAAATAATGGAATGAATTGGTAAGAAGAGTTATAGATTTTTATGGAGGTTAGCCTGACCCAAATCCTTTCTCAAGATCTGTATAAGAAGAAAAGCCTCAATAAACTTAGTTTGAAGCTGAATAATGATTTCTTTATTTGTCAGTATTTTTAAAATTGAATATTTCATCGAATTAAAAAAAAATGTGTTTATTTAAGATTTTAAAGTAGGATTTTATTGCAGATAAACCATTATAAAGATAGCTTTACGCTGAATAATAAAATAATTTTTTAACATTTTGAGAATGAAACAAGTTTTGCCATTTCAAAAGCTTCAATCCTAGCTTGAGAAAGATCTTGTTTAATAAGATACTTATACAAACTTTACAGATGGAGGGGATACACATAACTCGGACCACATCGAGATCAGAATCCCCTTGACTCCATCTTTTGACTCATAAAAAGAGGAAGAGGAAAAACTTATTCAAAGGACAAGCTCTTTATCCATTTTAAAACAAGACTCAACTATGATGATGTTCGAGTTTTTCGGAAAAAATCTCATAGTAGATTTTTCAGATAAAGCTTAAACAGAAGAAACATTACATAAATGGATCAAGCAATCTAAAATAACAGGTTTGAAAAAAATACAAATAAAAATGATAGTTTTTTCATAGTTATCGAAGAAAAACAAAGAATTCAATAGTTCTCTAGAATATTTAATGTAAGCTTATGCTAATGCGAAAATAAAACAAATCTAAGAAGGCTAACTAATATCTCAACCTAATTACTAAACTCACTAAAATTTTACATGAGAAGATCGATACAATTATTGATAATAAGCGTAATTAAAGCGAATTAGACTCGTAAAGTTTATCTTTTCCTAAATGTTTCTAAAAAGGATCGAAAGTTTTGAGGCTGCTTTTATTTGATATTTTTATTCAAATTATATCTTTATTTTTTTCAAATACTAATAGAATGATTAAAAAATATTTGGAAAATTGAAGCATTAGATATTTGGATTTTAAAATTGGAAATACAATATGTACTCAGTAGTCTTTGATATGCATGAATTATTCAGGATTGGCTACTGCCTCACAAAGTCTTTGTCTATACTTAATGTGACTCGCGTAAGTGCATATTCTTGAGTCAAAAATGTACTTAAGAGCATGTTTTCTTAGAAAAACATAAGTTATGACTCTCATACATTTGGAAAAATGATAGTTACTCCAAAGGCTTCTAAGATCTGCTATGGTGTTAATACTTTTCTTTTTCTTTTTTAAGTCATATAACAACTCATCGTAATCGACTTTATGAATTTAGGTAATCGTTTCAATGTAAGACCTATTTTTTTAAATAAAAGATATGATAGCTTTGCCATAGTTTTTGGGAATATTTTTTGTTTCGTTTTTTATCTTCTTTATTGACTCGGCTTTTGGGGCGTTGATTTCTATAGACTCTACTTTTATTTCAGGTGAGTTAACATCTGATTTTATTTATTAACTTTCAGTTGATTTTTTAGATTTTTCTTGAATTGCATCCACATTATCTTCCTCTTACGAAAGTCCTGAGTTTTTGCAAACAATCCAATTATAATGGTAAGCCTGGTGAGACATTTATTTTGGTCCTGAATTGATAAGCTTATCCATCAAACTAAAGCTTTGTTTTCCTGAAGTTGAGGTCCCTTGAAGCTAAAAAATTGACTCAACCTTAATGGATTTCTATTTAAGTTCAAGGTTTTAGAATATACTTTTGAAGATATTGGAAGAGCTGTCATTTGGTCTAATGTCAGGGCGAAAGGAGGGGTTTTTAAAGTTTGAAAAGAGACTATCAGTTTTAATGAAGCTCATAAAAGTAATTCGACAAATAAAAATTAGTAGATTAACAATATTGATCAATATAGGATGCTATTTCCAATACCTTTAATAAAAGAAACGATTTTGGCAAAAATAAAAATTCATTGAATTTATCAAAGTTTAAATAAGAAAATCTTTGATTGATATTTTATAAAGATTGTAAAAAAATGATCCCTGACCAAAAAATAAACTACATCGAGTGTAACAAGGAAGGTTATCATTATGGAGAAGTCCTCAACATGGTCTGTACCGAACAAAGTTGTTTGTAAAATGTAGCCTGCTGTTGCGCCTGCGTTTAATAAGAACATAGAACTCATACGTATTTATTTTATTAGTCAGAACAAAACCATTGAGAATGATAATGAAAGAAGCCAAGATTCATGCTGATAAGATAAAACCAGTTAAGTTCAATACTGATGTTATAATCGACATTATTAACTCCAGTCAAAAATAAACTCTCGATGTAATTTTTCTATGAATTTAGTTGTATCTTAGTTACAAAAAAGAAATCATTCAAAATCTCGACACTATTTAAAAAAGCCTTCTCAGTTATTTCAGTTTTTTAATCGAACAAGTTAAACTAAAAAATTCTGACCCTAAAGTCGAAATTTAAAAAGCTTTTGAAAACATTTCTGCTCCTAAAAATATTTTCGAGTTCAGAGAATCTGTAAAAAAAGTTGTCGCAATGCTTCCCAATCCATAAAGTTAAACTTAAGATTCCATCACTGAAGCAGATTTTATAGCTTCAGTCAATACTTCGAATGATGAAATCAATAAAATGATTAAGAAAAATATCGATGAAGTTAATAAAAAACTTATTGAATATCAAGCCTCAATTCAATCAAATATCAATGCTCAAAATTTGTGGAAAAAAATAAGTTTTAAATTTTCAAACACATTAAAGCATGCAGATATTAAGTTAGTAAGTGAGTATCTTGTAAAGAGCCAAAATTCAGCTGGATATAAATTTGCCATTATGTAACCCGATCTTGAAAAAGGTGGGAAGATAAAAAATATGGCATTTAAAATAAAGCAGTGTACATCGAACTGGGTTGCAGTTGGTATGTGTCATAAGAATATTGTTGTGGGGAAGAATTATGGTTTTAATTTTAGTGCAATAGGTCATGGAGGTTACATGATTAGCGCGAATGGAGGTAGTTGGTCAAATACAAAATATGAAGCTAACAACTGCGTGAAGGTATTTTTTTGATAAATATAGGCTTTTAAATTTATGACAAACGACATCATAACAATCAGTGTAGATTTTGACACAAAGAAGATGGTTTTCAAGAAAAAGAACTAAAAATACGAATTGGATTTCAACACAATTCAGGGAGATCCTCTCTATCCTTGTGCATTATTTTACTACATGAACGACTAGGTTTAGTTTTTGCCCAACTATAAGGAATGATAAATTAGTTTATTAAATGATCTTTTGATTTTCATATCGAATCTTATCTGCTTTAAACCTAAGTTTTACCACTATAACTTTTTTATAAATACTTCGTATTATTCTCTTTATTAACTAAATAAATACTTTTTTAATATTAACTAAAAAATACCTATCTATTCTGTTCAACATACCCCTCCTTACTTCTTGTTTTAGATGAATAAGCAATTGTGCTAATTTTCTTTTTCATATCAATTTCTTCTTTAACTTTTCAAAGCTAAAAATGATTTCAGAAATGCAATCTGAGAGTCAAGTGCAATCTGATCGTTCATACGTCGATCTTGGCCTTGTATTGACCTAAAAGATTCTTGCCACTAAAACTAAATTAAAAGAAATCAATCCCACTCTTATTTATTAATGGGATGGAGAAACAGTGAACAATCAAATCTCAGGAAAAGGAACATTTTATGTGCGAAACGGTTTGACGAATTAACTTATTTATGAGTGTGAAGTTAAAAAATGGAAAAATGGAGTTCCGGAAGGACTTATTAAAATGAAAAAAGTTAATTTCTTTTCTAGTGAATAAATTACAGATTATAAGGTCAAATAGATACATATATATGAAGGTCAGGCAGAAAACCTCAAAAAACATGGCAAAGGCACATATACTTTTCAAGAGTTCTACTCCAGTGGTAAGGTCAAGAAAAGTGTAATTATTGGTTAATGGAGCAACGATATTTTGGTGCAGGGAGTGTTATAAAACTAATTTGGAAAGAAGGATTTGAATTTGGCAAAAAATATGGAATGGAGTAAGTCTGCTAAAAGTATAGTCCTTGAGACATAAAAAGGAACGAATTCTCATGGAATGCAGAGATAAGAAAGATAACCCAAACAATCCAAATAAAATAGATTATTCAAATAAAATACCAATTTAATGGTGGGAGGAAACTATAAACAAAAGTATCTGGATCCGTCTTTAATAAGGTGATGAAATAAATAAAAATTTTCTGTTAAACTTAATATCAATATAAATTTTATAGAAAAATAAGTAGAGATAGTTCACCGAATGGAGATTGTTCTTAAGAGTCTCCTATTTTCGGTAGTCTCTTTGATAGTCTTTGACATTTTACTGATTACATGACGGACTTAATTCCAATTCGCGATTTATTTTTTAACCGACTAAAAATATGAGGTTTATGTTATGAACTTCAAATAAATGGATCTCTATTTCTTGTTGAACTTCAACTCCTTTATTTTAATCCTAAATGATATAATTTTTACTTGAATTTGTAAAATTTGTTGAAGAGCTCTTCTAAGTTTTAGATTGTTCTCAGTTATACTATCATCGTATACTCAGCCTTAACAGGGTGGTTCTGAATGAAATTTAAATCTATTGGTTGAAGTTTGCTTGAGTCCTAAAGAGAAGGTTCCTTCTTAACGTCTGAATGAGCTGTATCCAGCGACTTTTTCCGATTTGATTTTTGTAGCACATTCCGGCTTCGCTTCATGAAAAGCTAAGAAATAAGCATGATACATCTCTCAGATTGGTTTTAAAGATATCTTTTCTCTCTTATCCATCCTTCTAAAGCTGTTTCTGAGAATTGTCTCATAATTATATACCAATGGTAAAAGTTTGGATAAATTTTTTTGTCAGGGTACTCTAAATGTAAAAAAATAAAAACTTTTATTTTAAAGCAAAAACCTGAAAATTACAGCATCTGCGAATCCAGGTAAAGGGCTTCTGCTAAAAAATGCATTTTTTGAGAGAGTTTGTTCAACTTCGATAAGGTTAGACTGACTTTCGAGTGGTTACATGAATCTAGTTTCTTAATAAAAATTACATAATTTAGGCCTTTGATAAAGTCTGATAGATAGTAAATTTCAAAATATAGCTTATCAGGCTGTATCAGGAACATATAGTTAAATCAACGATAAGGATAATTGAAATAGCACAGCGATTAATAGCAATACTAAGCAATTGCAAAATATACAAATCTAAAGAAAGTAAAATTAAAGAGGTAATATAAATGATAAAAAAATGTTAATTTTCAAATTTAGTTTCAGACAATATGCTATTTGCTGATTAAGGTGCAGTACAGTGGAATTTCAAGCATTTCTAAAAGTCTTTTATGTATCATTCCAAAAACGAATGGTGGTTTTACTACTTTAGTTCTTACTCTGCTTTTTCTGGTCAGTGACCCAAGACAGCTTCCATAATCTGTGGAAATAAGTTATGAGTTTTTGAGGCCAACTTAATCAGAATAGTCTGCAGTTTTATAGAAATTAGGCAACCAGAACTCATCAATAAATGAAGACTAATGACCCATGGCCTGAAATAAATAAATTTTTACATGGAAAATTGTGTCAATCTGATGCATAGAGAAAGGCTCGTCAACTTCAATGATGAAAAAGTTTATAGACTCCTCATCTGAAGGAATGATGTAAATAGGATAGTTGCTTTAGCAAATTAAAATTTAGTTTTATTTTGAAGGGAAAAACTTTGTAAATTTGCCATCATTGATAGTTGTGCTGCCAAACTTGAAAGATGTATTGAACAAGGAAATAAATTGTGGGAATATGTTGCTATTCAATATTTTAGGACTAATTTCTAAAGTTTTGAAAATCTTTTCTATTTTTTATTGATTTTCAATTTAAAAAGCTTTTAATCCAGAATATTGGAAGCTTGTTTCAAATCCTTAAGTTATGTTTTCCCTTGCAGCCTCTTTTTACAAATAAGACTGAACTTTTTTAATAGATTCTAAATAACTGAAATATTAATCTCTACGGCAAACTTACTCATATTACTATCTTTTTAATTCTCTCAATAGTTATATTATTGCCACTACACACATTTGTGACTAACTTGGAATTTTCTTCTCATTGTTTTATTATAATGAAAATCCAGTTAAATGCTAAATAAGTACAGGATAAGCTTGTTTTCTACGTGCTGTTTTATGGGCAATTGTGTCCAAAGGTCTTTTAATTGCAAAAACTGTCATTCTTATGTCATCTCTGTTGTTGACACTTATCCATCTAAAACCGACGGCTTTGATTCCCTTCTGCAACTCGACATCAATCCCTAAATTTTCACCAATCATGTAATGGACCAAGCTTACCCTGATTTCAACGCAGCTGTCATGTTACCATAAATACTCACAGAAATTACGGCAAAGACTTTCTAAATTTTCAAATTTACTCTTAATCCCTAAAATCACCAATTTCCTTTGAGAACTGAATCTATCACTTGCAAAAGCAATCTCATCACCGGTTTATGTGGCTTGAAAAATTGTTATTTATTAAAATTTTGCCATCTCAATTTGGGGAAAAAATGATTTTCCAAAATCGCTTTTTTCAATTAGTTTAGAAAAGTAATCTGCGAATTGAGAATATTAAATTGAAAGTTTGACAAAAGGTTGATTTGCTTCTGTTTTACCTCGAGGAGGCATTGACTTATCTTTCATTGATGGAGGAATTTTTAACTTTTGAACCAAAGGAGTTCTTTTGGTCTCTTCTTACTTTTGCTAATCTTCAGTGAGCATTATTTAACAGAGTCTGATTCTCTTGATAAGATTCTTGGAAACATTACTGATTTTTTTTCCCTCAAGAGTGTAATTTAAAAAGAAAGGATCTGGCTTCTTTTATTAAAAGAAGTAAACTTGGTTGATTTTTGAGTTTATGATCTTATGAAAATCATCAGTTATTTTTTACAAGTACGATTTTCCTTAATAAATATAGACTGGTTTAATTTTTTTTTGTGATAATGTCTCCATCGATTGTTTCCATTGATAAATGCATTCTATACAATGGATGGTCAGAATTCTCAAATGGGAGATTTTTTCTTCAAAAGCCTTACAAACTTTGATTTGAGTTAAATCTCCAGACTCGAATTGTTTTACTATTTCATAAATTTTTTATACGCAAGCTTATCTTGTCAATATCGAAGTCACTACTTTCTGTACAAGTGAAACGTCTTTAGAAATTTATGAGAATTCGTGTTTGATGTCTTAAAGAATCTTCATAGGATAATTTTATCTATTGAACAACTTGGTCATTAGTTCCCTGAATTAACATTTAAGTACATATGACATGCTGGTATTGATTTTTAGTACCATAAAGTCTTGAGGTCACTGAATGCTTTATTTATGGCTTCTTTTATACGCTCTTAATTTTTTTTAGGATTGGGTTTGTTACTGACTTTGTCTTAATTGTTAGGAATGAATACTTTTTTAGAGAGAAGGTTAAACATTTTTTTTGGCTCTGCTTGGGTCATTTCTAAAATGAAAAGATGATTACCTTCTATTTGGTACTTTAAATTTGTTTTTAAGATCTGGTATTGGATAAAGAATTACATTGAGAATGAGGTTCGTTTTGATAATTGTATTAAGGGATATGTTCAAGATGAAATCTATCATTCCATTTGCTTTCCTTAATAGTAAGAACCGATACTTTTTATTTGAGTTTAGCAACAATAGATACTTGGTTTTTAGACTTCGATCGTGATATTTTACTCACAGAATCTTAAGAACGTTCAATTTGGTAGTTATTTCTCATTCAAGCGTTTTAATTTATTTCGTTGTTTAATTCAAATACAATTTTGTCCAATAAGTTTAAAAAATCATAATTTTATATTCACCTCTTTAATATTATACTAACCTTCATCAATCGAAAATTTATCGATTGTGTTGTACTTTATAATCAAAAATATTAAAAATTTTATCAAAACAAAAATGAATATTTTCAACGAGCTCTTAAAATCTGGTCAAAACACCATGGCCAACATGATTAAAAATAACATCGGATACGGCGGAAACACTGTTAAGTAATAAAAATTAAGAGGTCAGTTACATGCATGCACTTATTCTGATGAGTACTTTATCTTTTTAATTTAGTAAAAAGTTTGTTATCGAAAAAGCTGTCAAGCAAGTTTTCCATGTCTATCCAAATTTTGACACGGATATTCTTTCATTCAGTATTATTTGAAATTATGTAAGAATAGGGAAACGTGCAGAAAAGATTCATATAATTAAAGGCTATTTTAGAGATCGAAGTCAGAGGAAAAATTTGTAAAGTCGATTTCAATATGATGATCCCTGCTAATTTTCCTCAAAAACCTCCATATGTCAGAATTATTAATCGAAACCCTGACTTTATTGTTGACGACTTTTATCGACCATTGCAGTCTCCCTCCGACACTAAATCTTATATTCTTAACGAAAGACTCAACTAAGTTAAGTTTTGGGATCAAAGCAAATCTATCGTAAAATTTTGTTTAAACTTAGGTGAATGTTATCATCGAATGTTACGATCTTTTGAGGAATAGATTCCCTTTTTCGAAATCGGGAAACAAATCAACCATGCAAAATAATGTAAAATTATTGAGTAAATAAGAGTCAATTCAGTCCATGGTCACAATTTAATAACCCCCAACAAGTGGGTTTTAATCAGGGTGGTTTTCAAGGAAATCCCAATCAAGGATATCAAAACTATGGCCCAGGAGGCTATAACAATCCTAATTATAACATGGCAAATTTAAGTCCGAATTATGGAGGTAATCAACCACCCATTTCCTTTGGAACCAACGTGAATCGTATTTTTTTTTTAACCTCAGAAACTATTGCAAATGGCCAAAAGTTTGCCGGTGAATCTAAAAAAACATTATAAAAACTTAAAGTGTAACACGTAAAGGCATTGTAAACTGTTCAAACCTTGGATGTTTTAAGATACTCAATTCAATCAGAAGAAGCATTTTTAAGAAGAGAAAATGTGGAAATGAATAACTTCCTTTCTGCCAATTAAAACAGTCAATCCACCGAAAGTCTCATTAATCTTGTGAAACCAAGAGACTAACTTTCATAGCAAATTATTGACTTGCTATCAAGCATTAAATCAAGATAAGATTGCACTAATGAGCTGGAATCAAAGTTCAATGAAGGAGCAATAACTTTTGACGATTTTTTGAAGCATGTTAGAAAAAATTAAGAAGTCAAATTTTAATAAAAAGTTTTATTGGCCAAATGTATCAGTGTTTCCCAAAAATATTGATATTTTTGCTTCATTAAGATTAATATGATTAAAAATGGAAGTTAAGAAACAGATTGATTTGGATTATTTTTGTCTTTTGTTCGATAATTAAAATATAAAAAATCTTAAAAATTATAATGATACGATTTGGATATTTATATAAAAAATATATTCAGATAAAGAAGTCGAAAAGAAATGAGAATTTTCTGGAACTACACTAAAGCTTTCATGGGTACATGAATTCTAATTATAGGCTTGCCATTACTCCTTCCAATCACTCAACAGGCCATCGCCGTCCCAGTCGCATTGATCGGAACTATTTGCGTATCACAATACTTACTCACTTCTAACATTTACTTCGACGAATACGACGGAGAAGTCATCGAAAAACAATGATTCAGTAATCTGATTGTATACCATTTCATTAAATTACTCACTCCTTAAAAAATCAAGATTTACATTCTTTTTTCAACCCCTTTCTATTTATTCAATGGTTTGTATTTAAAATCATTTTTATAAATTGATTTTGTATTTTATACCATCTTTATAAAACTTTTCAAAATGATTAATTACTTTCTCCATCAATAACCGAATATCTCTCCCAATGTCAAAAATATTGTCAAAAATGATTTGTCAAGACCACGTAAATACCAACCTTTCCATATCGATTGTGTAAATACAAAGAAAAAAATATGTTATTGTGTCAACAATCCAGTTATGAATGTAGAAATGGACCCCAAATTTAAGTAAAAAATTTGGGAAAAATATGAACAAGCGTAGGACTTCTATCTCGGAATCAATTCATAAGATAAAGAAAAAGCAAAGGAATAAGTAATTTTTTTATAATAAACAGATCCAAAATATAAAAACTAAGATTCAATGTTTAAGCAGAAAATAGGTTGTAAATTTTGTGAAATCAATTAAGAAATAGAAAAACTTGATAGGTGAGATGGTTGAGTATTGAAATGATAAAGAGAAAATTAAATGATTTTTTTATTTTTATGAAGTAAATGCTTTTTTGGCAAAGAATTCAATTTGAGGTGTATTGAGTTATTAACGACGGAAATAGTAAAATTTGTGTACCAAATAAGAGAATATTTTTTATAGTAATTTACTGCATGAAAGTTAAATGTTTATAAAGTGTTATAAATAAAGTGTAAATAATAAAAGTGAATGAGCTAGGCT
>Ga0102832_1001012_pt1 | contig 26913 bp, 22 predicted proteins | sample EBPBio282013_DNA_FD_88942 | JGI IMG/M metagenome (GOLD analysis project Ga0102832, IMG submission 88942) | Wastewater treatment Type I Accumulibacter community from EBPR Bioreactor in Madison, WI, USA - Reactor 2_5/28/2013_ DNA (Illumina Assembly) | ecosystem: Engineered > Bioreactor > EBPR >... | reverse complement strand
GCCCCCATGCGGAATCGAACCGCAGACCTTCTCCTTACCATGGAGACGCTCTGCCGACTGAGCTATAGGGGCCGGACGGGGGTTGACACTACCTCAATCCGGCGCGCCCCCCAAATCGGCCGGACCGTCGGCTCCGGGAGGGGCCGCCGCCAGCCGGAGAGCCGTGGTCAGCACGTCGTCCAGCATGGCCGGGGTGAGCCGTCCGGTGAAGGTGTTCTGCTGGCTCGGGTGGTAGCAGCCGACCAGCGTGGTGTCGCCGATCCGCGCGACGGCGCCGTGGCCGAAGCGCGGCCGGGGGCGGGGAACCATCCGTCCGGTCGACGCCAGCAGGCGCAGTGCCGCGTCCCAGGCGAACCCGCCAAGGCAGACGACGACGCGGACCCGGGGCAGCAGGGCCAGCTCTGCCTCCAGCCAGGGCGCGCAGGCGTCCCTCTCCTCCGGGGTGGGGCGGTTGTCCGGTGGGGCGCACCGCACCGCTGCCACGATCCGGGCGCCGTCGAGCGCCTGCCCGTCTGCGGCGTCCACGGAGTCCGGCGTCCGGCTGAGCCCGGCGCGGTGGAGCGCGGCGAAGAGCCAGTCTCCACTGCGGTCGCCGGTGAAGACGCGGCCGGTGCGGTTGCCGCCGTGGGCGGCGGGGGCGAGCCCGAGCACGAGCAGCCGGGGGTCCGCGTCGCCCCAGCCCGCGACGGGGCGTCCCCAGTAGGGCTCGGCGGCGAAGCCGGCGCGCTTGTGGACGGCGACGTCCTCGCGCCACGCCACGAGCCGCGGGCACGCCCGGCACACGCTGACCCTCGCGCTCAGCCCGGCCAGGTCGCACCCGGACGCCAGCGCGGCGACCTCCGCCGGGTCGTGGGCGACCGGCGTGGCCGCCGTGGCCGGATCGCCGGGCCAGCCGGTGCCCGGCGGAACCGGGGACGGGAACGGCACGGACGTGGCCGGGTGCGGCAGCGGCGCCCCCGGCACGACGGTGGAGCCCGAGGACGGGTCCGGAGCGGGACGGCGCGGCGGCGGTGTCATTCGAGCTCGGCCCGGAATCTGGCCAGGTCCACGCGCCCCGCCCGCACCGGGACGCCCTCCTCCACCAGGCGGGCCGTCCCCTCCGCCACCAGGTGGGCTGCGATCGTCCCGTCGGCGCGCACGACCCGCCACCAGCAGGCTTCTCCCCCGCTGCCGGCGAGAACCCTGGCCACGAGCCGCGGCCCGCAGCCGACCACCCTGGCGACGTCGCCGTAGGTGCTCACCCGCCCGGCCGGGATCGCGTCCGTCGCCAGCAGGATGCTGTCGGCCAGCTCGGCCATCGTGGGCGCCATGGCCGCACTCTAGATCGTCGCCCCCGCACCCTCCAGACCGGCCCCGTCGGCCGACCTAGGGTGGGAGGGGAGGAGAGGAGCAGGCGATGGAGTACCGGATCGAGCACGACACGATGGGCGAGGTGCGGGTCCCTGCGGACGCGCTCTACGCTGCCCAGACCCAGCGGGCGGTGGAGAACTTCCCGATCTCGGGACGCGGGCTGTCGCGCCACCACATCGCCGCGCTGGCTGAGATCAAGCGGGCCGCCGCGATCGCGAACGCCGAACTCGGCGTGCTCCCCCGACGGGTGGCGGACGCGATCGTCGCCGCCGCGGACGAGGTGATCGCCGGGGAGCACGACGGGGACTTCCCGGTCGACGTCTTCCAGACCGGCTCGGGGACCTCCTCCAACATGAACGCCAACGAGGTGGTCGCGACGCTGGCGACGCGCCGCCTGGGTGAGCCGGTGCACCCCAACGACCACGTGAACGCCTCGCAGTCGTCCAACGACGTGTTCCCCTCCTCGATCCACATCGCGGCCGTCGGGGCCGTGACCGGAGAACTGCTGCCCGCCCTGGACGTGCTCGCCACCGCGCTGGAGGCGAAGGCGACGGAGTTCGCCGGGGTGGTCAAGGCGGGCCGGACGCACCTGATGGACGCCACCCCGATCACCCTCGGGCAGGAGTTCTCCGGCTACGCCGCGCAGGTGCGCCACGGCATCGACCGCGTGCGCGGCACCCTGCCGCGCCTGGCCGAGCTCCCGCTGGGCGGAACGGCCGTGGGTACCGGCATCAACACCCCGCCGGGCTTCTCGCCCCGGGTGATCGCCCTGGTCGCGGAACACACCGGCCTGCCGCTGGTCGAGGCGGCCAACCACTTCGAGGCCCAGGCCGCCCAGGACTCGCTCGTCGAGGCGTCCGGCGCCCTGCGGACGGTCGCCGTGTCGCTGGTGAAGATCGCCAACGACCTGCGCTGGATGGGTTCCGGGCCGCGGACGGGGCTGGCCGAGATCCGCCTTCCCGACCTGCAACCGGGATCCTCGATCATGCCGGGCAAGGTGAACCCGGTGCTGCCGGAGGCCACCGTGATGGTGGCAGCCCAGGTGATCGGGAACGACGCGGCGATCACCTTCGCCGGTGCCCAGGGCAACTTCGACCTGCTGGTGATGCTGCCGGTGATGGCGCGCAACCTGCTGGAGTCGGTCACGCTCGTCGCGAACGTGTCGCGGCTGCTGGCCACGCGCTGCGTGGACGGGATCGAGGCCGACGTCGAACGCTGCCGCGTCCTCGCCGAGTCCTCGCCGTCGATCGTCACGCCGCTGAACCGGCTGATCGGCTACGAGGCGTCGGCGCGGATCGCAAAGCACGCGGTGAAGCGGGGGCTGACGATCGCCGACGCCGTACGCGATCTCGGCCACGTCGACCGGGGAGAGCTCAGCGAGGAGCAGCTGGCGGCCGCCCTCGACGTGACCGCGATGACCGGTGCCCCCGCCCCGTCCCAGGATCAGAAAAAGGCCCCTGACCAGGGGTGATACCTGATCAGGGGCCTCGCGCGTGGCAGGTGTAGGGTTCGAACCTACGTAGGCTTAGCCGACGGTTTTACAGACCGCTCCCTTTGGCCACTCGGGCAACCTGCCGTGCCCGGACACTGTAGCAAAACAGCGTCCCGGCAACGAATCGGGGCGGGCGGGCTCCGATTGCGGTCCGGGCTGGGATTCTGGTGGCATTGGGCGGTACCCGGAGGCAGGAGACGCAGGTGGCAGCAGAGAGCTCGTTCGACATCGTCAGCAAGGTCGACCACCAGGAGGTGGACAACGCCCTGAACATGGCCGCCAAGGAGGTGCGCACCCGCTTCGACTTCAAGAACGTGGACGCGTCCATCCGGTGGTCGGGTGAGGCGATCGAGATGGAGGCCAACGGCGAGGAGCGGGTGAAGGCGATCCTCGACGTGTTCCAGACCATGCTCGTGCGCCGCAAGATCGACCTGCTGGCCCTCGACGCCGGGGAGCCGCGGCTGTCGGGGAAGCTGTGGAAGCTGACCGCCACCGTCAAGCAGGGCATCGACAGGGAGACCGCGCAGAAGATCTCCAAGCTGATCCGCGACCAGGGCCCCAAGGGCGTGCGCACCCAGGTGCAGGGCGAGGAACTGCGCGTGTTCTCCAAGAAGCGGGACGACCTCCAGGCCGTCCAGAAGCTCGTCCGCGACGCCGACCTCGGCGTCGCCGTGCAGTTCGACAACTACCGCTGAGCCCGGCATGGGCGACACCCCCCACCTCCGGCTGGACGTCGAGGTCCTCGACCGGAACATCGCGGCGATGGCGCAGCGTGCGCGTGCGGGCGGCGCCCGCCTGCGGCCGCACGCCAAGACCCACAAGTGCCCGCAGGTCGGACGCCGCCAGCTGGCGGCGGGCGCGGACGGCCTCACCGTGGCGACCATCGGCGAGGCCGAGGTCTTCGCCGAGGCCGGCGTCACCGACCTGTTCATCGCCTACCCGCTGTGGGTGGACGCGGACGCGGCGTCCCGGCTGCGGGCCCTCGCCGGCCGCGTGCGGCTGGCCGTGGGCTGCGACTCCGCCGTGGCAGGGGCCAACCTCGCCGGGCTGCCGCTGGAGGTGATGGTCGAGGTCGACTCCGGCCACCACCGCACCGGCGTCCGCCCCGCCGACGCGGGCACCCTCGCCGCTGCGCTGGCCGGCTCAGGGCTGACCGTCCGCGGCGTCTTCACCTTCCCCGGCCACAGCTACGCCCCCGGCGCGGGCCGGGGAGCGGCGCAGGAGGAGGCGGCGGCCCTGGCCGAGGCTGCCCGGGCGATGGCCGCTGCCGGCGTGCCGGCCGGCGTCACCAGCGGGGGCTCCACCCCGTCGGTGGCGTTCGCCGGGCCAGGGGTCGTGGACGAGCTGCGGCCCGGCGTGTACGTGTTCGGGGACGCCCAGCAGGTGGAACTCGGCACGATCGGGTTCGACGAGGTCGCGCTCACCGTCGTGGCAACCGTCGTGTCGCTGGCCGGCGGTCGCGTGGTCACCGACGCCGGCAGCAAGGCGCTGGGGGCCGACCGCGCCGGGTGGGCGTCCGGCTACGGGCGGGTGCTCGGTGAGCCGGACGCGCGCGTGGTCGCGCTGTCGGAGCACCACTCGACGATCAGCTGGCCCGGGCCGCTGCCCGCCCTCGGCAGCCGGGTGCTCGTGGTTCCCAACCACGTGTGCAACACGGTGAACCTCGCCCGGGAGTACCACCTGTCGTCCGGCGGGACCTGGCCCGTCGCGGCGCGCGGGCGCAACTGCTGATGCGGGTCGCCACCGTCAACGTGAACGGCATCCGGGCGGCCGTGCGCCGCGGGTTCGCCGACTGGCTGGCCACCCGCGACTGCGACCTCGTCGCCCTCCAGGAGGTGCGTGCCCCCTCGGACCTGGTGCCGCCGGAGGCGCTGGCCGGCTACCACTACTGCTACCACCCCGGGGACCGCGCGGGGCGCAACGGCGTCGCACTGCTCAGCCGGGCCGCGCCGCTCGCGATCCGTGAGGGCTTCGGCAACCCGGCCTTCGACGCCGAGGGCCGCTACGTCGAGGCCGACCTCGACCTCAACGGCTGGCGGCTCACCGTGGGCTCGCTGTACCTGCCCAAGGGCGGGCGGGCCGACGACAGCGCGGCCGAACTCGCCCGCTACACCAGGAAGCTGCGGTTCCTGCGCTCCTTCCGTCCCTACCTCACCCGCGCGCGGCTGCGCGCCCGCGAGCAGGGCAGGGAGTTCCTGGTGATGGGCGACTTCAACATCGCCCACACCCGGCTCGACCTGCGCAACTGGCGTACCAACGGCCGCAGCGTCGGCTTCCTGCCGGAGGAACGGGAGTGGTTCGGCTCGGTCCTCGGCCCGCGGCGGCTGGTGGACGTGGTGCGCCGCCTGCACCCCGGCGAGGACGGCCCCTACTCGTGGTGGAGCTGGATGGGCAACGCGTTCACCACCGACACCGGCTGGCGGATCGACTACCAGCTGGCGACGCCGGCCCTGGCGGCCGCAGCCACCGCCGCCGGCACCGACCGCGCGGCGAGCTACGACGCCCGGATGAGCGACCACGCCCCCGTGGTCGTCGACTACGCCGACCGCTGAGCTCGACGCCGACCCGGCGGGCGGCGTCGGGTCACAGGGGGGCGAAGTAACCGAGGACCTCGTCGCGCGGCACGTCCTCGACGCGCGCGTGCGACCAGCGCGGCGACCGGTCACGGTCGACGAGCTGGGCGCGGACGCCCTCGGCGAAGTCCGGCCCGGTCGAGAGGCGGACGGCGAGCGCGAGCTCCTGCGGCAGGAGGTCGGGCAGCGCGGTGATCGTCGCGGCCCTGCGGAGTGCCTCGAGGCTGACCGCCACCGACAGCGGGCTGCGCCGGCGCAGCTCCGCGGCGGCCGCCCGCGCCTCGGCCGACGGGTGCTCCTCGAGCCGGGTCAGGATCACCGCCGGGTCGTTCCCGGCGTAGCACTCGTCGATCCACTCCCCCGCCAGCCCGGGGTCGGGGGCCGGCAACGGGCCAGAGGCCTCGTCGGCGAGCCCGAGGCGGAGCGCGTCCGCGGCGTTCACCGACGCCCCGGTCAGCGCGAGGTGCGTGCCCACCTCGCCGGGCATCCGGGCCAGCAGCGGGGTCATGAACACGTCGGGGAAGAGCCCGATCTGCGTCTCCGGCATCGCGAGCCGGCTGGTCGCGTCCACGACACGGTGCGAGCCGTGCGCGCTCAGTCCGAGCCCGCCGCCCATCGTGATGCCGGTCATGACCGCCCGGTACGGCTTGCGGAAGCCGGCGATCTTCAGGTCGACGCCGTACTCGGCGTCGAAGAACTCCCGCACGCCGCTGCCCGCCAGCGCGCGCTCGCGCAGCGCCCGGACGTCCGCGCCCGCGCACAGCCCGCGGTCCCCCGCGCCGGTCAGCTCGACGGAGGCCACCGCGTCGTCGCCGGCGAGCTCGTCGAGCACCCGGTCCAGGGTGTGCATCATCGGCACCGTGAGGGCGTTGATCTGGCGGGGGCGGTTCAGGCGGACGTGCGCGACGCCGTCCACCACGTCCACGAGCAGTTCCTGGTCGCTCACGGGTTCTGGGCCCCTCCCCCGGCGGACGCCAGGTGCAGCTTGCGGTCCTGCCCGTGGCGGTACAGCAGGACGAGGATCAGCGCGAGGCCGGCGAAGCCGAGGGCGAAGGCGTCGTTGCGCCAGGCGAGGTTGCCGGCACCATAGGCCAGCAGCACCGTGGTCAGCGTGACCGCCGTGCCCGTGATGCGCTCGGTCGGCTTGGTCAGGGGCAGCAGCAGGCCGCCCCAGGTGAGGTACCAGCTGTTGAGGGCGATGCCGCCGAAGGCGAACAGCAGGTAGGCCCAGCTGAGGAAGGTGACCGGCCGCCGCCGGCCGACGGTGAGGGCGAGCCAGCCGATGCCGACCACCGTGAGCAGCAGCCCGAGGTAGCGCAGCACGTCCATGGCCACCTGGCCCGCCGCGGGCTGGCCGAGGAACTCCAGCAGGTACTTCAGGCCCGCCCCGACGAGGGTGAACGGGGCGAGGGTCACCACCTTGCCCGGGACGTCGGCCGCCGACACCCAGCCGAAGCCCAGCCCTGTGGCCAGGGAGATGGCCACGAAGGTGGCGACCGCCACGCCGAGGGAGAGGCTCAGCCGCCAGAGCGCGCGCGAGGTGTCCCGCCAGCGGAACGTCCGCCAGGGGTGACCGATCAGGGCGACCGGGTAGAAGGCGAGGATGGCCGGCTGCTTGATGCAGGCCGCCACCCCGACCAGCGCCGCCGCCCACCAGAACTTGCCGTTGTACGCCCACCACAGGGCGAGCACGACCAGGCCCATCATCAGGGCGTCGTTGTGCGCCCCGCCGACGAAGTCGATGATCACCAGCGGGTTCACCGTCGAGAACCAGGCCACCATCTGCACGTCGGCACCCATCCGGTGGCCGAGGCGCGGAAGGTAGTAGGCGATCAGCGCCACCCCGAGCAGCGCCGGGATGCGCATGGCCATCGCCGAGTAGTACGGGTTGTTGCCGGCAAGGATGACCAGGCCGTGGAACATCTCCAGGCTGAGCGGCGGGTACATCGCTGTCGTGTAGCGCCACAGCCAGGCGGCCTGGTCGGCGAACGGCCCGGGCAGCACGGAGATCGGGTTGGTGTAGGGGTTCAGCCCGTTGCGCAGGAGCCAGCCCTCCGCGGCGTAGGCGTACGCGTCGTGGCTGAAGATCGGCGGCGCCAGCAGCAGCGGAAGGCTCCACAGCAGGGTGATCGGCCAGTGCTTGACCTCGTGGTAGAGGCTCGGACGCAGCCGGAACCACGCCTCCACGAGCAGGGCGACACCGGCGACGACCAGCGCCGTCCCGAAGGTCTCTGCCACCGGGTTGTCCAGGCCGAGGGCACGCATCGGGTCCCACCACGGGCTGTTCTGCGGCAGGTAGGCGGGCGTCAGCGAGCCGACGAACAACAGCGCGGAGCCCAGCAGCCCGCGGCGGACGGGGCGGTACTCCCAGGCGCGGGCCACGTCGGCCCGCCAGCCGGCCCAGCGCGCGCGCCGCCGCTCCCGGCGGGCACGGCGATCCCCGCGGCGACTCCCGGGGGCCCCGGGCGACCGGGTCGCCGCCTCTCCCGCCGTTGCTGGTGACACGCCCCGCAGCTTACCGAGGGCCGCCCTCCGCGTCCGTCCCGGACGGCGCCGGTCCCGGACCGGAGCACCAGCAGCCCGTGTGCGGGAAGGCGAGGAACCCGGCATCGGTGGGCCTCGGGCACGAGCGAAGCGCGGACGGCGCGGCCGCAGCTCCTCGCCGATGGCGTCCGTCCACCCCTCGAACGGGCCGTGCACGGATCCGGATGACGCCGTGTTAGGGTCTCGCCCATGGTCGAGCCCGCCTTCGTGGTGTCCGCGCTGGGGAATAACCCCGCCGGTTCGATGTGTTGCGCGTCCTGACGCGCCCGTAACCCCTTTCGGAACCCCGGGCTGAGCAGCCCGGTGTGGTGACTCCCACCCTGCTGGGCAGAACAGTCCACGACAGCCTCGGTGAGGAACCATGACCACCAGCACCCCCGCCGCCCGGAGCAACGGCCAGTGGGCCGTCGACGGCACCACCCCGCTGAATGCGAATGAGGAATTCAAGGCCGCCGACAACGGGCTGAGCGTCCGGCAGCGCGTCCTCGACACCTACGCCCGCGAGGGCTTCGACTCCATCCCCGCCGACGACCTGCACGGACGGCTGCGCTGGTGGGGCCTGTACACCCAGCGACGCCAGGACATCGACGGGAGCCGCACCGGCACGCTGGGGCCGGACGAGCTGTCGGACCGCTACTTCATGATGCGTGTCCGCCTCGACGGCGGGGCGGTCACCACCGGCCAGCTGCGCACCCTCGCCGGCATCTCCACCGACTTCGCGCGGGGCACCGCCGACATCTCCGACCGCCAGAACATCCAGTACCACTGGATCCGCATCGAGGACGTCCCCGCGATCTGGGAGCGCCTGGAGGCCGCTGGCATGCAGACCACGGAGGCGTGCGGCGACACCCCCCGGGTGATCCTCGGCTCCCCGGTCGCCGGCATCGCAGCGGACGAGATCGTCGACCCGACGCCGGTGATCGCGGAGATCGTCGAGCGGTTCATCGGCGACCCCGCACTGTCCAACCTCCCGCGCAAGTTCAAGTCGGCGATCACCGGGCATCCCAGCCTCGACGTCGTGCACGAGATCAACGACATCTCCCTGGTGGGTGTCGTGCACCCGGAACTCGGTGCCGGCTACGACCTGTGGGTGGGCGGCGGGCTGAGCGTGAGCCCGCGGCTGGCCGAGCGCCTGGGCGCCTTCGTCCCCCCCGCCCAGGCCGCGGAGGTCTGGCACGGGGTGATCTCGATCTTCCGGGACTACGGGTACCGCCGGCTGCGGAACAAGGCCCGGCTGAAGTTCCTGCTCGCCGACTGGGGCGCCGCGCGGTTCCGCGAGGTGCTCGAGACCGAGTACCTGGGCTACCGGCTCGCCGACGGCCCGGCCCCCGCGGTGAACGGGGGTCCCGGCGACCACATCGGCGTGCACGCCCAGAAGGACGGGCGCCGCTACGTGGGCCTCGCCCCGACCGTGGGACGCGTCTCCGGCGACATCCTCTCCGCCCTCGCGGACGCCGCCGAGGCCGCGGGCTCCGCCCGCGTCCGGTTCACGCCCCACCAGAAGCTGCTCGTGCTGGACGTCGACCCCGACCGGGTCGACGCCCTGCTGGCGGCGGTCGAGCCTCTGGGGCTCACCGCCAACCCGAGCCCGTTCCGCCGCTCGACGATGGCCTGCACGGGCATCGAGTACTGCAAGCTGGCGTTCGTCGAGACCAAGCAGACGGCGGCCGACACCATCACCGCCCTCGAGCACCGGCTCGCGGACGTGCAGCTCGACCGGCCGATCAGCCTGCACCTCAACGGCTGTCCCAACTCCTGCGCCCGCATCCAGGTGGCCGACATCGGCCTGAAGGGCCAGCTGATGAAGAGCGCGGACGGCGCGGATGAGTTCGCCTACCAGGTGCACCTCGGGGGCGGCCTGGCGTCGGTCGACCGCGAGGACGCCGGCCTGGGACGCACCGTCCGCGGCCTCAAGGTGGCCGCCGCCGACCTGCCGGACTACGTCGAGCGGGTGACGAGGGCCTTCGTCGCCGGCCGGGAGCCCGGGGAGTCCTTCGCCGCCTGGTCGCACCGGGCCGCAGACGAGGTGCTGCGATGACGACGCTCACCACCCACGGTCCCGGGCGCACCCGGACCCCCGACGAGCTGCGCACCCTCGCGGAGGAGGCCGGGCGCGAGCTGGCCGGCGCCCCGGCCACCGAGGTCGTCGCCTGGGCTGCCCGCACCTTCGGCGACGCGCTCGCGGTGGCCTGCTCGATGGCCGGCGACACCGTGCTGCCCCACCTGGTGTCCCAGGTGGCCCCGGGCGTCGACGTGCTCTTCCTCGAGACCGGCTACCACTTCGCGGAGACGATCGGCACGAGGGACGCGCTCGCCGGCGTGATCGACGCCCGGATCATCGACGTCCTTCCGCTGCAGAGCGTCGCGGAGCAGGACGCCGAGTACGGGCCGCGGCTGCACGACCGCAACCCGACCCTGTGCTGCCAATTGCGCAAGGTCGACCCGATCAACGCCGAACTGGCCGGGTACGAGGCGTGGGTGACCGGGATCCGTCGGGAGGACAACGCCCTGCGCGCCAACGCGGGAGTGGTGGAGTGGGACGCCGCCCACCAGATGGTGAAGGTGAACCCCCTGGCGGCCTGGACCTTCGACGAGCTGCTCGAGTACGCCGGAACCCACCAGGTGCCGGTGAACCTCCTGCTCACCGACGGCTACCCGTCCATCGGCTGCGCGCCCTGCACCCGCCGGGTCGAGCCCGGCGAGGACCCGAGGGCCGGCCGCTGGGCCGGCCTGGCCAAGACCGAGTGCGGGCTGCACCTGTGAGCCGCCAGGACGGGCCGGACCTGGTCCTCGCCCTGCACGGCACCCGCAGCGAAGCCGGCCAGCGGGTCGCCGGCGCGCTGGTGGCCGCGGTCGCGTCCCGGATCCCGGGAGTGCGCGTGCACCTCGGCTGGGCCGACGTGCTGACCCCGACGCTGACCGACGTGCTCGCCCGCCTCGGCGACGCGGTGGTCGTGCCGTGCTTCCTCACCGCCGGCTACCACGTGACCAGCGACCTGCCGGCAGCGGTGGAGGCCGCGGGGGGCCGTGCGTTGCTCGCTCCGCTGATCGGACCCGGCCTGCTCGCCGCGGTGGCGGACCGGGTGCGCGAGGCCGGCGGCGGCGACGCGGTCGTGCTCGCCGCAGCCGGCTCGCGCCGGGCCCGGTCGGTGGCTGAGGTCGGGCGGGCCGCCGGTGCACTCGCGCTGCTGCTCGGCGTGCCGGTCGTCCCCGCGTTCGTCACCTCCGCCCGCCCCGGCGTCGGCGAGGCCGTCGCGACCCTGCGGGCGGACGGGCACCGGCGCGTGGTGGTCGCGTCCTACCTGCTCGCGCCGGGCGTCTTCGCCGACCGCCTGCACGAGGCGGGCGCCGACGCGGTGTCGGCGCCCATCGGCGTCCACCCCCTCGTGGTGGAAGCCGCGATCAGCGCCTACTCTTGCGTGGTTGCTGAGGAACACGACACGGCCGCCGCGCTGGCGACGGCACCAGGAGTTGAACGCATCGCATGACCACCGTGACCACCGTCGACCATGTCGTGATCCGCTTCGCCGGGGACTCCGGCGACGGCATGCAGCTGACCGGCGACCGCTTCACCCACGACACCGCCGCGGCCGGCAACGACTTCTCGACCCTGCCCAATTTCCCGGCGGAGATCCGCGCGCCGCAGGGCACCGTCGCGGGGGTGTCGAGCTTCCAGCTGCACTTCGCCGACTTCGACATCCGCACCCCCGGCGACCGGCCCGACGTGCTGGTCGCGATGAACCCCGCCGCGCTCAAGGCCAACCTGGGCGACCTGCCCCGGGGTGGGCTGATCATCGCCGACACCGCCGATTTCACCCCCCGCAACCTCGCGAAGGTCGGTTACGCCTCCGATCCGCTCACCGACGGGAGCCTCGCCGACTACCAGGTGCACGCCCTGGACCTGTCCGGCCAGGCCACCGCCGCGGTCGCGAGCCTGGGCCTGGGGCGCAAGGACGCCGCGCGCACCAAGAACATGTACGCCCTCGGGCTGCTCGACTGGCTGTACCACCGCCCGGTGGAGGGCACGATCTCCTTCCTGGAGAAGAAGTTCGCCACGGCGCCGCAGGTACGCGACGCCAACATCGCCGCACTGAAGGCCGGCTACGCCTTCGGCGAAACGACCGAGGTGTTCGCGAACCGCTACAAGGTGGCGCCCGCGCCGGCCCCGGCCGGCACCTACCGCCAGGTGTCCGGCAACCGTGCGCTCGCCTACGGCCTGATGGCCGGTGCGGCGAAGGCGGGGCTCCAGCTGTTCCTCGGCGCCTACCCGATCACGCCCGCGTCCGACGTGCTGCACCACCTCGCCGCGGCCAAGGACGCCGGTGTGCTCACCTTCCAGGCCGAGGACGAGATCGCCGCCGTCGGCGCGGCCCTGGGCGCGTCCTTCGCCGGCCAGCTGGGCGTGACGGCGACCTCCGGTCCGGGCCTGGCCCTGAAGATGGAGACGATCGGGCTGGCGGTGATGCTCGAGCTGCCGCTGGTGATCTGCGACATCCAGCGGGCCGGGCCGGCGACCGGCATGCCCACCAAGACCGAGCAGGCCGACCTGACCCAGGCGCTGTTCGGACGCCACGGCGAGGCGCCGCTGCCGGTCATCGCCGCCCAGTCGCCCGGCGACTGCTTCGCGGCGGCCTACGAGGCGGTGAAGATCGCGATCGACTACCGCACCCCGGTGATCCTGCTCTCCGACGGCTACCTCGCCAACGGCGCCGAGCCGTGGCCGGTGCCCGACCTCGCGGCCCTGCCGCCGATCGACCCGGCGTTCGCGACCGGGCCGAACCGCCCCGACGGCGGGTTCTGGCCCTACCTGCGCGACGACAAGCTGGCCCGCGCCTGGGCCGTGCCCGGCACCCCGGGCCTGGAGCACCGGATCGGCGGGATCGAGAAGGCGGACGGCACCGGTGCGGTGTCCTACGACCCGGCGAACCACGAGTTCATGGTGAACCTGCGCAAGCAGAAGGTCGACAACATCCAGGCCGTCGTGCCGCCGGTGGAGGTCGACGACCCCAGTGGTCGCGCCAGGGTCCTCGTGCTCGGCTGGGGCTCGACCTACGGGCCGATCTCCGCCGCCGCGCGCCGCGTCCGCACCGCCGGACGCCGGGTCGCCACCGCCCACCTTCGGCACCTCAACCCGCTGCCGGCGAACCTGGGCGAGGTGCTGCGTGCCTACGACCGCGTGATCGTGCCGGAGATGAACCTGGGCCAGCTGGCCATGGTGCTGCGCTCCACCTACCTGGTGGACGTCCAGAGCTACAGCCGGGTGCGGGGACTGCCGATCTCGCTGTCGGAGCTGGCGGCAGACCTGGTCGCCCTGATCGACGAGGAGGACGCGGAATGACCGCCACCACACCGGCCGGCACCGGCCTGGCCGGAGTGCCGCTGAGCGTCACCCCGCTCAGCCGCAAGGACTTCACCTCCGACCAGGAGGTGCGCTGGTGCCCCGGGTGCGGCGACTACGCCGTCCTGGCCACCTTCCAGGGCCTGATGCCGACGCTCGGCATCCGCAGGGAGAACACCGTCATCGTCTCCGGGATCGGCTGCTCCTCGCGGTTCCCGTACTACGTCGACAGCTACGGCATGCACTCGATCCACGGCCGTGCACCGGCGATCGCCACCGGCGTGGCCATGACGCGCCCGGACCTGGCCGTCTGGGTGGTCACCGGTGACGGGGACGCGCTCAGCATCGGCGGCAACCACCTGATCCACGCGCTGCGCCGGAACGTGAACATCACGATCATGCTGTTCAACAACCGCATCTACGGCCTGACCAAGGGCCAGTACTCGCCCACGTCCGAGCAGGGCAAGGTGACGAAGTCGACCCCGGCCGGCTCCGTGGACCGCCCGTTCAACCCGCTGTCGCTCGCGCTGGGCGCGGAGGCGACCTTCGTCGCGCGGACGGTGGACTCGCACCGGGCGCACCTCACCGAGGTGCTCACCGCAGCGATCAGCCACCGCGGCGCCTCGATCGTCGAGATCTACCAGAACTGCCCGATCTTCAACGACGGCGCCTTCGACGCCCTCAAGGGCGCGGACGGCGGGTTGATCCCGCTGCGCCACGGTGAGCCCATCACGTTCGGACCGGACGGCTCCCGCGGCGTCGTCCGCGGCCCGGACGGCACGCTGCGCATCGCCGACGTCGCCGAGGTGGGCCTGGGGAACGTCCTGGTGCACGACGCGCACGCCGACGACCCGGGGACGGCGTTCGCCCTGTCGCGACTCACCGACACCGAGGCACTGCACACGTCACCGATCGGCATCCTGCGCGACGTGGAGCGCCCGACCTACGACGACCTGGCCAGGGCACAGCTCACCGTGCACGAGGATCCGGAGGAGCGGCTGGCCGGCCTCCAGGCGATGATCACCGGCGGCGACACCTGGACCGTCTAGGGGCCGCTGTCCGCGTCCACACCGAACCGAGCGACCCGGCGAGCAGTACCGGCTAGCCTTTCGGGGTGACCAGCTTCGACCTCGACCCGACCGTCCGGCCCCAGGACGACCTCTTCCGCCACGTGAACGGCCGGTGGCTCGCCGACGTGGAGATTCCGGCGGACAAGCACGCCGCCGGCGCCTTCGTCGACCTGCGGGACGCCTCCGAGCGGGCCATCCGCGACATCGTCACCGGGCTGTCCGGCTCCGCTCCCGGCACGGAGGCGTACCTGGTGGAGCACATGTACGGCAGCTTCATGGACACCGAGCGCATCGACGCCGCCGGCCTGGAGCCGCTGCGCCCGCTGCTCGCGGAGATCGACGCCATCGGCACGGTGGACGACCTGCTCGACTACTTCGGACGCAGCCTGCGGCGCGGCACCGGCGCCCCGATCGGGCTGGAGGTGGACGCCGACCCCGGCGACCCGACGCGGTACGCGCTGTTCGTCGTGCAGTCCGGCATCGGCCTCCCCGACGAGGAGTACTACCGGCTGGAGCAGCACGCGGCCATCCTGTCGGCCTACCGCGACCACGTGGACGAGACGCTGACCCTCGCCGGTCTCACCTCCAGCGGTGCCGGGCCGATCGTCGCGCTGGAGGCCGCTGTCGCCGCCCTGCACTGGGACAAGGTGCGCACCCGCGACCTGCGCCAGATGTACAACCCGACCTCCCCTGCCGACCTCGACGACGCCTCCGGCGTCCCCTGGACCCGGGTGCTCGCTGCGGCGGGGGTTCCCGCCGTCGACCAGGTGATCGTGGCGCAGCCGTCCTTCTTCAGCGAGGTCGCCGCCCTGCTCACCGCGTCCCGCCTGGACGACTGGAAGCAGTGGTGCCGCTGGTCGCTGGTGTCGGCCCTGTCGCCGTACCTGCCCGATCCGCTGGTGCAGGCCCGCTTCGACTTCTACGGCACGGTCCTCCAGGGTGTCCCGCAGCTGCGGGAGCGCTGGAAGCGGGGTGTCGACCTGGTCGAGCGCACGCTGGGCGAGGCCGTCGGCAAGCTGTACGTCGAACGGCACTTCCCCCCGGCGGCCAAGGACCGGATGGACACCCTCGTGGCGAACCTGCTCGAGGCCTACCGCCGCTCGATCTCCGACCTGGACTGGATGACCGCTGACACGCGGGCGGAGGCACTGAACAAGCTCGCCCACTTCACCCCGAAGATCGGCTACCCGGACGTGTGGAAGGACTACTCCGCGCTGGAGATCGCCCCCGGCGACCTCCTGGGCAACGTCCTGCGGGCGGCCGACTTCCACACCAGTGACGAGCTGGGCAAGCTCACCGGGCCGATCCGGTCCTGGGAGTGGCTGATGACCCCCCAGACCGTCAACGCCTACTACCACCCGCTGCGCAACGAGATCGTCTTCCCCGCGGCCATCCTCCAGCCGCCGTTCTTCGACTTCGAAGCCGACGACGCCGTGAACTACGGCGCGATCGGCGCGGTGATCGGCCACGAGATCGGGCACGGGTTCGACGACCAGGGCTCCACGTGCGACGGCGAGGGACGCCTGCGGGACTGGTGGACGCCGCAGGACCGCGAGGCCTTCACCGAGCGGACCAGCGCGCTCATCGGCCAGTACTCCGCCCTGGCGCCGCGGCAGCTGCCGGACGTGCACGTCAACGGCGAGCTGACCATCGGCGAGAACATCGGCGACCTCGGGGGCGCGGCGATCGCCTACGACGCCTGGCAGCTGTCCCTCGACGCCGAGCCCGGGCCGATCGACGGCATCCCCGCCCCCCAGCGCTTCTTCCTGTCCTGGGCGCGGGCCTGGCAGACCAAGCGCCGCGACGAGGCGCTGCGCCAGCAGATCGCGACCGACCCGCACTCGCCGGAGGAGTTCCGCTGCAACCAGGTCGTCCGCAACCTGCCGTCGTTCTACGCGGCGTTCGGCGTCACCGAGGCCGACGCCCTGTGGCTGCCGACGGAGGAGCGGGTGAAGATCTGGTGAGCAACCGACCGGTCCCCGTCACCCTCGCGCGGGGTGCCTACACGGAGTTCCTCCGCGTCCGCGAGATCCTGCGACGGGAGTCGGTCGGCGGCATCCTGCTGCTCGTGGCGGCCCTCGCGGCCATGCTCTTCGCCAACCTCGCCCCCGAGGCGTACTTCGGCCTGCGAGACACGCACCTCGGCGGCACGGTGCTGGGCATCGACCTCGACCTGTCCCTGGGCCACTGGGCCGCGGACGGGCTGCTGGCCGTCTTCTTCTTCCTCGTCGGCCTCGAGCTCAAGCACGAGTTCGTGGTCGGCGACCTGCGGGACATCCGCACCGCCCTCGTCCCTGTGGTCGCCGCCTTCGGCGGCGCGGCCGTCCCGGCGGTGATCTTCGTCGCGTTCACCGCGGCCGACCCGGCGGCCCGGGCCGGCTGGGCCATCCCTGCGGCGACCGACATCGCCTTCGCGCTGGCCGTGCTGGCGGTGATCAGTTCGCACCTTCCGGCCGCCCTGCGCACGTTCCTGCTCACGCTGGCCGTCGCCGACGACCTGATCGCGATCGCCATCATCGCGGTGTTCTACTCCAAGGACCTCCAGCTCCCCCTCCTGGCCGCGGAGTTCGTCCCGCTGGCCCTGTTCGCCGTGGTCGCGTACCGGTTCCAGGGCTTCCTGGCCCGGCACTGGTGGGCGCCGTGGCTGCTGCTGGCGCCGCTCGCCGCCGCCACGTGGGTGCTGAGCTACGCCTCCGGCGTCCACGCCACTGTGGCGGGCGTCCTGCTGGCCTTCTGCGTGCCCGTGCGGCCGCCGGCCGGCAGTGACCACGGCCACGGCCTGGCCGGCATCCTCGAGCACCGGATCCGGCCGTTCTCCGCGGGCGTCGCCGTCCCGGTGTTCGCGTTCTTCTCCGCCGGCGTGGCGCTCGGCGGCTGGCAGGGCTTCTTCTCTGCCGTCACCAGCCCACTCGGGCTGGGCGTCATCGTGGGCCTGGTGGTGGGCAAGGCGGTCGGCATCACGGGCTCCACCTGGCTGGTCACCCGGTTGCGGCACGCCCGCCTCGACCCCGACCTGGGCTGGATCGACGTGTTCGGCATCGCGGTGCTGGGCGGCATCGGCTTCACGGTCTCGCTGCTGGTCAGCGAACTGAGCTTCGGCCAGGGCTCGCCGAACGACGACATCGGCAAGGTGTCGATCCTCACCGCCTCCGTGCTCGCGGCCGTCCTGGCCTCCGTCGTGCTCGGCCTGCGCAATCGGCACTACCGCCAGGTGGAGGCCGAGGAGGCCCGCGACGACGACGCCGACGGCGTACCAGACAAGTTCACGTCGTGACGCGCGAGCGTCGCGACGGGGACGCAGTCTCGACGAGGGCCGCGCGAGCGGGCCGAGGAACAGACACCTTCACGTCGTGACGCGCGAGCGTCAGGTGGGGTCCGCGGCCAGGAACGGGTGGTGCCAGCCGACGGCTGCCTCGAGCTGGGCGGACACCGCGAGCAGGGTCTCCTCCTCGCCGAAGCGACCACCCAGCATCACGCCGATGGGCAGCGTCCGCCCGTCCACCACCGCGGTGTGCAGCGGCAGCGAGATCGCCGGGCGGCCGGTGAGGTTGTAGACGCTGGTCCAGGGCGTGAAGCGGGTCTGGGCTGCGAAGTCGGCGGCCGGGTCGTCGTCATCGCGCAGGGCACCCACCGGTGCCGGGGGCTGGGCGAGCGTCGGGGTGAGCACCACGTCGAACCCGTCCCAGGCCAGGGCCGTGTCCACCGTCAGCCGCTGCACGGCGCCGAGGGCGTCGGCGAAGGCCACCCCTCCCGTGCGCCGGCCCTCCTCGCGCAGCCACCGGGTGAGCGGACGCAGCAATGCCTCGGCCTCGGGCGGAAGCGGGATCGACGCCGCGCCCACCGACCACAGCGCGCCGAACGCCTGCCAGCGGTCGACGGCGAACGGCACGGGCGCCTCGTCGACGTCGTGGCCGAGCCCGGCAAGGGTGCCCGCGGTGGCGCGGACGGCGTCCAGGCACGCGGGGTGGACGTCGGCCTCGGCGATCACCGGCGTGGTCAGGACGCCGACCCGCAGGCGGCCGGGATCACGGCGCGTGGCCTCGAGGAAGCCGGTCCGGGGCGCGGGCACCCGGTACGTCTCCCCCACCCCGTGCCCCGACAGCACGTCGAGCGCGACGGCCGTGTCGGCGACCGTCCGGCTCAGCACGCCGTCGGTGGCGAGGCCGGCCCCCGGCACGCGGAGCCTGCCGGTACTGACCCGCCCACGGCTGGCCTTGAGCCCCACCAGACCGCAGGCCGAGGCCGGGATGCGGATCGACCCGCCGCCGTCGGAGCCGTGGGCGATCGGTGCCAGGCCCGTCGCCACCGCCGCCGCCGCGCCCCCGCTGGAGCCGCCGGCCGAGCGGCGCAGGTCCCACGGGGTGCGGGCCGGCGGCGCCCCGTCCGGCTCGGTGTAGCAGGGCAGCCCGAACTCGGGCGTGGCCGTCTTGCCGGTCATCACCGTGCCAGCGGCCGCCAGCCAGCCCACGATGTCGTCGTCGACGTCGGCGACCGTGCCGCGCATCGCTGCCGACCCCGCCTCCCAGCCGACGCCGGCGACCGGATTGAGGTCCTTGACCGGGCACGGGACGCCGAGCAGGGGCGCGTCCGAGCCTCCGCGGGCGACGGCGTCGTCGAGGTCCGCCGCGCGCTGCAGCGCGAGGTCGGGGGTCAGGCGGGCGAAAGCACCCACGACCGGGGAGAGCCGCTCCGACCGGGAGAGGTGGGCATCGGCGACCGCGGTCGCGGTGAGGTCGCCCTCGCGCACCGCGCGGGCGGTGGCGAGCGCGTCGAGCTGTGTGAGTTCCATCAGTGCTTGATCTTGCCAGGCTCCAGCGTGCCGCCGATCGTCGGCTGGAACTCCGGCCCGAGCTGCTTCACCGCGAGGCGCCCGACGAGCTGCTGCTCGGTGGTCACGCGCTCCGAGCGTCCCCGCCCGACGAAAGTGATGAACCAGTGCAGGAGGGTGGTCACCCGGTTCTTGAAGCCGACCAGGTACAGCAGGTGGACGAACAGCCAGGCCGACCATGCGACGAAGCCGGTGAGCCGCAGCCGGCCGACCTTCGCGACAGCGCCGAAGCGGCTGATCACCGCCATCGAGCCCTTGTCGTGGTAGCGGAACGGCGTCGTCACCGGGTGCCCGGTCACCTCGCCGGCGATCTTCGACGCGGCGTACCGGCCGCCCTGGATGGCCACCTGGGCCACGCCCGGGAGCCCGTTCAGGCTGATCATGTCGCCCACGACGAACACCTCCGGACGGCCCGGCAGCGTGAGGTCGTCGTTCACCTCCACCCGGCCGGCCCGGTCGATCCCCGCCCCCGACTGCTCGGCGAGCGTCCTGCCCAGCGGGCTGGCCTGCACCCCGGCGGCCCAGACCTTGCAGCCCGCGCTGATGCGCTCGGTCCGCCCGTCGGAGAACTTCACGTCCAGCCCGGTGGCGTCGACGTTGGTGACCAGCGCGCCCAGCAGCACCTCGACGCCGTTGCGCTCGAGTTCCGCGCGGGCGGCGGCCGACAGCTCGGGGCCGAACGGTGGCAGCACCGCGTCCGCCCCGTCGAGCAGGAGCACCCGGGCCGTCGTGGTGTCGATGCGGCGGAAGCTGCGGCGCAGCGTGTGGTGGGTGAGCTCGGCGATCTGGCCGGCCATCTCGACCCCGGTCGGCCCGGCGCCCACGACGACGTAGGTGAGCAGCCGCCGGCGCTCGTCCGCGTCCTCGCTGAGCTCCGCCATCTCCAGGGAGCCGAAGATCCGGGCCCGAAGTTCGAGCGCGTCATCGATGGTTTTCATGCCGGGGGCGAAGGTCGCGAACTGGTCGTTGCCGAAGTAGGACTGGCCGGCGCCGGCGGCGACCACGAGGTAGTCGTACTTCAGGGCGATCGTCTTCGACAGCTTCTCGGCCACGACCACCCGGCTGTCGAGGTTGATGCGGGTCACCTCGGCGAGCAGCACCGTGGCATTCGGCTGGTTCCGCAGGATGTCCCGCGTGGCCGGCGCGATCTCGCCGGTGGACAGGATCCCGGTCGCGACCTGGTAGAGCAGCGGCTGGAACAGGTGCGCCACCGTCCTGGAGACGAGCGTGACGTCGACCTCGGACTTCGCCAGCGCCTGCGCGGCGAAAAGTCCGCCGAAGCCGGAACCGATGACGACAACGTGTGGACGGGCCATGGGACCTCCGTTCGTGGAACTAGTTCCCGGAACTGAGGCAACCCTAACCCGGTCAGGAGGATCGCGATATGACGCCGTCGCACAGGGCGGACAGCGCAGCCTTCGCCGGGCCCTCTGGCAGCGGGTCCAGCAGTGAGCGGGCCACCTCCGCCCGACGGGTCACCTCGTCGCGGGCCTCGGTCATCGCGGGGTGGGCCCGCATCAGGCCGAGCGCCTCGGCGAGGTCGGCCTCCGCGGACAGGTCCGCGTCCAGCAGGGCGAGGAGGCGAGCGTCCCCCGCGTCCGAACTGCGGCGGGCGAGCAGCGTGGGCAGGGTCGGGACGCCGGCGCGCAGGTCGGTGCCCGGGGTCTTGCCCGAGGAGTCGCTGTCGATGTCGATGATGTCGTCGCTGAGCTGGAAGACCACACCGATTTCCTCGCCGTAGGCCGCCAGCGCGTCGAGCACCGGACGCGGCGCGCCGGCCACCATGCCGCCGAAGATCGCAGACGCGGCGATCAGCGAGCCCGTCTTGTCGGCGAGCACGTTCAGGTAGTGGTCGAGCAGGTCCGCCCCGGGCAGCGGCCCGCGGGTCTCCGCGATCTGGCCCTGGACCAGGCGGGCGAAGGTGTCCGACTGGAGGCGCACGTAGTCGGTGCCGAGCGTCGACACGATCGAGGAGGCCCGGGAGAACAGGAAGTCGCCGACGAGGATGGCCACCGTGTTGTCCCAGCGGCGGTTGGCCGTCGGGGCCCCGCGGCGCAGTTCCGCCTCGTCCATGACGTCGTCGTGGTACAGGCTCGCGACGTGGGTGAGTTCCATCACCAGGGCCGCGCGGACGATCGCGTCCTCGTCCGGCTCGTCTGCGATCAGGCCGGCCAGCACCACCAGCAGCGGACGGAACCGCTTGCCGCCGGCCTGGATGATGTGCCGGGCGGCCTCGGTGACGAAGTCGGTCTCTGCGACCGCGGCCTCGGCCAGGCCCTCCTCGATACGCTCGAGCAGGCCGTTCACCCGCTCGACGAAATCGCCAGGCAGGTCCCCGACGAGGTCTGCTGGCTGGGTCGCGACGGGCACGCCGGAAAGCATAGCCTCAGCGCAGGAACGTGCTGGCCGAGGTCACCAGGTCCAGCAGCGGCCCTGGGAACAGTCCGAGGTAGGCCGACAGCGCGGCGCCCAGTGCCACCGGCACCCAGGTCAGGCCACTGGCCCGTCCGACCGCCACGCCTGCGACCGGCTCGGAGAAGAACATCAGCACGATCACGCGCAGGTAGACGTACGCCGCCACCAGGCTGGCCGCCACCGCGGCGATGACCAGCCACGAGTAGCCGCCCTGCCAGGCCGCGGAGAACACCGCCCACTTGCCGATGAAGCCACCGGTCAGCGGGATGCCGGCGAAGCTCAGCATGAGCAGGGCGAAGATGCCCGCCAGCAGCGGGTTCTTGCGTCCCAGGCCTGCCCAGCTGGAGATGGCGTGGGCCTCTCCGGTGGAGTCGCGCACCATGGTGACGATGGCGAACGCCGCCACGGTCGCGAAGCCGTAGGCGATCAGGTAGAAGACGATCGAGCCGAAGCTGTTCACGCGTCCCTGCGCACCCGCGGTGGCGCCGACCACCGCGACCAGGATGAACCCGGCGTGCGAAATCGAGCTGTAGGCCAGCAGGCGCTTGATGTCGGTCTGGGTCAGCGCCACCACGACGCCGAGCGCCATGGTGAGCACCGCGACGACGGCCAGCAGCGGCTGCCAGCTCCACCGCTCGGCGCCGAGGGCGACGTAGAACACGCGGACGGTCGCACCGACCGCGGCGAGCTTCGTGCAGATCGCCATGAAGCCCGTCACCGGCGTGGGCGCGCCGACGTACACGTCCGGCACCCAGTTGTGGAACGGGACCGCGCCGATCTTGAACAGCAGCCCGATCGCCAGGAACGCCATGCCCGTGTACAGCAGGCCGCGCCCGTAGACCGGGTTCGCGATGGCGTCGTTGATCGCGCCGAGCTCGAACGAGCCGGAGAAGCCGTAGACCAGCGCGACGCCGAACAGGAAGAACGCGGAGCTGAGCGCCCCGAGCAGGAAGTACTTCAGCGCGGCCTCCTGGCTGAGCAGGCGGCGACGGCGCGCCATCCCGCTGAGCAGGTACAGCGGCAGCGACATGACCTCGAGGGCGATGAAGGCGGTGATCAGGTCGTTGGCGGCGACGAAGACCATCATCCCGGCGAGGGAGAACAGCGCGAGCGGGAAGACCTCGGTGTGCTCGTGGCGCGCGGTGGTGGCCTCGGCCTCGGCCGGGCTGCCCGGCACGGACGCCGCGGAGGCGGCGAACGCGGTGACCCCGTTGCCGAGGTCACGCTCGGCGAAGACCAGCAGGCTGAGCAGGCCGAACACCAGCAGGGACGCCCACATCAGGTAGCTCGGGCCGTCCAGGCTGATGGCACCCATGGCCATCAGGCCCAGGCTGTTGCGGGGCTGCGACCAGCTCAGCACCAGCAGCATGAACGCGGCGAGGATCGACAGCTCGAACAGCACGACCTGTGCGAGGAAGCGCCACACGCGGGGCACGAGGGCCTCGATCAGGATGCCGACGCAGGCGGCCAGGAGCACGACCAGGACGGGGCTCAGCTGCAGCCACTCGAAGGTGGGCGCGGTGATGGTCACTTGGCTTCCTCTCCCGGCTTCGGGTCCGTTACCCCGACGTGGCTCATGGTGGACTGCGCGACCGGCTCGATGACGGTGAGCGCCAGGTTCGGCAGGAAGCCGAGCAGCAGGATCAGCGCCAGGACGGGAGCGGCCACCCACTTCTCGCGGGCCGTCGCGTCACGGGTGAACGTGCGGGCGACGTCGTCGGTGACCGGGCCGGTCATGCTGCGCTGGTACATGCGCAGGATGTAGACCGCTGCCAGCACGGTGCCGAGGGCGGCGATCGCCGCCACCACCGGCTGCCGCGACCAGGTGCCGGCCAGCACCATGAACTCGGAGACGAAGCTCGACATGCCCGGCAGCGCCAGGCCCGACAGGCCCGCCATCAGGAACAGCCCGGTGAGCACCGGCGCGACCTTCTGGACACCACCGAAGTCGCTGACCAGCGCGGAGCCGCGACGGCTGATCAGGAACCCGATCACCAGGAACAGCGCCGCGGTCGAGAACCCGTGGTTGACCATGTAGAAGATCGAGCCGGAGATGCCGGTGCTGGTGAAGGTGTAGATGCCGAGCACTATGAACCCGAAGTGGCTGATCGAGGTGTAGGCCACCAGGCGCAGCAGGTTGTTGCTGCCGATGGCGGCGACCGCGCCGTAGATGATGCTGACCAGCGCGAGCACGACCATTGCCGGGGCCACCCACTGGCTCGCCTCGGGGAACAGCCACAGGCAGAACTTGATCATCCCGAAGGTGCCGATCTTGTCCAGGATGCCGACGAGCAGCACGGACGTGCCCGGCGTCGACTCCTCCGCCGCCGTCGGCAGCCAGGTGTGCACCGGCACCATCGGGGCCTTCACGATGAACGCGAACAGGAACCCGGCCATCAGCCACCGGCCGACCTCCGGGCTCAGCGTGAGCTGGGAGAGCTCGCCCAGAAGGTAGGTCGGGGAGCCCGTGAGGTCAGCGGAGACCGCGTACAGGCCCACCACGGACGCCAGCATGACCAGGCCGCCGGCGAGGCTGAACAGCAGGAACTTGACCGCGGCGTAGGAACGCCGCGCGCCGCCGAACCCGCCGATCAGGAAGTACATCGGGATCAGCGTCGCCTCGAAGAAGAGGTAGAACAGCAGGACGTCCTGGGCGAGGAAGACGAACAGCGAGAGGCTCTCCAGGGCGAGGACGAGGCCGAAGAACGCCTGCGGCGTCCAGCGTCCGCGGGTGCCCACCTTCCACTCCGCCAGCAGCACCACGGGCACGAGGATGACGGTGAGCAGCACCATCACCAGCGACATGCCGTCGAGCCCGACCGCCCACCAGGCGCCGAACGCCGGGATCCAGGGGGCCAGCTCGCCGAGGGTGGCGCCCCCGGCGTAGAGCACAGCCACGACCACGCCGACGACGGCGGTGAGCAGGGCGAACACCATGCCGACGCCGCGCGCGATCTGCTTCACCGGCAGGCACAGGACGGCGGCACCCACCAGCGGCACGAGACCGAGGAACGTGAGCCAGGGGAACGTCATGATCATCTCCTCCCTCAGCCCAGCTGGGTGAGGATCAGCACCGCGCCGACCAGCAGGACGCCGATCGTCATGGTGAGGGCGTACGCGCGGACCTGGCCGGTCTGCAGGCGCCGTGTGCGGGCGGACAGGCCCGAGAACACCGTGCCGATGCCGTCCGCGCCGACGTCGAGGACCCGGCTGTCGTTGGCCACCAGGCCGCGGGCGAGCACGAGCGTGGGCTGCACCACCAGGGCGTCGTTGATCGCGTCGCCGAACAGGTCGTTGCGCCCGGCGATCGTGATCGGGTTGCGGGAGGCGGGCGCGGTGTCGGGCACCGGCTTCGTCCCGAACAGCCACCACGCCAGGCCGACGCCGGCGGCGACGAGCAGCATGGTGAGCCAGCCGATCGGCGTGGGCAGCCACTCGACCTCGTGCGCGTGCGCGCCGGTCGCGGGCTCCAGCCACTCCTGGATCCAGCCGTTCATGACCACGCCGGCCACCACGCTGAAGAACGCGAGGATGACCAGCGGCACCGTCATCACCTTCGGCGACTCGTGCGGGTGGACGCCGTCACGCCAGCGCTTCTCGCCGAAGAAGGTCATCAGCATCAGGCGGGTCATGTAGAAGGCGGTCACGCCCGCGCCCAGGAGGGCGGCGACCCCGGCCACCGTGCTGACCTCGAAGGCCGCCTCGATGATGTGGTCCTTGGAGAAGTAGCCGGCCAGCGGCGGGATGCCGATGATCGCGAGGTACCCCATCGCGAAGGTCCAGAAGGTGACCCGGGTGACGTTCCACAGGGCGCCGTAGTGGCGCATGTTCACGTCGTCGTCCATGGCGTGCATCACCGAGCCGGCGCCGAGGAACATGTTGGCCTTGAAGAAGCCGTGGGTGAGCAGGTGGAAGATCGCGAAGGCGTAGCCGACCGGCCCCAGCCCGGCGGCGAGCATCATGTAGCCGATCTGGCTCATCGTCGAGCCGGCCAGCACCTTCTTGATGTCGTCCTTGCTCGTGCCGATCCAGGCGCCGACGAGCAGCGTCACGGTACCGACGAGCACGACGGCCGTGGTCGCGGCGGCGGACATCTCGAAGATCGCGTGGCTGCGGACCACGAGGTACACGCCAGCGGTCACCATCGTCGCGGCGTGGATCAGCGCCGACACCGGGGTCGGGCCCTCCATGGCGTCCAGGAGCCAGGCCTGGAGGGGCACCTGCGCGGACTTGCCGCAGGCGCCGAGGAGCAGCAGCAGACCCATCGTCGTGGACCAGAACGGGTCGAGCTTCGCCGCACCCTCGTTGACCGCGACGAAGGCGGAGCTGCCGAACAGTGCCAGCATGCTCATCACGGCCATCGTCATGCCGAGGTCGCCGACGCGGTTCATCACGAAGGCCTTCTTCGCCGCGGCGGCCGCGGACGGCTTGTGCTGCCAGAAGCCGATCAGCAGGTAGGACGCCAGGCCGACGCCCTCCCAGCCGACGAACAGCACCAGGTAGTTGTCGGCCACCACCAGCAGCAGCATGGCGGCGACGAAGAGGTTGAGGAAGGCGAAGAACCGGCGGCGGCGCGGATCATGCGCCATGTAGCCGATCGAATAGATGTGGATCAGGCTGCCCACACCGGTGATCAGCAGCACGAACATGATCGACAGCTGATCGATCAGCAGACCGACGTTGATGCTCCAGTCGCCGGAGGCGATCCAGGTATATAGCGGTACGCCGACAGCGCGCGCACTCTCCTCGCGGCCCAGCAGCTGGACGAACATGCCCAGCCCGATCACGAAGGACGCGATCGGCGCCAACGTGCCGAGCACGTGGGCCCAGGCGTCGCCGGCCTTGCCGATCAGCAGCAGGATCCCTGCGCTGACCAGCGGAATGACGATCAGCAGCCAGGCGTAGGAGAAGAGTCCCTCGGCCGCGACCGGGGTGACCACCTCGAGTAGGTTCACCGATCTCTCCTCAGAACTTCAACAGGTTCGCGTCGTCGACCGAGGCCGAGCGCCGGGTTCGGAAGATCGCCACGATGATCGCGAGTCCGATCACGACCTCGGCCGCAGCAACCACCATGACGAAGAAGGCCGCCACTTGTCCGTCCAACGCGCCGTGCACTCGGGCGAAGGTGGCCAAGGACAGGTTGGTCGCGTTGAGCATCAGCTCGACGCACATGAAGGCGACGATCGCGTTGCGCCGGGTCATGAACCCGATCAGACCGATCGTGAACAAGATCGCCGACAGGCCGATGTAGTAGTCGGGATTCACTGGTGCTCACTCCCTCCGCCGGTACGGGATTGCCCAAC
>Ga0102832_1001011_pt1 | contig 26957 bp, 21 predicted proteins | sample EBPBio282013_DNA_FD_88942 | JGI IMG/M metagenome (GOLD analysis project Ga0102832, IMG submission 88942) | Wastewater treatment Type I Accumulibacter community from EBPR Bioreactor in Madison, WI, USA - Reactor 2_5/28/2013_ DNA (Illumina Assembly) | ecosystem: Engineered > Bioreactor > EBPR >... | reverse complement strand
TCGTCGGGATGGCTTCAGTTAAACGCAGGTTGCCCAGCGCCGATGAATAGGCAATTCGCAGCCCGCGATCTTCCTCGGTTCGCAGCCGACTCAGCAGCAGTTGCGCCGTTTCATGATCGCCTAATGTACCGAGCGCCCGCGCCGAATGTGCCTGAATGGAACGATAAGGTGAATCCAAACCATGCCGCAGCGAAGGGATGGCTTCTTTATCGCCAATGCGCCCCAATGCCCATGCCGCGATCACACTCAGCGAGAGTTCTGTACCTTCGATAAATTCGCACAGGGCGCGTACCAATCGTGGATCGGAGTCCATATGGGCAATCGAGATGATCGCCTCGAAGCGCACATTGAAACGCGGGTCTTTAAGGGCTTCCAACAGTTCATCGACCGCCAGCGGACTCTTGGTTTTCGCCATGCGCTCAGTAACGGCAACCGTTTCTTTCTCATCACGGGCGCGGTAGTAACGCACTAAGGTTTCCAGCGCGACGACCGGATTGCCGTGAACAAACAAACTCGCGAAGTCGCCAACGCTAACATTACTATCGGCCTGCACGCGGCTGAACAGGTAGACAGCCACAGCCGTCAGCACAAGGCCGAAAACGAACAGCGGGAAGAACGGGTCAATCGTGAAGAACAGGAATTGACCGGAAAGGCCGCGTGTCAAGTCCAGCGCACCACCGCCGCCGAACTGGCTGAGGCCGCCGATGAGGCCAACCGCCGCGTAGTAGACTGCCATATACTCGCCGCGTTTTTCGAGCGGAACGACCTTCACATACAACAGGCGACCGGAACCAATCGCCCACGCGATGTCCGACGCACCGTTGACCAACGCGATGAGGAGCGCGGCAGGCAGACTGAGGGGCGAGTGGCGCGGCATGAGCATCCACGCCAAAGGCAGGAAGATTTTAACGTAGAGGCCGACCATCATAACGGGTTTGCTGCCGTAACGGTCAGCCGCCCAACCAAAGAGATAGGTGGATGATAACCCGCCAACCAACAAGCCGATTTGCAGCAGCACCACCAAGCTGTCCGGCAAGCCAATTTGCTCGGTCATATACAGCGGCAAGAACGAACCCATCGGTGTGACGGCGATAATCAGGACGATTAACCCGGCCATGTAGGTCGTAAAATTTCTATCCTTCAACACATTCAGCATGTGCCTGTACGACATATCGCCCGCGCCGCCGCTGGCTCGCATCGGTGCGCCGCCGGGGATGTGGGTCGCACACCAGACCGACACCGCCCCAAAAACCAGCGCGATGATGAACATCAGCATAAAACGGTCAAGGCCGGTCGAGAGGCCAAGAATGAAGCTGCCGAGCGCGATGGAAGCGATACCTGTGAAGCGCGACATAATGTCGTTGATCGAAGTATAGCGCCCGCGAATGGTGTTCGGAATAAATTCCTGCGCCCACGGGAAGTACGCTGTTTCCGAAACCGAGCGGCAGATGGCAAATCCGCCCATAATCAACGTCACATAAATAAACACGGCATTCACGCCGAATTGATTCATAATGAACGGCACCAGCAGCAGCCCCGCCGTGATAATTTTGCGAACGCCGAAGAAGGTCACATAAGTACGTTTATAACCGTTACGGGCAGCAGCCGGTGCGACGAACAGCGCCACCAAACCAGTAAAGGGAATGAGGGAGAGTAAAAAGCCGATTTGTGTGTTGGACAGTTGCAGTTGGCTAAGGAACAAGACGAACGCGGGGCCGAAATAGGTCAGTTGCCCGAACACATTGTTGATTGCGCCGAGTGCGGTATTCCACTTAAGACGGCGAATTTTTTCGGTGGTGGTCAGTGTTGTAGGTGTCGTTCCCGTGGAAGTGACAGTTGTCATAAGCGTTTCAGCTTCTTTGAAAAGTTAGATACTTCTTAATTCTAGCGCAGCTTCAAAATTGTGCAGACCATTTAAGGATTGCTTCCATGTATCACAGCAGTGATCGCATTCATCAAATTATGTTTGTCATCATCCATGCTCATATCCCAGATCATCACACCGCCTAAATGATGTTCATGAGTGTAGGCCACTTTCGCCTTGAGCGAAGCGTCGTTCTCGAAACTAATGAATGTGCCTGTAGCTGCATCGTATAACCACGGCGCTTGGGCGGCATCATTCCAGTAGGTTAAATAACCGGTTGGTAGCGAGCTTACACCATCGTAATCAAAATACCCTAGACCAAGTGACCCATCCGCTAATCGCGCAAAGGATTGGTAGAGTCCGGCGTTCGTGCTTTCTACGCCTGACCAGCCGACACCATAGAACGGCACACCGAGTACCAATTTGTCGGGCGGAATATTGAGCGCGAGTAAGCTGGTAATGGTGCGGTCGATACTGGGTTTATTCGGGTAATTAGGATCATCATAAAGCGGTGCGTTGAGGCCGGTTGTGCCGTCCTGCATCCCGTGCATGTCATAGGTCATGACGTTGATCCAGTCGAGCAGGGGATGGATGCGCGACCAATCGAGCGCGAGTTGGGCGCTGTCGTTTCCGGCGGCAATTGTGAGCAGGTACGGCTCGCCTTTGGCATTTCGCAGGGTCGAAAGCTGATCGCGAAGGGCTTGCAGGAGCAGAATGAAGTTGTCGCCATCTTCCGGTCGTTCGCTGTTGCCTGCCGCGCCGCCACCAACCGGAAATTCCCAGTCAAGATCGAGGCCGTCAAAGCCGTGGTCGAGCATAAACTGAACACACGACTCGGCGAAATGCTGTCGTGCTTCGGCGGTTGTCGCCACGTCTGAAAAGCGCCCTGACCATGTGTAGCCGCCAATGGAAATCAAGGTTCGCAGGTGCGGGTTCGCCGCTTTCAGGCTGACCAGCGCCCCCATATTGCCAAGTGAACCATCCACGTAGGGATACTGCGTATCGGCATATTCATCACCGAGCGCACATTCACCACTTTCAGAAATGTTGGCGAAAGCGTAATTGAGATGTGTGAGTTGGGCGGCGGGAATCTGCGTGACATCATACTGCGGCGCGAAGATCGACCATGAGGTGTAATACCCAACAACGCGCAGTGTTTCCGGTGCGGTCTGAGCGTGAGCTGCTCCGACAAAAACCAGTATCGACATGACCGCAAAGGCCGAAAGGTGCTGGAGGTGACGAGAGCGTTGTTTAAACACGTGCTACCCTCGCAGGGTGTGGACTTTATCCATGAAGGCTTTTACGCGGTCGGTATCCACATCATTCCAAATATACCCGTCCCGCTTGAAGGTTGTGCCGACAATTGCCCCATCAGCGACCGCCAGCATTTCATCCACGTTCGAGAGACGAACACCCGTGTTCGCCAGCACGACCGTTTCCGGCACGGCGGCTTTCACCTGCCGCAGCGTGTCCAGCGAGGCTTCCGCCCCGGCAGTGATACCGGAGACACACAGCGCATCGGGCTTTGACACGAACACCGTCGACTTGGCGATGTCAACAATATGCCGCTCCGCCATATAAACCGCTGATTCGGGGACGATGTTGAACAGGAGTTTTACATGCTGACCGTGTACCGCGTACTGGTGCCGGATGATTTCGCCGCAGTTGGTGTTCCACATGCCGTAGTCACTGGCATACACGCCCGTAAAGATTTCGCGGACGAACTGCCCGCCGGTCGCCACCGCCAGATCAATCGAGGCGGCAGGATCCCACAGCACATTCACCCCGAACGGCACACGGATTTCAGGGCGGAGTTCGGTAATAACCCGCGCCATACAGGCGGTGGTGATGGTTTCGACTTTGGTGAGGTAGGGGAGGCTGGCTTCGTTCGAGAACATCACCGCATCCACGCCGCCGGCTTGCAGCGCCAGCAGGTTTTCGCGCGCCGAGTCGACAACCGCTTCCATCCCGCCCTGTGCGTCGTAGCCGGGGTCACCGGGCATTGCCTTCAGGTGGCACATGGCGATAATGGGTTTCTCGGTGTGGAATAGGTCTTTAAGCCATATCACGGGAGGTTGTCCTTTATGGATGTGTTGAGCCTCATACAGCCTTCAGCCCCACTTTACCATCCGTTTAGACAATTCGCCTACCGTAAATTGGAAATTGGTCTCTCTACGTAGGTGAGACTAGCCCTACGCTTAACCTCCGTTACGGAGTACGCTGCTCTTGCCACCGTATAATCACTTTGCTGACCGCTTACAAATGTAAGGAGAAATGTCATGCATAAACGCATTATTGGATGTGGAGTCCTACTGGTAGCCGTACTCGCTGCCGTGCCTTCCATCACCCCTTCTGCCGCGCAATCGGTACCCACCGCTAACGCCGCCACTGTCGAGGCTTTCGTACAGCAGCGTTTTGATGCGACCCAAGCCTACGCGGCGTTTGGTGACTTGAACGTCACGGTGGATGCGGCCTTCGCGCTTGCCCAAACATCGACGGCTTCTGTGCCTGCTGCTACCGCTACCTTGATGGCAACACCGACGCAGATCGGCGCGGATAGCACAGTTGCCACGCCCACGTTGAATGTAACAACTGATCCATTAAGCATCACTGTTTCCGAGTTGGTGGTTATTCCGGGGGTAGATGCTTTCCAGATGGGAACAACAGCCGCCGAAGTGGCGATAGCGGTTAACCAGTGTGTCGTAACCGAACAGGGCAACTGTACGGTTGATATGGCCGCCGACTCGCTTCCGGTTCACGCTGTCAACCTCGCACCATTCCAGATTCAGCGCAGCGAAGTCACCGCCAGCCAGTATGCTGCCTTCCTGAACAGCTTAGGGCCGAACAGCCATCTGAACGGCTGCGAGGGTAATCCGTGTGCGCTGACACGTGGCGAGGACGAAACGGCGCTGATCGAATTCGACGGAACAACCTACAGCAACCTCGCCAGTACGCTGCCGATGTATAAGGTGACGTGGTACGGCGCGAAAGCCTTCTGTGAAGCGGTTGGTGGGCGGCTGCCAACCGAAGCTGAATGGGAATACGCCGCCCGTGGCACGGACGGACGTGTCTTTCCGTGGGGCAGTGTGTGGGACCCGCTGAGTGCGCGTACCAGCATTCCAGCGACGACTGAAATCGGCCCGCTGCCCATCAACAGCTATCCCAGCGGGGTCAGTCCCTTTGGCTTGTTTGATATGTCCGGTAATGTCGCCGAGTGGGTGAGCGATTGGTACGCCCCCACGTTCTATAGCAACCCTGAGGCCAGCACCGAAAACCCGCTCGGCCCGACGGTCGGTTCGGAAAAGGTTATTCGTGGCGGCTCGTGGGATGCCAAGCCGTTCTTCGCCCGTGCCGTTCACCGCCAGAGCTTTAACCCGGTTGAAACGGCGGCATGGATTGGTTTCCGCTGTGCTGCGGATGCGACACCCGATATGGTGCCAACCGTCAGCCCGACGGTGATGCCAACCTCAAACCCGAACGCACAAGCGACCTTGCCTCCACCTCCGTCCTTAGTGCCGACTGAGACCCTGCAACCCGATAGCGAAGCCACCGCCGCTGGCTAATTCAGTTTGATGAGGGGAGGGGTTATCCCTTCCCTCACGGCGTTCTCAGCCAAACCTTAAACCGCGTTCATGATACCTAACTAAAATTAGGTCAATACTTAGACATTAGCTGATAAGGATTGACCATGAACCGTGATGTCGTCCGGCAGTTCATCAATATCGTCGCCCTCGTTTTCATGCTGGTGATGAATGGCGCATCTGAAGCAATTCCCTTAAACGGGCAAACCTCGGCGGAGATTTCCAACCGCCTCCCCATTTTCTTTGTGCCAGCCAACTATGTGTTCAGCGTGTGGGGCGTGATCTATGTGCTGTTAATTATCTTCACCGTCTATCAAGCCTTACCGTCCCAACGTGAAAATTCTTATGTCCGCCGTATCGGTTACTGGTTCGTCCTAAGCTGTGTTGCCAACGGCACATGGTTGGTGCTGTTCCATTACAACCTGTTCGCGCTGAGTATGGTTGCCATGCTCGTGCTGCTGGCTTCGCTCGTCATTATTTACACGCGCATCGGCGTAGGGCAGGGCACAGTCAGCCGCGCGACTCACTGGTGCATCCAAGTGCCGTTTAGCACCTACCTCGGTTGGATTACCGTCGCCACGGTTGCCAACGCCAGCTACGTGCTGTATGACGCGGGTTGGAACGGGTTTGGCATCAGCGGCGAGGTGTGGGCAGTTGTCATGCTGGTGGTCGCGGCAGCCATCACCCTCACGATTATCATTACCCGTCGTGATGTGGCGTATACAACCGTGCTGTTGTGGGCGTTGGTCGGTATCATCATTAAGCAATCCGGTGCGCCATTAGTGGCGGGTGCGGCAGGTGTTGTGGCAGCCGTCATCGCCCTCGTCCTGCTGTGGCGCTTGTTCACTCGCAGTGGTGGCGACAGCGCCAACCGCTTAACATCCATCCGTGCTTCATAGCTAACCCGAAGGATCAATCATGGCTGAAATCGCTCCCCACCTGAAACCGGGTGACAACGCGCCCGACATCACTTTACTGGATACGCATGGACAGCGTGTTCAGTTGAGCGACTTCTGGAAAAACGGCCTCACATTGATGAGTTTTTTGCGGCACTTCGGTTGCATCCACTGCCGTCACAGGTTAGCGGTACTTGAGCAGCACCGCGACCAGCTTACCGCTGCCGGTTTCCAACTGCTGGCGGTTGGCTTGGGCGAGCCGAAACACGCCGAGCGCTACTGTGGCAAGCTCGCGCCGCATCTCACCTGCTTTGCCGATGCGGGCAACGACGGTTACTACACGTGGGGCTTGCGGCAGGGGACGATGGGCGAACTGGCTTCAAACGGCTTTAACGTTTTAAAGGCCAGTGCCAAAGCCTTACTTGATGGGCATATACAGGGGACAGCAACGGGTGATGCTCATATGCTCCCCGGCACGTTTATCATTGACCGCGATGGCATCATCCGTTACGCCTATTACAGCCAGTACGCGGGTGATGATCCGGCGATTGATGTGCTGGTTGCCGAAGCCGCCTCGCTGCGACAAAAGGCTTAACCCATGACGCGCTACGGCTATGCGTGTATCTCACAGCTCACCGGCTTAACGACCAACCACGCGACGCAGTTGAAATACTCGACACCGGAAAAACTGCGGTCGTTGATTGAGCAAAATATGGCGGATATTCGGGCGATACTGGCGCATAACCTCGCGCATGGCTGGCTGATCTTTCGCATCGGGTCGAGTTTCATTCCGTTTGCCTCCCATCCCATCAATACGCTGGAATGGTGGGAGGAATACACCGCGCCGCTGGCGGAAATCGGGGCGTTTGTCCGCGCCAACAACATGCGCCTGATGATGCACCCCGGTCAGTACACGATCTTGAATTCGCCCGACGAACGCACACGGGTCAACGCGATTGCCGAACTCGATTATTCGGCGCGGCTGCTGGACGCAATAGGGATGGATGCCAGCAATAAGTTGGTCATTCATATCGGCGGCGTTTATGCCGATAAACCGGCTGCGACCGCCCGTTTCATCGAGCAGGTGCTTTTGCTCCCCACACATATCCGCCAGCGTCTGACCATCGAACACGAGGAACACGCCTATAACCTGAGCGATGTACTGGGCATCTCGCGGGCAACGGGCTTGCCTGTCGTCTATGACAACCTCCACTTCGACGCTTACCCCACAGCCGAACCGCTGGAAGAACTGCTGCCGCAGGTGTTCGCGACGTGGGGCGCAGCCGATGGGCCGCCGGAGGTACACTTTTCGTCACAGACAGTCGGGGCGCGGCAGGGTTCTCATGCCGAATATGCCGATCCGCAGCAGTTTGAAACCGTCATTAACCGCTGCAAAGGTTTCGGCGATTTCGATGTGATGCTTGAGGCCAAAGGGAAAGATGCCGCCTTACAACAAGTGCTGCTTGATACAGGGTTACAACCCGATGTGAGGGTATAATTAAGCAGCATCAAAAGTCTCTAGAGGTCACATGAAACAATTCAAGATTATTGTTGAAAAGCATCCCGAAGGCTATGTAGCCTACCCTGTTGGATTGAATGGAATTGTCGTGGGCGAGGGTGAAACTTACGAAGAAGCGCTTCTCGATATTAAATCTGCTATTCAATTTCATATCGAAACTTTTGGCATAAGTGATTTAACTCAACCCACTCTCTAGAATTTTTTGCTTGTAAATTACCCTTGTCCGAAGCATCATATCCCCTATGATGACTTTTCTTCGTACCCGCCTGTTCATACTCCTCCCGCTTTTATGTACGTTCTTGGCGCTTTATGGACTGCTCAGTCGTCAAGCCTACGACAGCGAGTGGATGCTGCGCTGGAATCAGATTGATACCGCACAGGTTCAACTCGTCTATGGTGTCTTAATCGTCGTGCTGGTACTCGCGCTGCCTCTCGCACGGCGCATTCAGTCTGCGCTGTGGCGGGGTAGGGGCGTTGTCCTTCTGTTAGCGGCAGTTGCGAGTTTCCTCAGCATCACGATGCTCGAACCCAATCAGGAACATCGCCTGTTCATTACCCCGTTTAGCGTGTGGATCATCATCGCGCATGGTATCGCTCTCTGTCTGATTGCAGCGTGGTATGCGTTTATATCAGTGAGTGAAGAACCGCTGTCAATTAATCGCCGCTGGTTGATCGGTTTTGTGATGGCGGGAATCGGCCTGTTACTGGTGCTGCACGTCCTCAGCGTCGGCGAGTTTATGCAGTTGGATTTGCCGGACGAACCGTGGCTCACCAGCATGGCGACCAATTACGCCGAAAATAACGATCTCAGTCCCGCTTTTATCGGCTCATCTTACGGCACGCCCGACCCCATCCTGCCGCGATATTACGGGTTGATGGGCATGTGGCTGCGGATAGCAGGTTCCTCAGTCGTGGCCTTGCGACTGATGCCGCTGCTGGTCATGGTGTTCGTTGTAGTACTGGTGGCTTTAATCCTATGGCGTACCCCCACTTTTTCACCCCTGCAACGCTGGGTTGGTTTGCTGGTGCTGCTCAGTCTTACCCCGCTGGTTCGCATGTCCCACAATCTACGGGCGGACATCGGCTTGGCGGTTTACGGGGCAATCATGCTGGGGGTGATGCTGCATCTGTTCAGTGAACAACCTGCTGCGAAGCGTTGGGCAACTTTGGGCGGTGCTGCCTTATATCTCGGCCTCGAAACGATCCCGTTTATTGCGTTGATCCTCGCTGCGGTGGTTGGTGGAATGCTCATCTTGTGGCTGTTCCGGCAGAAGCGATTGCGTAATGACTGGCTGGTTGTCGTGTCCTATGCGGTCTGCTGTGCGCTGGCGTTGGCGCTGTATGCCGCCGTGCGTTTCCTGCCGGATGTGCAGGGCAGTTGGCTGCGCTATCAACGGTTTAGTAGCGTTTACAGTGGGCAGACCGGTTTTGGTGCGCTGCGGTTTCCCCTCGAATCACTCCTCACATATCACCTGCGTTTTAGCCTGATTTTGTCACCGGTAGAATGTGGCGCTGTTTTGGCGGCATTGGTTGCTGGCTGGCGCTGGGGAACGACGACGCTGCGCTGGATCTTGCTCACCTTTGGCATCGCGCTGCTGCTGATGTTGACGGCGGTGAGTTTTACGTTCGGCTATTGGACGTTGTTTGTCCCGCTGGTCGCGTATGTCGTGGCCTCGGTGTTCACCACGCAGCGGGTGTTGGTCGTCGGTGCGGTAGCGCTTCCCGCCATGATCGCCGCGCCGGTAATGGATTTGTGGGCTGCCATCCAAACCCGCCCCAATCAAACGGCACTTCAGGCGGTCGATCCACTCGTGACCCGGATACCCACAGAACTCACGGTCATCGGCGAAAACATCCTGTGGTTCCCGCTGCACAGCCAACGCACGTTTATGGGGGTGGATGGCTTCTGGATCAACCAATCCGGCCACCCCGAATTGACGGTCAACGAGAATATCGAGCGCCTTGATGTTGAGGCGCTCATTTGCGTCGAGGGTAATCAGGCTTGTGACTTGATCGTGGAGTCCGGTTTATTCCAACCGCCCGAAATAGTTACCCTCACGACCAATCAAACCTATCGTATTTTCTGGCGCAAACCTTAGAACAACCCCTTCAGCTTGTTTGCAATCGCGTCTTCAATGCGTTTGCGCGTTTCTTTGCTGTACTTGTGCGTCCGCATCCGTTCGCGCAGCCATTCCGGCCCACCTTCGGGGTCAACTACCAGCACATTTTCAGCCATGTAAGAAATCTCAAATTCTTCTTTGCGGCTGTCGTAGGTTTTCTTGACGAATTCAATCGTGCGCGGGTCGCCGGGTGCTGCATCGGCAAGTGTTCCGGCAATTGCCACCAACTGCTCATCCTCAGACACACGGGTTGCCATTTCCAGCAGCGGCTCGACCAAGACTGTTCCGTAGGCTGCAATCGCGTCTGCCGTCACGCCATAGACATCCGAGTCCCAAGTTTCTTCTTCCAAAAATTTCAGCATCCGGGGCAGGGCGGATTCACTTTTCCACGCGCACAACAATTCAATGGCGTTGGTTGGTGCAATCCCTTTACCAAGCGACTCATGTTCATAAAGCGCATCGGTATCTAAAATGGTGTTACAAAAAGCCTCAACTTCCGCTTGCTGTGGCAGCAAAATCTCTTGAGCATACTTGAGGTTAAACCGGTTGCTAAACAACATCCACGCTGCGCGGTTTAATGGGTGCTGCTCATCACTTAATGCTTGCCGCCAGACAGGTACACTCTCACTCATTTAATTCCTCCGTTAAAACGCGCCTTTACCGGCGATGATCGCGAACACGGTGCGGAAGCATATCTGTATATCCAACCACAGCGAATAGTGGCGGATGTAAAACAAGTCGTCCTCGGTGTGCAGGTGCATCGGCTTATCCGACCGCCCATTGATCTGCCACCAACCGGTGAGTCCTTGCGGCACTTCAAAGCGCTTCCGCTGCCACCACTCGTAACGATTGACCAATCCCGGCATCTCCGGTCTTGGCCCGACGATGCTCATATCGCCGCGCAGGATGTTAAAGAACTGGGGCAGCTCGTCCAAGCTCGTACGCCGCAGGATGCGCCCCACTCGCGTAACGCGCGGGTCAAAACGCTGCTTGCTGTACTCGTTGGTCGGGTCACCTGCATCCGCGTACATCGACCGGAACTTGAACATGATGAACAATTTACCGTACTCACCCACCCGCTTCTGGTTGTAAATAATCGGGCCAGCGCTGTCAAGACGGATGGCAATCGTAATCAGCAGCAGTAACGGCGAAATAAGGATCAACGTCGCGCCGGAGAACACGATGTCGAACGTCCGCTTGGCGATGCGCTGCGCCGGTGAAAGTACCCGTTCGCGCACGCCGATGAGCGGAATACCACTGAAATCCTCGGCGGAGGCTTGGAAGTAGGCGAGGTCGGAATAATCCGGTGCGAGGCGAATATTAACGGCGTGTGAATCCAGCGCCCGCATAATCTCGCTGATGCGTTCGGAGGTGTCGTTATCAAACCACTTGAGCGGAATCACCACTTCGTTAATTTGCTGTTCGGCCACCAGCATCGGCAGGTCGTCGATCATGCCTAAGATGGGGGAAGGGAGGGTTTCTTTGGACGATGAAATATCACCGTCCTGTTCCTTCGCCAGCAGCGTCACATGCTGTTGGTCGCTGACGTACCCCATGAACGACAACCCCGCCCAATCGTAGCGGTTAACCGTCTCGGCGATATTTACCGCGCTGGCATCCGTCCCGACCACCAGCACCCGCCGCACATCGCTCATCGCCCGCCCGAATTGCTGATATACCACCCGCCCGATCAATCGGTAAACGGTCAAGCCCACCAGCGCTAAACCGATGAAGTACGCCGCCTGCACGCGCGAAAAATCGCGGTAAGAGAGATACAGGATGCCGAAGAAAATGAACGAGGCGATGCCATGCCCGATGAGGATGTTTTTGAGTTCGCTCCACACCTCCGGGCTGCGGCGCGGGCCATACACGTTGCTGCGGCTGAGGGCAAATAACCAGATCACGCTGGCGATGCCGTACAAAACGGTGGGGGTGTAGAACGCTTCCGGCACACCCGGCTTGCCGAACTCGATGCCGATACGCAGCACCGACGACAGTGCCAGCGCCCCGCACACGATGAACACATCCATCGCGTATAAAAATAAGAGGTATCGCAAACTGTAATGACGCATCATAGTTCAGCAATTAGCTTTTAGCTTTGAATGTTCTCCGTGTTCTTTGTGCCTTTGTGGTAAAAAATCTTCAAATCCCCTCACGCAGCACATGCCACACGAACAACGGATTATACACGAGATAACGCCGTCCCAACCGCCGTGGTTCCTGTGCGAGGCGGAACACCCACTCCAACCCGTTCCGCTGCATCCAGCGCGGCGCTTGCGATTTAACCCCCGCCAGCATATCGAAGGCCGCACCGACACCAATGAGCAGCGGCGCACGCAGGGCAGGGCGGTAAAGCTCCATCCATAAATCTTGCTTGGGCGAGCCTAACCCCACCCAGATCACATTCGCGCCCGACTCGTTCAGCCGCTTGACCACCATCTCATCCGGTTTGTCACCCACCGCGCTCACAGGCGGCGAAAATGTCCCCGCGACCTTGAGCATCGGGTGCTTGGCGTGCAGCTTCTCGACCAGTGTATCCGCTACCCCCGGCAGCCCACCCCAGAAGTAATGCTGTATCGCTGTTCCGGCGGTACGGGCGCATAACCTTTCCATCACGTCCGGCCCATAAACCCGCTCGGCGGATGGGTTCCCACGCCGCCGCTGTACCCAAACAATCGGCATTCCGTCGGCAGTGACCATATCCGCGCCATTCACCGCCTGCATCACGGCGGGGTTCTCGCGGCAAGTCATCAAGGTATAGACCGGACAGGTACTCACGTAGCGCGGTGTTGTACTCGCCGCCCACGCTTGTAACGTGCTAAGTGCTTCGTCAAAACCTTGTGCATCCGTCTGCACACCCAAGATTGCTGCTTTCGCCATACTGACCCTAAATGCTGTTAGTCATCCATTGGGCATTATACCAATGAAACATGCCAGCGTCTTAGTGAGGTCAAGTGTATTGAAAATTAGCATGAACATCCAATGAGTTTGCTTGTCACACCCCATAGAGTGTGTTAGCATAACTTTTTCCGTGACGAGCTTTTGTATACTTATTGCCGCCTGTAGCGGGTAATATGAACGTTCTCAATCTTGCTTCCGCCAGTGATGAGCCTCTGTACAACATCGGAATTGTCTCGCGCATGACGGGCATTCCTGTGGCGACATTGCGTGTGTGGGAACGGCGCTATGGCTTTCCGAAAGCCGTGCGGACCCCCGGCGGTCATCGGCTTTGTTCGGAACGCGAGGTGATCCGTCTGCGCTGGGTCAAGGCTCGCGTGGACGACGGGATGCAAACTGGGCAGGCAATTCGGGCGCTCCAGCATATGGAACAGGAAGGCCGTTTTTCAGAGATTACCCCTGCGCCCACCGTTCGCGCTCCCATGCTCGATACCTCGCTCATGGCGTTTCATAAACGTCTGCTGGACTTCTTATCGAATAATGACTTGCAGCAAGCCGATCAGATGCTGGGTGAAGTCATGACCCTTTACCCCACCGAAGACCTGATTCTCGATGTGATCGCGCCGACTATGCATGACATCGGTCAGGCGTGGAAAGCCGGTGAAATCAGCGTCGCGACCGAACACCTCGCCACCAATTATCTGCGGCAGCATTTACTCCTGTGGTCAATGACCGGGCCTTCCGCTTATGACCGTGTGCCGCCGGTGGTGTTGGCGTGTGCGCCGGATGAATGGCATGAGGGCAGCTTGCTGATTATGAGTGTGCTGCTGCGCCGCCGACGCTGGCCTATCGCGTATTTAGGGCAGGCGGTTCCGCTGCTGGATTTAGCCGAACTTGTGCGCCAGATGCGTTCACCCGCCGTTCTCTTGGTGGCGATGATGCAGCGTTCAGCCGAATATCTGCGGGAGTGGCCTCAATACCTGCCGGAAGCGCTCGAATCCGGTCGCCCGATTGTGGTCTTTGGTGGGGAGATTTACAACCTACAGCCTGAACTACGCGCTTCGACCCCCGGCCTGTTCTTGGGCGAAACCCTGCGTGAAGGTGTTGAAAAGTTAGACGCGCTCCTGAACACCATGTTCGCCCCGAACGAGTGAAATTGGCCTAAGCAATCAGCGGCTTGACCCATTCCACGAACGCTGGAAAGGCGATTTCCGGTTCCTCAAGGTCGGGATGCCAGCGCTTTTCGAGTTCATACATCATCCAACCGTTGTAGCCATGCTGCCGCAGTAGACCAATCGCCTCTTTGAGCGGGAGCTGTCCCGTACCCGGTAAGACGTAGCGCCAGCCATCATCCATCGCCTGTGGGTGCTGCGTGTCGTAGATGGCATCCTTCACGTGTGTGTAGCCGACCCGTGAACCAACGGCCTGCCACGTCTGTTCGGGTGTCTCCCCGCCGACGCGGGCGGTATGCCCCATATCCCACAGCGCACCGAACGCCGGATTGCTGATCTGATTCAGCAGCAGCGCACAGTTGGCCGCCGTCACCCAGTTATCATGCGTTTCAAACAGCCAGTGAATGTCACTTGCACCATCCAATTCGAGCAGCGCTTGTACCGACTCTAAACCGATTTTCGCCAGTTCCGCGTGGCTCGAATGGGTTAAATCCCCACCGCCATAAATACGAACATGCTCCGCGCCGAGTTTTTTGGCAAGTTCGATGGTGCGTTTTGCTTCTTCGATGTTTTCCGTGTGGCGTTCGGGCGCACAGACTGTGATGCTCGAACTGATGCCGCTGACGCTCAATCCAGCATCCGCGAGGCGCTGCTTGATTTCAGCCGCTTGCGTCATGAACAGCGGCAGCTTGGTGATGTCAAGAGTATCGAGATAGCCGCGAAAGTCCACACCGTCGAAGCCGTATTCGCGACCTTTTTGGCAAATCGTATCTAAATCCCAATTCGGGCAGCCGAGCGTGCTAAAAGATATTTTCAAGACCCTGCTCCTGTATAAATAATCAAAATAAAGTTTTTATCTGACTCATTTCACGCTGAGAGATCGCTCTTAAAGTTCTGCTTACGTGATAAGTGACACATAGCAGTTGTAAAGTAAGGGATACTTTTGTTTGGCTCCCCTCGCCCTGAGGGTTCACCAGACGACACTTTTAAGAGAAGGGGTGTCAGGAGCAAGAAAAAACTCGATCCCCTTCTTTTCAGGAGAGGCAAAACGCTGAAAAAGATAATCGAGGCCGAGACGAAAGACGCTGAAAGTCTTTTGACGGGCAGATAAAGAATACAAGAAGACCACTTTGGTACCTTCGGTGAGTGACCAGAGCGTAGCCAGAGCAAGTCCGAGTAGGAGACGCTCGACATGGCGTGGCATCCAGACATGCGACCGCTGCCATTGAAAACCGTCACTCTTTAAGTCACGGAAACTGGCTTCGTGTTGAAAACGTCGCAGGTACAGATCGGGCGAAAGATCGGGTTGGTCACTGAAGAGACAACACGGTTCAGCGTAGCCGACTTCCCAAACCAGATAGACCCATTTCCACTGCCAACCCGCTTTCTTAAAGACTTGAGCGCGTCCGGTCCATCGCTGTCCGTAGCCGACTAAACGGCTCAAGGGTTGGGGTTTCTCACCCGCTAAACGAATGCGCGTCGAGCGTTGAACGCGCAGCAAGTAACGCCAATTCATCTCGCTCAACCGAGCTTGCCAGGTTGGTGAGGTTCCCAAGCCGCGATCCGCCAGCAGCAAGGCAGCCTGATCCGAAGGCAGAATTGCTTGAAGTTGCTCTGACAACTCACTGAGGAGTGCCACTTGACCTTCTTCTGGATACGCCTCAATCTGATAAGCACGCCAAATCAAGGGAATGGCGCTGCCTTGATAGGCCAATCCCACCATCATCACCGCCACATGGTCGTTTAGTTTAGTCTCATCCACCAAAATCAGGAAGGCGGCCTTGCCCCATAAGTGGACAATCCATCCAATCCACCATTTGAAAATCACCTTCATCACAATCCGCTCATTCGCCAGCCAACGTTGCAAGCGTCGTTCCATGCTGCTGGCATTGGCTTTTCCCGTCAGATGTTTGGCAACCGTCCCTAAGCGACAACTTTCCGCTTTGAGTATCCCGTAGCTCAAACTTGCCAACATCTGTTTCTGCCAGCGTCCCAGTTTCCCAAATTGCTTGTCAATGACCCCATTCCACTGATACAGTTCTAGCGAGTTCATAGCGCACCTCTTTGGTTCGTTTGGTCACTTACCAATATGCCCTATGAACTCCTTTTTGTTAAGATTTTCCTTCCCCCATTAAAAGTGTCGTCTGGTGAACCATGAGGGAGAGGGGCTGGGGTGAGGGTTTACTCACCACTTACCATTTTTCCACCAACCGACTATCCGATCAACGACCGGAGTTTTTGTTCGTAAGCCGCGTCATCCAGCGGCAGGTTGACCGTTCTGCCCTCGAAAGATGACATCAGAACGGCGTTGGCAAGCATCACCGAGTTGATGCCTTTCGCTGCGGGGGCGATCAAGGTTTCGCCGTGAAGGATCGCATTCGCGAAGTTTTCGATGACGGTGCGGTGGCCCGGCCCCTCCAGCGGCTCGAAGGGGACATCCGCTTCCACCGACTCCACTTTGTCGAAACCACCGGCTGCCTGTTGGATTTGCTCGAACATTGAACGCTGGTTGCGGTAAACCGTCAGTTTGCCGTTTTCGTAAACGAGTTTGCCCTTATCACCGACGATTTCCAGCCGGTTCGTACCCGGTGACTCGGCGGTGCTGGTGATAAAGTGACCGATCATGCCATTTTCGTGTTCAAAATAGGCCGTTACTTCATCCTCAACCTCGATACGATGATACTTGCCTAAAGCGGCGAAGCCCGTAACCCGTTTAGGCATCCCCACGAACCACTGATACAGGTCGATGTTGTGTGGGGATTGGTTGAGCAGAACGCCGCCGCCTTCGCCTTTCCAAGTGGCACGCCAACCGCCGTTATTGTAGTAGCTCTGGGTACGGAACCAGTCGGTAATCAGCCATGTCGTGCGTACCAACTGCCCCAATTCGCCGCTGTCGATGAGCGATTTGATTTTCCGCCAGTGTCCATATGTGCGCTGCATAAACATAGCCGCAAAGACGAGGTTTGGGTGAGTCTGCTGGGCTGCTTCATGGGCGGCGATCATCTTCCGCGCGTCTTTGACATGCACAGCGATTGGCTTTTCGACCAGCACATGAATCCCCTTTTGCAGCGCGGCGATGCTGATCGGTGTGTGGTCGTAATGCGGCGTACTGATGACAACCGCGTCTAAGTTCTCGTGTTCGAGCAACTCCTTGTAGTCATAATAAGCAGGGACACGCATTTCGGCAGCAGATGTATCCGCCGTCGCGTGATCAACATCACAAACGGCTGCTAGTTCCGTGTTGCCTAAGGTGGCGATGTCATGGATATGCGCTTTCCCCATGATCCCGATACCAACCACCCCGATCTTGACCGTTTTGCTCATCAGTAAATCCTTTTACCGCTGGAATCTGATAAACCGAACCGAATCGTTTTAGCGAATGACTTCCGCGCCGTTGGTGGCGTTGCACACGTAAATCGCGGGGGTGAGTCCCGTGCTGTTCTGGTAGGTTCCCGCTACCGCCGTCGCGAAACGTTCAGCTTCTTCGGCCTTCACCAGCGCCACCGCGCACCCCGCGAACCCGCCGCCGGTCATCCGTGCGCCGTAGCAGTTGTCCTCACGCCGCGCGGCATCCACAATGGCGTTCAGCGCATCACTCGAAATTTCGAAGTCGTCACGCATACTGATATGGCTTTCGTCCATCAGCTTGCCCAGCGTTGTCGCATCGCCGGCTTTCATGGCTTCGGCTGCCGCCAGTGTGCGCGTGTTTTCGGTGATGACGTGCCGCGCGCGCCGCCGCGTAACCGGATCAAGCAAACTCGCCTTGTCCTCGAACTGCTCAATCGTCAAATCCCGCAGCGCCTTGACCGCGAAGAAATGCGCCGCCTGTTCGCAGCTTTCGCGCCGTTCGTTATAAGCCGAATCAACCAACCCGCGCCGGGTCGCCGTGTCCAGCACCACGATCACCGTGCCGGGGGGGAGGGGGAATAGTTGGCATTCCAGCGAACGGCAGTCGATCAGCAGCGCGTGGTCCGCTTTACCCGCCGCCGAAATCATTTGATCCATGATGCCGGTGTTCGCGCCGACCCATTTGTTTTCCGCCGCCTGCCCGATCTTCGCCATAACCGGTGCGCTCCACGCGAAGCCCGAAATTTCGGAGAAGGCACGGGCGGTCGCCATCTCAATCGCCGCCGAGGACGACAACCCCGCGCCGACAGGCACATCGCTGGCGATCACACCTTCCCAACCATTAAGCGTATAGCCCTCGTTGGTCAGCACCCACGCCACACCGCGCAGATACTCAATCCAACCGTCTTTTTCGGTTTCGAAATCATCCAGCGAGAAGGTGATGGTTTGCTCGAAGTAGGTGGAATACACCGCCACCTGCCGGTCGTCGCGCGGGCGCAGCGCAATCCACGCCGCGCGGTTGATCGCCATCGGCAGCACGAAGCCGTCGTTGTAGTCGGTATGCTCGCCAATGATGTTCACACGCCCCGGCGCGCGCACGATCAAACTCGGTTCGCTGCCGTACAAACGCTTAAATTCAGAAAGAACAGTTTCTTGGAGTGACATGGATGACCTTTAGCCATAATAGTTGCATCAAAATATGCCATCCATTGTACCGCTTGCTACCGTAAGAGCAATCCAATCTCCCAACGCCAATAAACACAGTGCCAGTATCAACGCATCTGAATAAATGGTTTATGAGGCCCGCATCACGAAACTGCTCAATCGGGTTGGGTTTAACCCGTGTTTACTTTGAGAACAGGGTCTAGTTAAGCCGGAATGTGATAACAGGTGGGCGCAATTTTGCGCTAAGGATTGTGGATAGTTTTCGACCCGCAATTTGGCCTTTAATCGTCTGCGTGGAAACCTACCAGCGGCATCTGTATCCTTCTGCCCATGTGTAATGCTTCACAAAGGGGATTTGAATTGCTGAAAAATGATTCTGTACGGCGATTGGGGCTAGTCCTAGCCACATCCTTATTACTAACAACCGGCTCGCTTTCGGCTCAGGATGTCGCATCCTGCGAAGCGGGGTTCCGCTCGTTTACTCACGCGCTCGGCGAAACCTGTATTCCCGAAGCGCCGCAGCGGGTCGTCGTGCTGGATACCGGTGAACTGGATAACGCCCTTGCGCTCGGTGCGCCGGTTGTGGGTGCGCCCGTTGCGGATGCCACCCAATATCAGGCTTACCTCGCCGACCAACTGGAAGGCATCACCGATACAGGCAGCATCAGTGAGCCGAACTTGGAAGCCATTCTCGCGCTCTCGCCCGACTTGATTATCGGCAGCAAGCAGCGCTATGAGGCGATTTATGAGCAGTTGTCGCAGATTGCGCCGACCGTCTTTACCGAGTCCCTGCGTGTGCCGTGGCAGCAAAATTTCAACTTTCACGCCGACGCGCTCGGCAAAACTGCCGAAGCTGCGGAGTTGATTGCCAGCTACGACGCGCACGTTGCCGACCTGCAAGCCGCGCTCGGTGACAAGCTGGAAACCACAACGATTTCGATTGTGCGCTTCCGACCGGGGCAGGTGCGCCTGTATCTCAAGAGTTCTTACATTGGCTACATCCTCCAAGATGTCGGCCTCAAGCGTCCCGCCAGCCAAGATGAAGATACCTTCTCCGCCGAAATCTCGCTGGAAGAAGTGCAGACGGTCGATGCCGATTATATTTTCGTCACTGGCTATGATGTGGACGACAGCGAACGCGATACCTTCCTCAACAGCCCGCTTTGGCAAACCCTCGGCGCTGTCCAGAATGGGCATGTGGTCGATATTAACGACGACACATGGATCGCGGGTCTCGGTGTGCAAGCCGCGAACCTCGTGCTGGATGACCTTGCCACACTGCTGGTAGGGGAGGATACCCAAACAGCAGCCACCACCTGCGAAGAAGGCTTCCGCCTGTTCGACCATGAACTGCTGTTCACCGATCCAGTTTGTATTCCCGTCAACCCGCAGCGGATTGTCGCGGTTGACAGCTATGCCCTCGAAAACTTGTTAGCGCTCGGTGTGAAGCCGGTCGCCAGTGCGGTCGTCGGCTCGTTTAGTGTCGATTATCCCCAACTGACAGGCTTGATCGACGGTGTGGTTGATCTCGGTAATTACCCGCCCAACCTCGAAACTATGTTGAGTGTTCAGCCCGATTTGATCCTCGCCATCGAGCCGTGGATTACCGACCAGTACGACAAATTTGCCGCCATCGCCCCCACCGTCAGCATCAAGTTTGATGATGTCACGCCCGAACAATTCCTGTCGATCATCGCCGAAGCCGTCAATTCGCCCATCTCGCCCGCCGAAGCGATTGCGACTTTTGACGCGCGTGTTGAAGCGCTTGGTGAGGCGATTGCCGAGAAAGATCGGCAGGGTACAGTATCGGTCGCGCTCTTTTATGCAGATGTTCTCTATGTCTATCCGGTCGATACCGCCTTCAATGAACTACCGCTGGTCGGCTTGACCTCGCTGCCGGAGCAGAATGAAGCCATTGGGTCGGAATGGCGTATCGAAGTGTCGAAGGAGCAACTGCCGCTCCTGAACACCGATTACATCTTCCTCGTGACTTTTGCCACCAGCGCCGAAGAAGAAGCCGCCAATGGGGAAATGATCGCCCGCCTGAATGAAGACCCGATCTGGCAAACCTTGAAGGCCGTTCAGAACGATAATGTGTTTGTCGTGCAGTCGCAGTGGATCACCGGAACGCTCTTAAGCGAACATAAAGTGCTGGATGACGTGTTTACCGATGTTGCACAGGTTGATCCGGCTGAGGTTTCGCCCAACCCGTTCTTATCCGCCGAAGCAGCTTCCTAAACGTATCCCTACTGACCAAAAGGGCGCATCACCGTGCGCCCTTTATGGTGGAATGGTGATTTCAAACCCTAACGCCTCGTTCTTGGTAATTTTTTCCCGCGCTCGGATGATCGCAGCTTCAATATCCGGCGATACATCATTATTCCACCAATCGGCATGTTCGCTGTACAGCCACACATACGCATCACTTTGTTGCAGGCTGTAGTAAATGTTGTGTTCCAGCCACCGCAGCCGGTCTTCCCACGGAAGCCCTCGGTCATGTTCCGGTCGCAGCGCCATCAAATAATCTAGATAAAGCGCGTTCGCGATCCGCACTTGCTGTTGATATCGTGGTCGTAGTTCAGCCGCTACAAAGAAGGTTGTCTTGGTCGCGATCAGTTCCCGTGCCGCTGGGTATTGCTCCGGCGAGGTGAAGTAGTAGCTGGGTTCATTCCCATCAATAAATCGAATATCCGGCTTTGCGGTTTCCAACATGCCGTAGATGAATGCCGGTAGTAAATCGAAATGGGTATAAGCGTTCGCCTCTCCGCTGCTCTCACTTCTTCGTACCACTTCGGACAAGAAGTAGAATGATAAGAAATCTATCCGGTCAACTTCGGATTGCAGTGCGGTCATAAATTGTGCGCCGCGCTTACGTACTTGGACTTCGACTTCCGCTTGGTTCAACGTTGGATAAATTTCGGATGTATAAAGCCACAAGCTGTGGGTTTCGCGCACCGCATAAAATTCGGGATCGAAAAACACCCCTATAGCCTTTGAGACTTTTAAAGCCTTTGAAAAAAGCCGCATGTTGGCTGTAATCGCTTCCCAACGCTGGTCGTCGAACCAATTCATCGTCACGGGGTTGGATGCCCACAGCACGATAAAGTTACTGTTAAAGCGTCCCCACTCAATCTGCGCCAGTGTATCCAGTTGAAGCTCGGCTTCCGTCCACGGCCGAGAATCAAACGCGCTTGACGGATGCACATCGTCGCCCGTGAGCTTGTACGCCACCCCATCAAACGGACGCTGTTGCATCGCCTCGATATGCTCACGGATGAACGAAACCGTTGGCACATCCCATCCGTATTCGATGAGCTTTTTATCAGTTTGTGTGGGGGCCGTAACCGAAATGGCAGCCGGAGTAGGACTGCACCCCATCAGAAAGAAGATCACGAGCAAGAATTTTAATCGCCCCATAAAGCCCTCACCCTCACCACGAATTTGAGATGTCAGCATTTTATCAACTCTACCGATTTGGATTTGTACTCACAACCTCCGTCTGTCCACTCAATTTCGAGGGGTATTCCGCTTCTATCCCTTGAATGATCTGCCAATTGAGTCTTATAGTGGTATCGTAATCTAATCCGTAAGGAGATTCACGATGCAACGTCGTATGTTAGGGCTGACCATCCTTGTACTTTCCCTGTTCGTGGTGCTGCCAGTCAGCGCGCAAACAGCGACTCCCGTTCCGATCTCGATAGCCGACCAGAGTGATCCCGCTGCCCTGATCGGCTCGTACTACAACGCCATCACCCTGCACGACTACACCCGTGCCTATAGTTATTGGGAATCCGCACCGGGTAACCAGACCGAAGCACAGTTCGCCAACGGTTTCGCCGATACCGCCAGCGTTCAAGCCCTCGTCCAACTCCCCATTTTCGAGGATGCGGGAGCAGGTAATGTGTACGCTTCTGCACCCACCTTCTTGATCGCCAACCGTACCGATGGCACGCAGGTCTACTACGCGGGCTGCTTCACCACCCACAAAACCAATGTTCCGGTTGGGGATGCGCCTGAACCCGACCCGAATTGGTACCTGCGCGAAGGCAAACTCACGCGCCAAACTGCCCTTGACCTGTCCGTTTTGCTCACCGCTTGCGAACAGCCTGTTTCGCTGACCGATGGCCTTGTCCCATCGAGCCTGTTGACACCCGTTCAGGCCGTGCAGTCCTACTTCATCGAAATCGCCAACGGCAACATGAACCCCGTTTCCCAAAATGGTATTGATAATACCGGCAACATCTTTGCCCAAACCTTCGCCCCGCAGTTGACCGGCGCGGAGGATTTGCAGGTATATGTGAATCCACAGATATTTGTGGAGGGCGCGGCAGGCAGCATTTACGCCAACATTCCGGCGCTCATCACCTTCACTGCTGCCGATTTGACACCCTATAACCTGTCAGCCTGTTTTGTCGCCCGTAAGTCGAACGTCCCTGTGGGCGATGCCACCGAGCCTGACCCCGATTGGCACATCGCCAGCAGCAGCGGCATCAGTCATCCAGATCTTTTATCGGCAGTGACGGCAGCAGGGCAGGTCTGCACCCCTTAAAGCCATCACTTTCAAACAGGCATGGTCGTCTTGCCATGCCTGTCACCACGATACTGAATGAGCCACTTATCCTATTATTTCGTGTCTGTCTGCATCATGAAATTTGGCTTACTTTTTAATATACTTTACTGAATCGTAATAGTCTCATCGCAAAATAGTAATGCTGTTTCGAATGTTGTAACAATATTCGAAATCTTATTTTTCTGTGACCTTTTTCGCATATATTAGTCGTAGACGAGTTGTTCGTTTTATTGGAGGCCGGATGCACGCACTTGAGATACTACTAGTGGAAGACAATCCCGGCGATGTCCGCTTAACCCAAGAAGCACTGCGCGAGAGTGACTTGCCCCATCATCTGAATGTGGCGCGTGATGGTATCGAGGCGCTTGCCTTGCTGACACAGGATAACATCACTGCACTACCTGATGTGATTTTGCTCGACCTTAATCTACCGAAGAAAAGCGGCTTGGAAGTATTGGAAGAGGTCAAAACCGACCAACACCTCAAGGATATTCCCATCATTGTGTTGACCTCCTCCGCGAGTGATCGTGATGTCCTTGTCGCCTATAAAAAGCAGGCCAGCGCCTACTTGGTGAAGCCCTCAAACCTGTATCAATTTGATGAGGTTATTAACGCTATTGTAGCGCTCTGCGACGTATCATAACCTGTTTCCATTTAACATCGCTGCTGAGTTATTGTTCAGGATAGGGTGTGGTATATGCGGCGCTTACTCGGTTCTTTTGAACGGTCGTTGTCGCTCCTCAACGCCATTACCGATGGTGTAATCGCCCACGACGATAGCGATCAACTGCTCTATGTCAACGATGCGATGGCGCTCATGAGTGGCTATCCGTCTGCCGAATCAATGGCGGATGTTTCAGTCGCCGAGTTGATTGCGCGGCTCAAAATTACGGATGACGGCGACCACTTCTTGACTGCTGCCCATCTGCCGGGGCATTTGGCGCTGGCTGGGCAAGAAGGGCCGGAGCGTGAGTTCAAATACTTGAACCCCCAAACGGGAGAACCCTCTTGGCTGACCATTAAAGCCCAACCGGTCATCGCGGCCAGTGGGGAAGTGCAGTTCGCCGTCAGCATCATCCGTGACATTACCCAGCGTAAACAGCTTGAAACCCGCACCCTTGAACTGGTCGTCGAGCGTGAACGGGTGAAAGTACTCCAACGTTTTGTTGGCGATATGTCTCACGACTTCCGCACACCGCTTTCCATCTTGAGCAACAGCCTGTACCTTATGCAGCGCAATACCGACCCTGAAAGGCAGCAGGCGCACGCTGCCAAAGCGGAACATCAAATTCAACGGATGGAAAATCTTCTGGATGAACTGCTGCAAATTGCCCGCCTGGACGAGAATAAAGTCAAATTTGAATTTCGCTTGACCGACATCAACATCTTTTTAGAACCGCTCATACAGGAATATGAGTTAATCGCCCTTGAAAAGAATATTGCCCTTAAATTTCTGCCGCAGTCGGAACACTGTTTCGCCCGGATCGACTCCTCGCAGTTCGAGCATATCTTTACCAACTTGATCGAAAACGCGATTGCCTATACCCCGAAGGATGGGTATATTGCTGTTAGCACCGGCACAATCGACAATCAAATTTTTATCTCGGTCAAAGATACGGGCATTGGGATCTCAGCGGAGGATTTGCCCCACATTTTTGAACGCTTCTACCGTGCCGACCAAGCCCGCTCCACCAACACGGGCGGCAACGGCCTCGGCTTGTCGATTGTCCAGCGCATTATCGAAGAACATCACGGTAAGATCGAGGTCAGCAGCGTCGTAGATCAAGGCACAAACTTCGTCGTCCGCCTACCCGAATCAACCGTGCCAAAGGTTGCCTCTGCCTAAGCCCAAAGGCGATTCACCCCAGCTCTAAAGGCGGCTTCGCACAGAGTTCAATGCAGAGGGTTTATGGCGGCGGCGGCAGTGGAGCGCCATTTAGTCGTCGATAGCTTTTAGTCGACAGTTTATAGTCTAATGCCGAAAGACCAAGCGATTAGATTCGGAAAATTCTTCAATTTCGGAACTATTTCTTTGAAGATTTCGAACGTACCCCTCAAATGTTGAAAATGTTGCATTTGTTGCAAATATTGCAGTTGTGATTCTCGATTTTCGCAACATTTCTCCCTCAAGTGATGCTGTTGATGTTGTTGTTGCTGTTGAGAATTGGTTGATTTGTCGCAAATGTCGTCAGTGTCGTCAGTGTCGTCAGTGTCGGAAGAGAGTTATCAGTTGACAGGTGACAGGTGACAGTCAAAGACAAGTCGCCAGCTATCAGTCGCCAGTCTCCCGCTTAATGCAAATACGAGTTTCCAAATGGTTGTTAAGTTGCATGTGGTTGGGGGTTCAACCCTCACCCCTAGCCCCACGACAGTACGTTCGCAGGCTCACTCCACCATCAGCCCTCAGGGCGAGGGGAACCAATACAGACGATCTACAAATAGGATATCAGAAGCAGTAACGATTAGGGTGAACATTTGTCAGAACATTTGGTCACTTTTAGCGGGTGTTGGCGCTAACTTTACAGGGGAGAAAAGCGCAGGAGAGGTTGGTGGAAGGTTGGAAAACGGTTTGTGGCACAAACCTGATTCAAACGTAGGAAATAATAAGTCGATAGTCAGTAGTCTTTAGTCGATAGATCAATGCAAAGACAAATAGTGGCGGTTAGCGGTTAGCGGTTAGCGGTTAGCGGTTAGCGGTTAGCGGTTAAGGATAACACAATTGTGTTTAGTAGTGCAGCCGTGATTGTCATATGCGGAAAGTTAAGGATTTTAGCGTTGGCATTTGCCAGCGGATAACCCCACAAGGGGACTATAGACCCGCTGGCAAGGCGAATAAACCCCCGTAAACGAGGATAATTCGGAAAGTCTTGCGTACAAACCTCAAAAGAGATGTGTGGTGAGGGGCAGCGGACAGCCTGTCTGCTGTCCCTACAAACGTGGTCGCGTGGGTGGTTGGTGGCAAGAGAGCGCAAGCCTTACGCCCCTACAAAATCACATTCTATGTGTTCAATAAGCGGCTTAATTTGGTGCATATGGGGACAGCAAGTATGGTGTCCTACAATCGATCTGCTTGTCCGGGTTGCTCAGTCCTTAAGATGATGATGACAGCCCTTCCAAACGATAATGACGTTTCGTTTGTATAAGCAGAAGAATACAAAAACAATCCCCTCTTCCGCCAATTTTCCCAAATCACTTTCCCCTGTATAGTAGTGTCATATTGATTGTTATTTATCGGTTCGTGTTTAGGGGGAAACCTATGCAGAAGTTTCGGGCCAGTAATCATGTGTCCTTTGGAGGGTTCTTGCTGCTGGTGGTGCTGGCGATTGTTGCCGGTGCGGCGCTGGGCGGAGTCTTGTTCGCCGTTGATTACTACATTCACTTTTATCTGGTTTTGTTGTTCCCAATTGTCGCCGGTGCGATTGCCGGTGGTTTATTGGCGCGGGGTGTTTACTCCGCCAAAGTTCGCAGCCCATTCGTGGCTTTTATCGTTGGCCTCGTCTGCGGCGTGCTGATCTTCGCGGTTTATCATGGCTTGTCGTACTACATCGGCTTCCGCAACGAGGTCAAAGGGTTTTACGTTGAAGATTTCGGTGAAGAACCGACCGATGCCGAGCTTAATGAATACATCGACTTCGGTTTACAGGATGCGGTTGATGATACGGGATTCGTCGGCTATATGAAACTCGTCGCCGATCAAGGCTTTAGTATTACCCGAACCGCATCCACAAGCAGCAGCAGCGGTATTGATCTACAGGGCAACGCGGTCTTTGCTTATTGGGGTGTGGAAATCCTGATCGCAGCTTTGTTCGCGGCATTCATCGCGGC
>Ga0102832_1001008_pt1 | contig 26985 bp, 21 predicted proteins | sample EBPBio282013_DNA_FD_88942 | JGI IMG/M metagenome (GOLD analysis project Ga0102832, IMG submission 88942) | Wastewater treatment Type I Accumulibacter community from EBPR Bioreactor in Madison, WI, USA - Reactor 2_5/28/2013_ DNA (Illumina Assembly) | ecosystem: Engineered > Bioreactor > EBPR >... | reverse complement strand
GAAACCGCAAACGTGATCGCCCGCCAGGTGAAGGGCTCCATCCCGGCCGGCGCGACGGCCGAAAACGTCGTGATCGCCTACGAACCCGTCTGGGCCATCGGCACCGGGAAAACGGCAACCATCGCCGATATCGTGGCGGTTCATGCACAGATCAAAGACCTGTTCGCGTCCGGCCATGGCGGCGCAAACGGCCTTAAGATCCTCTATGGCGGCTCGGTGAAAGCCGCGAATGCCAAGGAAATCCTGGCTGCCGCGAACGTGCGGGGGGCCCTCGTCGGCGGCGCCAGCCTGGACGCCGCTGAGTTCTGGCGGATCATTGAAAGCTGCCCGCGATAGATGAGCGGATTTAGGCTCATTTAGCTAAAGCGGGAGGGGCCGCCCCGTACGCAGAAGAATGCGCCTTGTGGGCCGTTGGGCGGCCACGGCCGTATTGTTTCGGCTGGCCTAACTCGGGTATAATCATCCCTGGGTAGGGTCGTCGGGCGCTTGTCGTTAGGCGGCCTTTTGATTGGAATGCGAGTGACACCCGCGCACTGAAATCAGCGGAGATGCGGCGCATGAAAAAAAAACAGCAGACGACTAATCTTCGCCGGCAAGATCTTCAGCGGTTCATCGCCGCGCGCAAGATCAAGGTGGCCCGTTGGGCCAAGGAAGCCGGGATTTCGGAAGGCACGATCAGGAACTTCCTGACCAAGCGCTCCGAGACTTTGACGCAGGCGACCGTGGATGCGTTGGCGGCGGCCATGGGCATCGCGACATCGGTGATCTTTCCTTCCGTTGAAAAGGCGGAGAAGGGGCGTTCGCCGAACCTGACCTTCATGGCGAAAAGCCAAGCCGATTTCGGCGCGAAGGACCTGCCGGTCGCCGCAACCGTGAAAATTTCGGGCGGCATGCGGATCGACCGTGCGCGTGTGTCCAAATTGACCGAGCGGCCGGTCTATCTACGCAAGATCATGACGGCCTACGCTTTAAGTATCCATGACGAGACCATGTCACCGGCCTTCGAAGGAGGGTGGTTGGTTTATGTCGATCCAACCGAGACGGCCAAGGTCGGGGACAACGTCGTTGCCGAGATGACAGACGGGCGCGCCGTGATCCGTCGGTTGGTGAAGAAGTCCAAGACCGGGGTGACCCTGCGCCAGTTCAATCCCAAGAAGGATACGCAGGTGAAGGCCGACAAGCTTGCCTCTCTGCATTGCATCGCCGGAGTTCGCTACCGCCGGTAGGCGTTAACTATTTGAAATTTAATTACAATCGTTGCGAACGCTGGCTTTTCCGGCCCAGCGCTCCTATCTGAAACGCGACTAGCTATTGGCGGTCGAACAGATTACAAGACGCCTGCTTTTGTTTCCCGAGGTTTCATGACCACCGTCGTTCTTGCGCTCCATCTGCTTGTCACCGCCGTTCTGATCTTCCTTATTCTTCTGCAGAAGACCGAGGGAAATGCAGCCGGCGGCGGCTTTGGCGGCGGCGTGTCCCTGAGTGCCATGATGCAGCCGCGCTCGCGTCCAAACGCGCTGACGCGCGCGACCTCGATCCTTGCCCTGACCTTCTTCGCCACCAGCATCACGCTGGCGCTTCTGGCTCGTAATCATAGGGCGCCGGCTTCGATCATGGCCCCGGCCGCGGCCACCGGCGGCGTGGCCGTGCCGAAGGTGAGCGATAGCGTCATGGAAACGCCCGCGGCCCCGGCGGCGGATGTGCCGGCTGACGCCGCGCCCGCCGTTCCAGCCGTGCCGTCGGTTCCGAAATAGTCTCGGGGCGGTGCGAGGAACGTCTCTCACCGCTTCATCCACAACTTTCTTCTTCGAATGAGCGCGCGGCGCTTGTCGCGCGCGCAACATGAGTTACATTAACCGCCCATGACGCGTTTTATTTTTATCACCGGCGGCGTGGTCTCCTCTCTTGGTAAAGGTCTCTGCTCAGCATCCCTCGGGGCGCTGCTGCAAGCGCGCGGCTATAAGGTCCGCCTGCGCAAGCTCGACCCGTACCTGAACGTCGATCCCGGCACCATGAGCCCGTATCAGCATGGGGAAGTCTACGTGACCGACGACGGCGCGGAGACCGACCTCGATCTGGGTCACTATGAACGCTTCACGGGCGTGGCCTCGCGCCAGTCCGACAGCGTGACCACGGGGCGCATCTACTCGAATGTGATCGCGAAAGAGCGCCGCGGCGATTACCTGGGCGGGACGGTGCAGGTCATTCCGCACGTCACCGACGCCATCAAGGAGTTCATTCAGTCCGACATCCAGGACGAAGACTTCATCCTGTGTGAAATCGGCGGCACGGTTGGGGATATCGAGAGCCTGCCGTTCCTGGAAGCCATCCGTCAGTTAGGCAATGAACTCGGGCATGAACGCACCCTGTACATGCATCTGACGTTGATCCCGTTCATCTCGGCGGCGGGCGAGCTGAAGACCAAGCCAACTCAGCACTCCGTGAAGGAGTTGCTCGGCCTGGGGATTCAGCCCGACATCCTGATGTGCCGCATCGACCGGCCGTTGCCGGCGTCGGACCGGCGCAAGATCGCGCTGTTCTGCAATGTGCATGAAGAAAAAGTGATTCCGGCGCTGGACGTCGACACCATCTATCAGGTGCCGATCTCCTATCACGACGAAGGTCTCGACCGCGAAGTGCTCAAGCACTTCAAGCTGCCGGTGGACAAGGAGCCGGACCTCCAGCGCTGGTACGATATTGTGGAACGCGTGCGCCGTCCGGAAGGCGAAGTCACCATCGCCATCGTCGGCAAATACATCCAGTTGAAGGACGCGTACAAGTCGCTGTCCGAAGCGCTCGAGCACGGCGGCATCGCCAACAACGTGCATGTGAAACTCGACTGGATCGATTCAGAGATCTTCGAGCGCGAAGACGCGGTCAATTACTTGGAACATGTCGACGGGATTCTCGTGCCGGGCGGGTTTGGCGAACGCGGCGCGGAAGGAAAGATCCAGGCCGCGAAGTTCGCGCGCGAACGCAAGGTGCCGTACTTCGGCATCTGTTTCGGCATGCAGATGGCGGTGATCGAAGCGGCCCGCAACATCGTCGGCCTCGAGGGGGCGAGTTCGACCGAATTCGGCGAAGCCAAGCACCCGGTCGTCGGCTTGATGACGGAATGGGTCAAGGGCAACGAGGTGCAGAAGCGCACCGCGCGCGGCGATAAGGGGGGCACGATGCGTCTGGGGGCCTATCCATGCGCCCTGAAGCCGGGCACCCGGGTGGAGGAGATCTACCAGTCGCGCGCCATCGAGGAGCGCCACCGCCACCGTTACGAAGTGAATATTAACTATAAAAAACAGTTGGAAGGCGCGGGTTTGACCTTCTGCGGCATGTCCCCCGACGGGGTGCTGCCCGAGATGGTGGAATATCCGGAACACCCCTGGTTTATTGGCGTTCAGTTCCATCCTGAGTTAAAGTCGAAGCCGCACGATCCGCACCCGTTGTTCACGTCCTTCGTGGAAGCGGCCGTGCGGCAAAGCCGACTGGTTTAAACCTCAGGGCAAAAAGGTGGCCACCCGGATGAGAAAGCTCTTCGCAAAGGCCACGGTCCTCTCTCTCCTGATGTCGGCGACAGCCGCGCAAGCCGCGCCGCTGGACGATGCCTATTTCGCGCTACGCAGCGGCGACTACGACCGCGCGCTGACCCTGGTGATGCCGTACGCCGAAAACGGCGTGCCGTTCGCGCAGTATGTCGTCGGTTCGATCATGGACGGGGGCTTCGGCAGCCCTCAGCACATGCCTGAAGAAGCGGTGAAGTGGTACAAGCGCGCCGCCGAAAAGGGGCATCCCGAAGCACAAACCGCGCTTGCGCGCTGCTATGAGCAGGCGCACGGCATCGGTCAGGATTACACGGAGGCGCGCCGCTGGTACGCCGCCGCCACGGAGCAGGATATCCGGGAAGCCAGCTACGGCCTCGCGGTGCTGCATTCGCGCGGCCTGGGCGGGCCGAAGGACGAGGGCACCGCTGTCACGCTTTCGCGCCGCGCCGCCGAGCAAGGTCACCTGGGCGCGCAAGTGTTCCTCGCCAATCTTCTGTCCACCGCCGACGATATCCCACATGACAATGTCGAAGCGGTGAAGTGGTTCCGCGAAGCGGCCGAGAGCGGCCATCCGGAAGGCCAGCTCGGTCTTGGCGTCGCATACCGTGACGGCAGCGGCGTCGAAGCCGACATCGTGATCTCCTACGTATGGTTCCAGATCGCGCTCAAGAACCGCCAGCTCGACGCCGTCGATCCTAGTGCGCGTGGCGCCCTGGCGGCGGACATCGAACGCATCGGCGCGAGTTTTCCCGCGCAAGTGCGCAGCCGCGCCGACGATATCGTCACGAAGTGGGTGGCGAAGCGCGGTTAGATATTGCGTTGGATCGGGGACCTAAGCGCAGCGGTAGGTGTCGACCCCGCGTATCCGGTGGCGCCTGAGGAAGAGAGCCATGCCAAGGCGCGGCGCGATCGCCGCCATCGTAAGCTCACGCCTATAAGATCAGTCATAAAAGCCGCGCAGCTTATGAGTGCCGGCCCGCCGTAGTTTAAAACGCCGGCGGTCACGTACACGCTTGTATCGTCAGGCGAGCGTGAAGGCTCGAGAGTCTCGCGAAAGATGGGGCGGGGTTCGCCCGTGCGCGGGACCGACTGCGACCGTCAGGTCCTCGCGTCATGTGTGCGACGCCACTTTCACATCCGTCTTCACCGAATTGCTGATGAAGCAGACCTTGTGGGTCGCGTAGTGGAGTTCCTCTTCCTCAGCCGGTGTCGGGCGTTTGTCGCCTGTATAGGTGATCTGCGGATTGAGGATCACTTCCGAGACCCACATGGCGCCTTCCGCATTCTTGGCCATGTGGCCGACGGCTTCGTCGCGGTAATGCTCGACTGCGAAGCCTTTCCGGCGGGCGAGATCAAGGAAGGTGAGCATGTGGCAACTCGAAAGAGAGGCGATGAAGCCTTCCTCCGGATCGACACCGGCCGGGTTCGAGAGCGGGACGGGGACGACCGAAGGCGAGGCGGAGGCAAGCACGCGCGCGCCGCCATCGAAACTCCAAGTGTGTTCGCGCGAATAACGGCCCTTGAGGAACTCGGGACTGGGTTTCGCCCACTCGACAATCGCTTTGTGCTCGGACATGGGGGTTCCTTTCGGTCACGTAATTCGATGGACGGGAGGCCGGAGTATAACTATCCGGACGGCAACCATGCCCCTAGGCATGGCGGCCTTGCAACTTCCGCACTATATTCCGGACCCATGAGCACAAAATCAGTCCCCAAATCCGTCAAAGTCGGTCACATCACCATCGCCAACGACCGTCCCGTCACGATCATCGCGGGACCCTGTCAGATGGAAAGCCGCGCCCACGCCCTCGAAGTCGCCTCCGCCCTGAAGGAGATCGCCGCCAAGGTGGGCCTGGGGCTGATCTACAAAAGCTCCTTCGACAAAGCCAACCGGACGAGCGTGTCCGGCAAGCGCGGCATCGGCCTCAAGGAGTCGCTGCCGGTGTTCGCGGAAATCCGCGAGACCCTCGGCCTGCCGACCCTTACGGACATCCATGAGATCGACCAGTGCGAGCCCGTGGCCGAAGCGGTCGATGTGCTTCAGATCCCCGCGTTCCTGTGCCGCCAAACCGATCTTCTGGTCGCGGCCGGGAAGACCAAGGCGGTCATCAATGTGAAGAAGGGCCAGTTCCTCGCGCCGTGGGACATGGCCAATGTCGTGAAGAAGGTGGAGTCCACAGGCAACGAACGCATCCTCGTCACCGAGCGCGGCGTGTCTTTCGGTTACAACACGCTGGTGACCGATATGCGCAGCCTGCCGATCATGGCCAAGACGGGTTATCCCGTCGTGATGGATGCGACCCATGCCGTGCAGCAGCCGGGCGGGCAGGGCACCAGCTCCGGCGGTGACCGCGCGTTCGCGCCGGTGATCGCGCGCGCCGCCGTGTCCGTTGGTGTCGCGGCTGTGTTCATGGAAACCCATCCCGATCCGGATTGTGCGCCGTCGGACGGCCCCAACATGATCCACTTGAAGGACATGGCCGGGATCCTCGCGACCCTGAAGGCATTTGACCAAGTGGCGAAAGCCAATCCGGTCGTCCTCTAACGCTGTTGCACGAGATCATGTCCGACCTTCCCCAACGCCCTGAACGCCAACGTCTGCGCCCGCTGCCCGCGCTGATCTTTGCCTCGCGCTGGCTGCAGCTGCCTTTGTATCTGGGGCTGATTATCGCTCAGGGCGTCTATGTGCTCTTGTTCCTGAAGGAGCTGTGGCACCTCGTCACGCATTCGCTGACGTTCGGCGAGCAACAGATCATGTTGATCGTGCTCGGTCTCATCGACGTGGTGATGATCTCGAATCTGCTGATCATGGTGATCGTGGGCGGCTACGAGACGTTCGTCTCGCGCTTGCGTTTGGGTGGTCACCCCGACCAGCCCGAGTGGCTCGATCAGGTCAATGCCAGCGTCCTCAAGATCAAATTGGCGATGGCGATCATCGGGATCTCTTCCATCCATCTGCTGCGCACCTTCATCGAGGCCGGCGGCTTGGGGAGCCCGAGCGCCACGTTCACCGAAACCGGCGTGATGTGGCAGACCATCATCCACTGCGTCTTCATCCTGTCCGCCGTGGGCATCGCTTACGTCGAGCGCCTGTCGCACGGCTCGGGCGACGGCCACTAGGACGGTCATGGCGGGGACCTTCGCCGACAACAGTGCGCAGGGCCGCTTCGAACTGACCGAGGATGGCCACATGGCGTTCGCGAATTACAGCATCGCCGATGGCCGGATGCTGATCCCTTACGTCGAGGCGGCCATGGCCCTGCGCGGCACCGGCGCCGCCAGCCGGCTGATGGCGCATGTGGCCGGCGAGGCGCGGGCCCGCCAGCTCAAAGTCGTGCCCCTCTGCGGCTATGCCAGCTCCTGGTTCCGCCGCCATCCCGACCAGCGGGACCTGCTCGATTAGGCCTGCTTGACCTCGCGGCGCTTTTCCCGCATCAACCGGCCATCTTTCGCTGAAGAGGAGCCGTCATGAGCGCCATTGTCGAGATCGTCGGCCGCGAGATCCTGGATTCGCGCGGAAACCCCACCGTCGAGGTGGATGTGACCCTTGAAAGCGGTGCTTTCGGGCGTGCCGCGGTCCCCTCGGGCGCCTCGACCGGCGCCCACGAAGCCGCCGAATTGCGAGACGGCGACAAGTCCCGTTACCTGGGCAAGGGCGTCCGCAAGGCGGTCGAAGCCGTGAACGGCGAGTTGTTCGCCGCCATCGGCGGGCTGGACGCGAACGACCAGGTGAAGATCGACCAGACCATGATCGGCCTGGACGGCACTCCCAACAAGAAGCGCCTGGGCGCCAACGCCATCCTCGGCGTGTCGCTGGCGGTCGCGAAGGCGGCCGCCATCGAGGCGGGCCTGCCGCTGTACCGCTACATCGGCGGCGCCGCCGCGCATGTGCTGCCGGTGCCGATGATGAACATCGTCAATGGCGGCGCTCATGCCGATAATCCGATCGACATCCAAGAGTTCATGATCATGCCGGTGAGCGCGCCCACGGAGGCCGACGCCATCCGCATGGGGGCGGAGGTCTTTCACGCCCTGAAGAAGCAGCTGAAGGACGCCGGCCATAATACGAACGTGGGCGACGAGGGCGGCTTCGCGCCGAACCTCGCAAGCGCCGACGCCGCGCTGGCGTTCATCATGAAGGCCATCGAAGCGGCCGGATACAAGCCGGGCAGCGACATCGTGCTCGCGCTCGATTCCGCTTCAACCGAATTCTTCAAGAACGGCAAGTATGTCATGGAAGGCGAAGGTAAAACCCTCGACGCCGCCGGCATGGTGAAGTTCTACGAAGACCTCGTGAGTCGCTATCCGATCGTGTCCATCGAAGACGGCATGGCGGAGGACGATTTCGAAGGCTGGGCGGCGCTGACCAAAGCGATTGGCGGCAAATGTCAGCTCGTGGGCGACGACCTGTTCGTCACCAACCCGAAGCGCCTGTCGGACGGTATCGACAAGGGCCTCGCCAACTCGATCCTGGTGAAGGTGAACCAGATCGGCACGCTGACCGAAACGCTCCAAGCCGTCGAGATGGCGCACAAGGCCGGCTACACCGCCGTGCTGTCGCACCGCTCGGGCGAAACCGAAGACTCAACCATCGCCGACATCGCCGTGGCGACAAACTGCGGTCAGATCAAGACCGGCTCGCTGTCGCGCTCGGACCGCCTGGCCAAGTACAACCAACTCATCCGTATCGAAGGTGAGTTGGGTCCCGCCGCCGTTTACGGCGGTCTTGCGTTTAAAAAGAAGCGCGGGATTAAGGGCTAGTTCCGCGCCCGCTTGAGTGCCAGCGTGAGTGTGACTCGAATCATTTTCACGCGCTGAATGTGAGTCCCGCGCGCACGCCGTGTGAGTCAAATTTGCCACATTGACCCGGCGAATCGCGCGTGATTCTCTATGCGTATGATCACGCGCAAGGACAACATTCGCTCGAAGGCTCGTCAGGTGTTTGGCCCGCTCGCCGGCATCGCGTTGATCACTTACTTCGGCTATCACGCCGTTCAGGGCGACCGAGGTCTCATCGCGTGGTGGAACCTGCGCTACGAGATCGAGAAGGCGGACTACGAACTGGCGGCCGTCACCGCCGAGAAACAGAAGATCGAGCATCGCGTCAGCTTGCTGCGTCCGGAAAGCCTGGATCGCGACATGCTCGAAGAGCGCGCCCGCGCCATGCTGGGCGTCGTCGGCAAGGACGATTTGATCGTCCCCGATCCTGCCGCGTCCTCTCAAGCCCCGTAACAATTAGATAGCTTGATATTTTATCATTGCCCGCGATTCGGGCATTTTAATAGCAAGCAATTTAAATCGATCCGATGCGGCGAAACAAAATTGTTTCGCCGCTGCCGCGTCTGTAACTAAATGTCTGCCGCATTGCGAAAGATGCGGGATAACAAGCACTTATCGATCTTTGCGGTTGGCCGTGCACTGCACACGCTGGCAGACTCCGCGCCTTCGACGGGATTGATTCAACGGGAGAGAGTTTGATGGCCATAAAGAAGCCGGCGCCCAAAGGCGCCACCGAAAAACCCACGGCAGAGATGCTGATGAGTTTTTATAGGGAGATGCTTCTCATCCGCCGGTTCGAGGAACGCGCCGGCCAGCTGTACGGCATGGGGCTCATCGGCGGCTTCTGCCACCTCTACATCGGTCAGGAAGCCGTCGTCGTCGGCCTCCAGTCCTGCTGCAAGCCGGGCGATTCCATCATCACCAGCTACCGCGATCACGGCCACATGCTGGCCTGCGGCATGGACCCGAAGGGCGTTATGGCCGAGCTGACCGGGCGCAAGGACGGATACTCCAAAGGCAAGGGCGGCTCGATGCACATGTTCAGTCGCGAGAAGGGTTTCTACGGCGGCCACGGCATCGTCGCGGCGCAGGTCCCCATCGGTGCGGGCCTGGCCTTCGCGCACAAGTACAAAGGCGACGGCGGTCTCGCCATGGCCTACATGGGCGACGGCGCCTTCAACCAGGGCCAGGTCTATGAGTCCTTCAACATGGCCTCGCTGTGGTCTCTGCCGGTGCTGTTCATCGTCGAGAACAACAAGTACGGCATGGGGACCTCGGTCGAGCGCTCGACCGCCGGCGGCGATCTCGCCGCGCGCGGCGTGCCTTACAAGATGAAAACGATGGTCGTGGACGGCATGGACGTGATGGCGGTGCGTGAAGCCGGTCTCGAAGCCGTTGAATACATCCGTGCGGGCAACGGCCCGGTGTTGATGGAAGCCAAGACCTATCGTTATCGCGGGCACTCGATGTCGGACCCGGCCAAGTACCGCACCAAGGAAGAGCTGGAAAAGATGCGCGCCGAGCACGACCCCATCGACGGTCTGCGCGCGAAGCTGATCGCCATGAAGGCCGGCGACGAAGAGTCGTTCAAAGCCTTGGACAAGGAGATCAAGGATATCGTGATCGCCGCCGCCGAGTTCTCGCAGACGAGCCCCGAGCCCGATGCGTCGGAGCTCTGGACCGACGTGCTGGTCGCTTAAGGGGAGGGTGTAGATATGTCCGTTCAGATTCTGATGCCCGCCCTTTCGCCCACCATGACCGAAGGCAAGCTCGCCAAGTGGCTCGTGAAGGAAGGCGACAAAGTGCAGACCGGCAAGGTCATCGCCGAGATCGAGACCGATAAGGCCACCATGGAAATGGAAGCCGTGGACGAAGGCATCATGGGCAAGATCCTCGTCGCCGAAGGTACCGAAGGCGTCGCGGTGAATGTCCCCATCGCCGTGCTGTTGGAAGAAGGCGAGAGCGCCGCGAACATCAAGGACGCGCCGGCCGCCGCGCCGGTCCAAAAAGCCGAGGCCGCGCCCGCTCAGGAAGCCAAGGCGCCAGCGCAAGCCGCGCCGCCGCCGCCGGCCGCCGCCGCGCCACAGGGCAGCATCCCGACGGGCCCGACCAAGATGATGACCGTGCGCGAAGCCTTGCGCGACGCCATGGCCGAAGAGATGCGCGCCGACGACCGCGTGTTCCTGATGGGCGAGGAAGTCGCCGAGTATCAGGGCGCCTACAAAGTGAGCCAAGGCCTGCTCCAGGAATTCGGCGCTCGCCGCGTGATCGATACACCGATCACCGAACATGGTTTCGCCGGTCTTGCGGTGGGCGCGGCGTTCGGCAATCTGAAGCCGATCGTCGAGTTCATGACCTTCAACTTCGCCATGCAGGCGATGGATCATCTGATCAACTCCGCCGCCAAGACGCTCTATATGTCCGGCGGCCAGATGGGCAGCCCGATGGTGTTCCGCGGTCCGAACGGCGCCGCGGCGCGCGTCGGCGCGCAGCACAGCCAGGACTTCGCGAGCTGGTACGCGCATGTCCCGGGTCTCAAGGTGCTCTCGCCTTGGTCGGCCGAAGACGCGAAGGGCCTCTTGAAGGCCGCGATCCGGGACCCCAATCCCGTGATTTTCCTCGAAAACGAAATCCTCTACGGCCAGAGCTTCCCGGTGCCGGAAGGCGAGCTGGTGATTCCGATCGGCCAAGCCAAGATCGAGCGTCCGGGCAAAGACATCACCCTGACCGCTTACTCGATCATGGTGGGCAAGGCGCTGAAGGCCGCCGAGAAGCTGGCGGAAGAAGGCATTGACGCGGAAGTCATCAATCTTCGATCGATCCGCCCGCTCGACATCGACACCATCGTCGCATCGGTGAAGAAGACCAACCGCCTCGTGAATTGCGAGGAAGGCTGGGTCACCTGCGGCATCGGCTCGGAAATCGCCGCGCTCGTCATGGAGCAGGCGTTCGACTATCTCGACGCGCCGGTCGGCCGCGTGTGCGCGAAAGACGTGCCGCTGCCGTACGCCGCGAACCTCGAACACATGGCGCTGCCGCAGGTGGAAGACATTGTCGCCGCCGCCAAAACCGCCATGTACCGGTAGAGCGAGGGGGCCATGTCCACACAAATCCTGATGCCCGCGCTTTCGCCCACGATGACCGAGGGCAAGCTCGCCAAGTGGCTGAAGAAAGAAGGCGACAAGATCAAGAGCGGCGACGTGATCGCCGAAATCGAAACCGACAAGGCGACCATGGAAATGGAAGCCGTGGACGAGGGGGTGCTCGGTAAAATCCTGATCCCCGAAGGCACCGAGAAGGTTTCGGTCAACGAGCCCATCGCCGTGCTGCTTGAAGAAGGCGAGAAGATGGGCGCGGTTCCGGCGCCGAAGGCGGCAGCTCCGGTTGCCGCGGCTCCTGCGCCGAAAGCCGAAGCGAAACCTGCCGCCGCTGCTCCGGCACCGCAAGCGGCACCGGCGCCGAAGGCCGCCGCGCCCGCGCCCGCTCCCGCCAGGGCAACGGGCGCGCGCATCTTCATCAGTCCGCTCGCGCGCCGTCTGGCGAAAGATGCCGGGCTCGATCCTGCCGACCTCACGGGGAGCGGCCCGCGTGGCCGCATCATCCGCGTGGACGTCGAACGCGCCATCGCCGGCGGCGTGAAGCGCAAACCGGCCGCCGCCGGTGCGTCGGGCACCGTCGATATCTTCGGTCAGCCCTACAAGGCGCAACCGAACAGCGGTGTGCGCAAGACCATCGCGAAACGCCTCACGGAAGCCAAGAGCACGATCCCGCACTTCTATCTGTCGCTCGATTGCCAAATCGACGAGCTCCTGTCGTTGCGCAAGAAGCTCAACGAGCGCGCCGAAGGCGAGATGAAGCTGTCGGTGAACGACTTCGTGATCAAGGCCGTCGCGCTCGCCTTGCGCAAAGTGCCGCAAGTCAACTCGAGCTGGACCGACGACGCCGTGCTTCTTTACGAGAATGTCGACATCTCGGTGGCCGTCGCGACGCCGGACGGACTCATCACGCCGATCATCCGCAATGCGGACCAGAAGAGCGTGGCGCAGATCTCGAACGAAATGCGCGACCTCGCGTCGCGCGCCAAGGCGAAGAAACTGAAGCTCGACGAGTTCCAGGGCGGCGGTTTCTCGATCTCCAACCTCGGCATGTTCGGGATCCGCGAATTCCAAGCCATCATAAACCCGCCGCAATCGGGCATCCTGGCGGTTGGTAAAGGCGAGGAACGCGTGGTCGTGAAGAATGGTCAGATGGTCGTGGCCAATGTCGTCACCTGCACGCTCTCGTGCGACCACCGCTCGGTCGACGGCGCGGTCGGCGCCGAGTTCATGCAGTCCTTCCAGCGCATCATGGAAGACCCCTTGCGGATGTTGCTCTAGGACGAACCACCATGGCTGAACAACACACCTTTGACCTGATCGTCCTCGGCAGTGGCCCAGGCGGTTATACCGCGGCGATCCGTGCCGCTCAGTTGGGCATGAAGACCGCCATCGTCGAGCGAGAGCTGCTCGGCGGCATCTGTCTCAATTGGGGATGTATCCCGACCAAGGCGCTGCTGCGCACGTCGGAGATCTATCACCTGATGCAACACGCGAAGGATTACGGGTTGAAGGCCGACAACGTCGCTTTCGATCTCGAAGCGGTCGTGAAGCGGAGCCGCGGCGTCGCCAGCCAGCTCAACGGCGGCATCAAACACCTGATGAAGAAGAACAAGATCACGGTGTTCGAAGGGCACGGCAAGCTCGCGGGCAAAGGCAAGCTCGCGGTGACCAAGGACAATAAGCCGGTCGCCGATCTGTCCGCCAAGCACATCATCCTAGCCACCGGCGCGCGCGCGCGCGACCTGCCGGGCATGGAAGCCGATGGCAATCTCATCTGGTCGTATCGTCACGCGCTCGTGCCCAAGGTGTTCCCGAAAACCTTGCTGGTCATCGGCTCGGGCGCCATCGGCATCGAGTTCGCCAGCTTCTTCCAGACTCTCGGCAGCAAGGTCACCGTCGTCGAGGTGATGGACCGCATCCTGCCGGTGGAAGACGCGGAAGTATCCGCATTCGCCCACAAGCAGTTCGAAAAGCAGGGCATGGTGATCCGGACCAAGGCCGGCGTGAAGGCGCTGAAGAAAAACGCCAATGACGTCACGGCGACCATCGAGCAAAACGGCAAGACCGAAGAGCTGACCTTCGAACGCGTGATCTCGGCCGTCGGCATCGTCGGCAATGTCGAGAACATCGGCCTCGAGAACACCAAGATCAAAGTCGAAAAGACCCACGTCATCGCCGGCAAGTACTGCGAGACGGATGAACCGGGCATCTATGCCATCGGCGACCTCACGGGTCCGCCGTGGCTCGCCCACAAGGCCGGCCATGAGGCTGTGATCTGCGTGGAGAAGATCGCCGGGCTTCATCCGCACCCGCTGAACGTGCTCGGCATCCCGGGCTGCACCTATTGCCATCCGCAGATCGCCAGCGTCGGTTTGACCGAAGCGGCGGCCAAGGCGAAGGGGCATGAGGTGAAGGTCGGCCGCTATCCGTTCATCGCGAACGGGAAGGCCATTGCCCTCGGGGACACCAACGGTTTCGTCAAAACCGTGTTCGACGCCAAGACCGGCGAGATGCTAGGCGCCCACATGATCGGCCCGGAAGTCACTGAAATGATTCAGGGCTATACGATCGCCAAGACGCTCGAAACCACGGAAGAGGACCTGATGCACACGGTATTCCCGCATCCCACCCTTTCCGAAATGATGCATGAGTCGGTGTTGGACGCATACGGTAAGGCGATTAATTTCTAGCGGAGAGGCGTTCATGCGAGCGTTGCGATATTTGGCGGCGCTGGGCGGCGTCGTGGTAATCGCGTGGACGCTTCAGGCTCGCGCCGCTGATACCTCCGCACTCGAAAAAATTGCTGGAAGCTGGGACAGCGAGTGCGTGGAGCGCGGGTGCCTTATTTATCGCACCGTTGGGCTGCGCGAAGATCGCGCATTCATCGCTGAGTTTGCGGTCGAGAAGGGAACTCAAAACGTCGTTCAGGTGACGTTCTATATCTCGCCGACCGTGGATGTCTCCAAAGGCTTCACGCTGGCTTTTACGAACACTAGCCCAAAGGATGGTTCGTTCGACGTGAAACTCGACGAGAGTCTCACCCGCGTGATCCCCGTGGGCGACTGCGACAAGGATGCCTGCTTGGCCAGAGTAGAAGGTGGCTTAGTGCGTCAAGAAGGCCGTCCAGACCTTGATCTTCGAGAGCAATTTCTTAAAAGAAGCCTGTTTATTGGCGGATTTTGGGACGGTGGTGAATTCCGGAGCAGCAGTACCGCGCTATTTGCATTTGTCCGGGACTACGATGCTATGCTTATAAAACTCAGAAAATTACCGTAGAATTGCGGCCAACATGACCAACGTCAAACCGATCGCGGAAAACAAGCCGCGCCAACCGAAACCCTCGTGGCTCCGCGTGAAAGCGCCGGTCTCGCCGGCCTATCACGAGACCAAGGGCCTGATGCGCGACCTCAAGTTGCACACCGTGTGCGAAGAGGCGGCCTGCCCGAACATCGGCGAGTGTTGGGCGCAAAAGCACGCGACCATGATGATCCTCGGGGACATCTGCACGCGCGCCTGCGCCTTCTGCAATGTGAAGACCGGCAAGCCCGGCGCTGTCGACGCTGAAGAGCCGGCCCATGTCGCCGAAGCCGTGCGCAGCCTGGGTCTCAAGCACGTCGTGCTCACCTCCGTCGACCGTGACGACCTTGATGACGGCGGCGCCAATCATTGGGTCGCGGTCGTGAAGGCCGTGCGCGCGGCGAACCCGGACACAACGATTGAAATCCTGACGCCGGATTTTCGTAAAAAGCTCGGCTGCGTCGATCTCGTGGCGGACTCCCGCCCGGATGTCTTCAATCACAATCTGGAAACGGTGCCGCGCCTTTACCGCAAGATCCGTCCGAGCGCGCGCTATTACACCAGCTTGCGCCTCTTGGAACGCGTGAAGGAAATCGTACCGACGATGTTCACCAAGTCCGGCATCATGGTGGGCCTTGGCGAGACGAAGGAAGAAGTGCTGCAGGTCATGGACGACATGCGCGCCGCGAACGTCGACTTCCTGACCATCGGGCAATATTTGCAGCCGACCACGCGTCACGCCGCCGTGGAGCGGTTCGTGGAGCCGACGGAGTTCGCCGAGTATGAGCGCATCGCGCGCGCCAAAGGCTTCCTCATGGTCTCGGCGACGCCGCTGACGCGTTCGTCTTACCACGCGGATGCCGACTTCGCCCGCCTGCGTGAGGCGCGCGAAAAGAGCCTCGCGCGTTCCTAAAGCCTGATGCCGATCCACCGCGAAAAACGGGTTCTGCCTTATACGCCCGAGCAGATGTACGCCCTGGTGGCGGACGTCGAGAAGTACCCTGAGTTCCTGCCATGGTGCGTGGCGTGCAGGATCCGCAAACAGGAAACGCCGACCTCGTTCATCGCGGACCTGCAGGTCGGTTTCAAGATGGTGCGCGAGCAGTTCACCAGCCGCGTGACTCTTGATCGTCCGAACGCGATCACCGTGACGTATCTGACCGGCCCTTTCGAGCACCTGACGAATGAATGGAAATTCGCCGCCGCGCCTGGCGGAACGGAGGTGGATTTCTTCCTCTCGTTTGAATTCCGCTCGCGGCTCCTGCAAACGCTGATCGGCGTTTTATTCGAAGAAGCCGTGCATCGCATGGTCTCCGCTTTTGAAACGCGGGCCGCGAAGCTCTACGCGCCGATCCCCTGAATCGCCGGAACAGTCAGCCCGCGCCGCGTCTATCGCGCCCTGTTGCGGGCGCGGTGATTGTGGAACCCTCGGCCACGACGCGTTGAGGCTTACTTCTTCGCCGCGAGTTCGTTGTAGGACGAGCGCACAAGGCGATCCGCCGGCATCTCGGTGCCCATCGGCGTTTTCCACGTCAGCTTCAGCGCGAGCACCTGGTCGAGAGTCTTGCCGGCTTTCTGTTCGGCGGCGACGCGTTTGAGCATCGCATCCACACCGTCGCGATACATCTTCATGTCGGCTTTGGTGCTGATCTTGCCGTGGCCGGGGACTACTTTGGTGTTGTCGTCGGCGAGACCGAGCGCGATGTCGATGGCGGCGACCATGCCGGCAACCGTACCGCCCGAGGTGCGGTCGACGAACGGAACACCCGATGCGTTATACACGTCGCCCATGTGCAGGACGTTTGCTTTCTCCCACTTCACGATGGCATCGCCGTCGGTGTGGGCCGGCGGAACGTGGACCACCTTCAGGGTGTCGCCGTTGACATGGAAGGTCACGCCTTCAGCAAAAGTGACCGAGGGCAGGGCGGCATGCGGAGAGGCCGGGAACTTCGCATTCAGCTCCTCGATGAAGCCTTCGACCGCCATGCGCTTGCGCACGTTGTCGTGCGCGACAATGACCGTGCCTTCCTTGCCAAGGTTCTCGTTGCCGCCACTGTGATCGAAATGCCAATGGGTGTTGACGACAAAGCGGACCGGCTTCGGGTCGAGCGCCTTGGTCGCTTCGAGGATTTTCGGGGTGAGGGGCGCGAATTGGTCGTCGACGAAGAAGGTGCCGTCTTCACCGTAAGAGACGCCGATGTTGCCGCCGGAGCCGAACAGCACCGCGACACCCGGTGCGAGTTTCGCCGTCTCAATGGTGATCTTGGCGGGATCGACCGGGGGCGGCGTTGTCGGCGGCGCGGCGGCGGCCATCAGCACGGCGGCGGTGAACGGCAGAGCGGCGGCGGTCGCGAGGCGCTTCATGACGGGTCCCCCAAAATTGAAGGCGCCAGCGTCTTCGCATTCCGCATGAATTTCAATAGCGTTCGTAAGGGGGGTGCGTTTAAGGTCCGGTCATGAATGCAAGGCTTTCCCGAACGGAACGGCGCGATCTTCAACGGCATGACAAACCGTATTTGTCGCAGCCGCTGCACATGGGCGGAGATCCCAGGTCCATGGCGGCGCACCTGCGCCACCTGGTGCAGTTGCTGCGCTCGCCAACGTCGAAGTCGCCTTCGTCGGAGGCCGTCGCGCATATCGGCGCACTGCATGACCGGACCGTCCCGAAGCAGACGGAGAAGATGCTCGCCTGCAGGAAGGGCTGCTCGCATTGCTGTTCGCAGATGGTCGTCGTCACCGCGCCGGAAGCCTTTTATGTCGCCGCGCAATTGCGCAAGCGGCCCGAGACGGCGGGCGCGGTCGCCGCGATCGCGCGTGAGACCGGGCGCCTCACATTGGAAGAGCGGCTGGGCCGTAATATTTTCTGCCCGCTTTTGAGTGACGCCATCTGCTCCATATACGCGGCCCGTCCTCTGGGTTGCCGCGGGTTTGTCTCGACCAACCTTGAGGCCTGCATCGCCGCTTTCACGCGCGGCGAAACGCCTAACATCCCGATGCCGAACGATTCGATCTCTGTGCTTTATGCGTGCCGCATGTTGTTGCTCGCGGCGCTTCGGCTGGCGGGGCTCAAGGACGGCGTCTATGAGATGAACAGTGCCGTTGCGGCCGCCTTGTCCGCGCCAGATGCGGAAGCACAATGGCTAGCCGGGAAGGACCTGTTCTCCGGCCTTCAGGAGACACCGCCGCCACCGCCCCAATTCGAGGCGTCGATCCGGCAGATGATGGCCTACGTGGCCCCCACGATTTAGATAATACCGCACTGCACCTAGGCAAAATTCAGCCGAAATTAAAGCATTAATCGGCGAATTTTTGCCGATATTCAGCGATATCACGATAGGGTTCTACGAATAGGGCATCACACTAGGCGGCTTTGCCGTGGTAGCGTGCCGCCAGTAGTTTGGCATGTGAATTGCTCTGCTCGCTTAACGGGAGAAGGCGTACGGGCTTCGGTTCGCACTCGCCACGACGCGGGAAACCTTTCCCGTATTTGGAGGCTTCTTAGAATTTTTCAATTTCTAGCGTCGGCTGTCCGCCGACTTTCTCAGGGGGGAACTCAGTATGTCATTTGCTCGCTTCAGCGTGTCTCGCCGCCGTCTCAAGGCGCTCGCCTATTCGACCGTCAGCGCCGCGGCATTGGTCAGTGTTTCGATCTCCAGCAGCCAAGCGCAGGACGCCCCGGCCGCCTCGCTTGACGAAATCGTTGTCACCGGTTCGCGCGTTGTGCGCGACGGCTATGAAGCGCCAACCCCGGTCTCGGTGCTCGGCGCAGAAGAACTCAACTCCCTGAACGCGGTGAACATCGCCGACGCGGTCAACGTGCTGCCGGGTTTCTCGGGCTCGGTGAACCCGCGCACCTCGAACGGCAATTTGTCCTCGGGCGCCACCGGCGTCAGCCAGCTCAACTTGCGCGGCATGGGCACGAACCGCACCCTGATCCTGCTCGACGGCCACCGCTACATCAACTCGGCGCTCACCTCGGGCGGCTCGGCGCCGGACATCAACTCGTTCCCGAACGCGTTGATCGAGCGTGTCGACGTGGTGACCGGCGGCGCCTCGGCCGCTTACGGTTCCGACGCGCTCTCCGGCGTGGTCAACTTCATCCTCGACCGCGACTTCACCGGTATCAAAGGTGAAGTCCAGGCTGGTATGACGAAGTACCGCGACGATAAGAACTACAGCGGTCAGCTCACCTATGGCACGCCGTTCGCGAACGGCCGCGGCCACTTCCTGCTGTCGGGCGAACACACGCACAACGACGGCATCAAAGGCACCAAAGGCCGCCCGTGGGCCGAATTGCCGGCCGCGATCATCCTCAATCCGCTGTACGGCACGGGCGCGGGCCAGAGCACCAGCAACCCGCAGAACATCGTGCGCCGCGATGTCGGCCTCTCGGCCGGAACGCCCGGCGGCATCATCACGACCGGTGTGCTCAAAGGAACATACTTCGGGCCCGGCGGCGTCGTGACCGGCGGCTATAACTTCGGCGTCAACGTCGGGAATAACCTGCAGGAAGGCGGCGACTGGCGCTACTCGCGCATTGAAAACGGCATCGACATCGCGGGCATGATCAATCGCTATGTCGCGTACACGCGCGCCAGTTATGACCTGACCGACACCGTCACCGCATATGTGGATGCGCAGTGGTCGAATTCGCACACGGTGAACACCGCGAACCCGAACCGACGTCTCGGCAACAATACGATTAGCGTGGACAACGCCTACCTGCCGGCCTCTTTGCGCGCGGCGTTGGTCGCGGCGGGGCAGACCACATTCAACATGGGCAGCACCCACGCCGACATGGGCCGCTTCATCGGCGATTACCGGCGCACCGTGCGCCGTGTTTCGGGCGGTTTCGACGGCAGCTTCACGGCCATGGAGACCGACTGGACGTGGGACGCCTACATCCAGCACAGCCAAACCGGCCTGTCGCCACGCACCTATCACAACGCGTGGACGCCGGGTTACCTGAAGGCGATCGATTCCGTCATGCTCAACGGCGCGCCGGTCTGCCGCGTGAACGCCGATGCGAACCCGGCGAACGACGATCCGGCGTGCGTGCCGTATAATCTGTTCGGGATCGGCGTGAACGATGCGAAAGCGCTCAACTATGTCCTGGGCGTTTCCTACCGTTATGAATCTCTGCGTCAGAACGTGGCGGCTTTCAGCGTCAACGGCGAGCCGTTGGAATTGTGGGCCGGTCCGGTCTCGCTGGCGTTCGGTGTCGAACACCGTACCGAAAGCGTCAAGGGCATCGCGACTGACCGTGACGAGCGCACGGAATACTTCGCCGGTAACTACAAGGCGAGCACCGGTAAGCTGAACGTCACGGAAGGCTTCGTCGAAACCGTCGTGCCGCTCGCACGCAATCAGGCGTGGGCGCAGGAACTCGATTTGAATGCGGCGGTGCGTGCGACCAGCTACTCGACCTCCGGGTACGTGACGACGTGGAAGGGCGGTCTGACGTGGCGCCCGATCGACGACCTACGGTTCCGTGTCACGCGTTCGCGCGACATTCGTGCGCCGAGCCTGGGTGAACTGTTCACCGCCGGTCAGACCGGGTCGGGCGGCGTCGTCACCGATCCGTTCCGTCTTGTGAACGGTCAGCCGGAGTCACGCCCGAACAACTTCACCCTCACGCGCGGCAACCCGAACCTGCTGCCTGAAAAGGCGGATACGACCGGGATCGGTGTGGTGATGGCGCCGTCGTTCCTGCCCGGCTTCCAGGCGTCGGTCGACTATTACAGCATCGACGTGAAAGGCACGGTGCAATCGCCGAGCGCGCAGACCGTCATCGACCTCTGCTTCCAGGGCAACACGGTGCTCTGCCAAGCGGTTGTTCGTAATCCCGTCGTTGCCGGCGATCCGATCTCCTCGACCCTCGGCCAGATCTTCATGGTGGTCACGCAGCCTGAGAACCTGATCGGTCAGAAGGCGGCGGGCATCGACTTCGAAGCCAGCTACCGTTTCCAGTTGGCCGATCTCGTTGAGTCATGGGGCGGCGAAATCGCCATCCGCGCCATGGGCAGCCGCGTGCTGACTCTCGACACCCAAAACACCGATGGCCGCGTTTATGATGGCGTCGGCGTGGTCGGCGGCTGGGCGGGTATTCCGCCCTTCAGCGGCAACCTCAACGCGCCGAAGTTCCGCGGAAACGTTTCGATTGCGTACAATGGCGACCCGATCACCATGCGGGTGACGATCCGCCACACCGCGGCGGGCGTCTACGGCAACGGCTTTATCGAATGCCGCAGCGGTTGCCCCGTGTCGACGACCATCGCTCCGACCATCGAAGACAATCATATCGCCGGTATGACGACCTTCGATTTGGCGGGCACCTATAAGCCGTTGGAAGATCAGAACATCGAACTCTTCGCGACGATCGAAAACCTGACCAACGCACAACCGCCGATCATCGGCGGAAGCCGCTCGTCCACGCACTGGTCGGGCCAGGCGAATTCCGATTACGACCGCGTTGGCCGTCAGTACCGTATGGGGATGCGCTTCCAGTTCTAAGCTGGCGCAGCGTTCATCGTGGAAAGGGCGAAGCCGGAGGACCCGGCTTCGCCTTTTTGCGTGGCGGACATGTCAATCGACCGGCGCTGTTACATTGACGCCGTGAGGGCGCGCCGCGATGGGTTTGCGCCTCGTGGGGCGTTCAAATTTGTTGTCACCCCGCTCAAAAATTCGTAGGACAGCGCCCGGAATACCCTTAAGGGTTGTCCAACAGAAGAGGCGAGCCGTGTCCGCAGATCAACGCGGCAGATTCAGCTTCACATATCACGAGGGCGATTTGCGGGCCGCATCGGTCGCGGGCGCAAGTCGTTGTTTTGCATTCGCGCAGGCGCAGGACGCCGCTCCGGCGTCGCTCGATGAAATCGTCGTGACGGGCTCGCGCATCGTGCGCGACGGTTACGAAGCTCCGACGCCGGTCTCCGTGCTTGGCGCGGAAGAACTTGATTCACTGAACGCCGTGAACATCGCCGACGCCGTGAACATCCTGCCGGGCTTCTCCGGTTCGGTGAACCCGCGTTCGTCCAACGGTAACCTGTCCTCCGGCGCCACGGGCGTCAGCCAGCTCAACCTGCGCGGCATGGGCACGAACCGCACCCTGATCCTGCTTGACGGTCAGCGCTACATCAACTCGGCGATCACCGCCGGCGGCTCCGCGCCGGACATCAACTCGTTCCCGAACGCGCTGATCGAGCGCGTCGACGTGGTCACCGGCGGCGCCAGCGCCGCTTATGGTTCCGACGCGCTCTCGGGCGTCGTCAACTTCGTGCTCGATAAGGACTTCGAGGGCGTGAAGGGCGAGATCCAAGCCGGTATGACGAAGTACCGCGACGACAAGAACTACAGCGGTCAGCTCACCTACGGCGGCGGCTTCGCCAATGGCCGCGGCCACATCCTCGCGTCCGTCGAGCACAGCCACAACGACGGCGTCAAAGGCACCAAGGGTCGTCCGTGGGCGGAGCTTCCGGCCGCGGTCATCCTGAATCCGGCCTACGGCACGGGCGTCGGTCAGAGCACCAGCGTTCCGCAGAACATCGTCGCGCGCAACGTCGGCCTCTCGGCGGGTACGCCGGGCGGCATCATCACCACCGGCGTCCTCAAGGGCACGTACTTCGGTCCGGGCGGCACGATTCTCAGCGGCTACAATTTCGGCGTCAACGTCGGCAATAACCTGCAGCAGGGCGGCGACTGGGAATACTCGCGCATTGAAAACGGCATCGACATCGCCGGCATGATCAATCGCTACGTCGCATACGTCCGCACGAGCTATGACGTGAGCGACAGCGTCACGGCGTTCGTCGACGCGCAGTGGTCCAACTCGCACACCGAGAACGTCGCCAACCCGAACCGCCGTCTCGGCAACAACGTCATCCGCATCGACAACGCATACCTGCCCGCATCGCTGCGCGCGGCGATGACGGCGGCCGGCCAAACCCAGTTCAACATGGGCACCACCAATGCCGACATGCAGCGCTTCGTGGGCGACTATCGCCGCACGGTTCGCCGCGTCTCCGGTGGTCTCGACGGCACTTTCGAAGCCGCCGGCACCGAATGGACCTGGAAGGCCTATGCTCAGCACAGCCAAACCGGTCTTTCACCGCGTACTTATAACAACGGCTGGACGCCCGGTTATCTGCGCGCGCTCGATTCCGTCCTCGTCAACGGAGCTGCGGTTTGCCGCGTGAACGCGGACGCGGTCACGACCAACGACGATCCGGCTTGCGTGCCGTACAATCCGTTCGGCATCGGCGTGAACGACGCAAAGGCGCTCGCGTATGTGAATGGCATTTCATATCGCTATGAATCGCTGAAGCAGAACGTGATCGCCGCCGATGCGAACGGCGAACCGTTCGAATTGTGGGCCGGCCCGGTTTCGCTGGCGTTCGGTGTCGAACACCGTACGGAAAGCGTCTCGGGTATCGCGACTGACCGTGACGAGCGCACGGAATACTTCGCCGGTAACTACAAGGCGAGCACGGGTAAGTTCAACGTCACGGAAGGTTTCGTCGAAACCGTCGTGCCGCTGGCCCGCAATGAGTCGTGGGCTCAGGAACTCGACCTGAACGCCGCCGTGCGCGCAACCAGCTACTCGACCTCGGGTTACGTGACGACCTGGAAGGCCGGTCTGACCTGGCGCCCGATCGACGACCTGCGCTTCCGTGTCACGCGTTCGCGCGATATCCGTGCGCCGAGCTTGGGTGAATTGTTCACGGCGGGCCAAACCGGTTCGGGCACGCCCGTGTTCGATCCGTTCCTGAACTCGAACAACCCGGCGACCTTCACGCTCACCCGCGGCAACCCGGCGCTGCAGCCTGAAAAGGCCGACACGACCGGCGTCGGCGTGGTGATGGCGCCGACCTTCCTGCCGGGCTTCCAGGCCTCGGTCGACTTCTACAACATCGCGGTCAAGGGCACGGTGCAGTCGCCGAGCTCGCAGACCGTCATCGATCTCTGCTTCCAGGGCAACACGGCGCTGTGCTCGCGCATTCAACGCGATGCGAACACGGGCCTGATCTTCCTGGTCGTCACGCAGCCTGAAAACCTCATCGGTCAAAAGGCGAACGGCATCGACTTCGAAGCCAGCTACCGCTTCCAGCTGGCGGATATCGTCGAGGCTTGGGGCGGCGAGATCGCGATCCGCGCCATGGGCAGCCGCGTGATGACCCTCGACACGCAGAACACCGACGGCCGTGTTTATGACGGCGTCGGCGTCATCGGCGGCTGGGGCGGCATCCCGCCGTTCACCGGCAACCTCAACGCGCCGAAGTTCCGCGGCAACATGTCGATCGCTTACAACGGCGACCCGATCACGCTGCGTCTGACAGCTCGCTACACCGCTGCGGGTGTCTACGGAAACGGCTTCATCGAGTGCACCACGAGCTGCCCGGTGTCGACGACGAACGCTCCGACGTTCGGCGGCAATCACATCGACAGCATGACCACCTTCGATCTCGCCGGCACGTACAAGCCGCTGGAAGAGCAGAACATTGAATTGTTCGCGACGATCGAAAACCTGACGAACGCGCAGCCGCCGATCATCGGCGGGAGCCGCTCGTCGACGCACTGGTCCGGTCAGGGCAACGCCGACTATGACCGCGTCGGCCGTCAGTATCGTATCGGTATGCGCTTCCAGTTCTAAGAACAGCGCACTCTAAAACGTAATAGGGCGAGGCCGGTGTTTCCGGCTTCGCCCTTTTTTTTACCTAAACGCAGCGCCGCCGCCGTGATCGCGAAAGCGCGCGCGCGCCCACACGGCACATCGCGCGCCTCCACGCGACACATCGACAGTGCGCGGACGTGGAGGGCCGTCAATCGTGGCCTTTTCTTTTTCGCGATGTGGAGTTGCGATCTCCGCTTCACGCGCGGCCGCGGCCGCGCGTTGATATAAGGGAAACGCGTACACACATGATGGCGAATGCCGCATTGTGGTTGCGCGCCGCGCTTTCTACGCCCCACGCGATATAAGGGGACCGCGTATATTCACGCTTCTGAAAATGCGTAAGCATTTTAACGGGAGTCGTTCGCACCCCAAGGGAGACGAATGGTCCACCGGACCATTGGGGGGAGAGTTCGATCACACATCGAGAACGTGAATCGCGGGTCACTGCATGTGCCCGCGATGGGTGTGTCGTATTCGCGCCGGCTACCAGCATGAATACACCTTAATGGGGGAAAAATATGATTCTGTTTGGTAATTCTCGCTGCCGCGTCAAAGCCTGGACGTTGTCGACTGTCAGCGTGGCGGCGCTCGTGTCGGTTTCTTTTTCCGGCGCGCAAGCACAGACGCGGGCACCTGCGCCCGCATTACTCGACGAAATCGTCGTCACTGGGTCGCGTATCGTCCGTGACGGTTACGAAGCGCCGACTCCTGTTTCGGTGTTGGGCGCGGAAGAACTCGATTCTCTGAACGCTGTGAATATCGCCGATGCCGTGAACATCCTTCCGGGCTTTTCCGGTTCGGTGAACCCGCGTTCGTCGAACGGCAACCTGTCCTCCGGGGCGACGGGGGTGAGCCAGTTGAATTTGCGCGGCATGGGCACAAGCCGCACGCTGATCCTTCTCGACGGCCAGCGCTACATCAACTCGGCGATCACGACCGGCGGCAGCGCGCCGGATATCAACTCGTTCCCAAACGCGCTGATCGAACGCGTGGACGTCGTGACGGGTGGTGCTTCGGCGGCGTATGGCTCCGATGCGCTCTCGGGCGTCGTCAACTTCGTGCTGGATAAGGACTTCACGGGGATCAAGGGTGAGTTCCAGGCGGGTATGACGAAGTACCGGGATGACAAGAATTACAGCGGGCAGCTCACCTACGGCAGTCCTTTCGCGAATGGCCGCGGTCATATCCTGGTATCGGTCGAACACAGCCACAACGATGGCATTAAGGGGACGCAAGGGCGTCCGTGGGCTAAATTGCCTGCCGCCGTCATCATTAATCCGGCCTACGGCACGACGCCGGGCAAGAGCACGAGCGTGCCGCAACATATCGTCGCGCGGAACGTCGGCCTTTCGGCGGGGACTCCGGGCGGCGTGATCACGACAAGTCCGCTGCGCGGTATTTATTTCGGACCGGCCGGAACGGTTCAATGCTGCTTCAATTTCGGCGTGAACGTCGGCAACAACCTCGCACAAGGCGGCGATTGGGAATACTCGCGCATCGAAAACGGCATCGATCTCGCGGGCATGATCAACCGGTACGTCGCATATGTGCGTACTAGCTATGACCTCAGCGACAACGTGACGGCATTCGTCGATGCGCAGTGGGCGAACTCGCATACGATGAACACGGCGAACCCGAACCGCCGTCTCGGCAACAATGTGATCACCATCGAGAACGCCTATCTGCCGGCTTCGGTCCGTGATCAGGCGGTTGCGCTCGGTCTCACCCGATTCAACATGGGAAGTACGAACGTCGACATGGGCCGGTTCCTCGGCGACTACCGCCGCACCGTACGCCGTGTATCCGGCGGGTTTGACGGCGCCTTCGAGATGATGGAGACGGATTGGACCTGGAAAGCATATGTCCAACACAGCCAGACCGGACTCTCGCCGCGGACATACAACAACGGTTGGACGCCGGGTTATCTCCGCGCGCTCGACTCCGTCATGTTCAACGGCGCCCCGGCGTGCCGTGTGAACGTCGACGCCGACACCACGAACAACGATCCGGCCTGCGTGCCGTACAACCCGTTCGGCATCGGCGTGAACGACGCGCGGCAGATCGATTATGTGAGAGGCGTGAGCTATCGCTATGAATCGCTGAAACAGAATGTCGCCGCTTTTAACGTCAACGGCGAGCCGTTCGAATTGTGGGCCGGACCTGTGTCTCTCGCGTTCGGTGTCGAGCGCCGTACGGAAAGCGTGGATGGCATCGCGACGGCGCGCGACGAACGGACTGAATATTTCGCGGGCAACTACAAATCCAGCCACGGTAAATTCAGCGTCACCGAAGGGTTCGTGGAAACCGTGGTGCCGTTGGCGCGCGATCAATCCTGGGCGCAGGAATTGGATCTCAATGCCGCGGTGCGCGCCACGAGCTATTCGACCTCCGGATACGTTACGACGTGGAAGGCGGGATTGACGTGGCAGCTGATTGACGATCTGCGTTTCCGCTTCACGCGTTCACGCGATATCCGGGCGCCCAGCCTCGGCGAGCTTTTCACCGCCGGTCAGACCGGTTCGGGAACGCCCGTGTTCGATCCGTTCCTGAACTCGAACAACCCGGCGACCTTCACGCTCACCCGCGGCAACCCGGCGCTGCA
>Ga0102832_1001005_pt1 | contig 27136 bp, 21 predicted proteins | sample EBPBio282013_DNA_FD_88942 | JGI IMG/M metagenome (GOLD analysis project Ga0102832, IMG submission 88942) | Wastewater treatment Type I Accumulibacter community from EBPR Bioreactor in Madison, WI, USA - Reactor 2_5/28/2013_ DNA (Illumina Assembly) | ecosystem: Engineered > Bioreactor > EBPR >... | reverse complement strand
GCCGCCTCGGAGTCGTCGATCGCACCGTCCGCGCGCAGCTTCTCGAGCAGCCAGTCGCGGGCCATCCGGGCGTTGGTGAGCGTCTCCAGCGTGGTGAACGTCTTGGACGCGACGATGAACAGCGTGGTGGCCGGGTCGAGGTCGGCGGTCTTCTCGTAGACGTCGCTCGGGTCGATGTTGGACACGAACCGGCACTCCAGGCCGGGCTTCACGTACGGCTTGAGCGCCTCGTAGACCATCACCGGGCCCAGGTCGGAGCCGCCGATGCCGATGTTCACGACCGTGGTGATCGGCTGCCCGGTGACGCCCTTCCACTCCCCGCTGCGCACGCGGTCGGCGAACGCGTACATCTTGTCCAGCACCTCGTGCACCTGCGCCACCACGTCGACACCGTCGACCACCAGGTGGTCGCCCTTCGGACGCCGCAGGGCGGTGTGCAGCACCGAGCGGTTCTCGGTGACGTTGATCCGCTCGCCGGCGTACATCGCGTCCCGCCTGGCCTCCAGGCCGACCTCCTCGCCCAGCTCGACGAGGGTGGCGACGATCGGGTCGTCGATGAGGTTCTTGGAGAGGTCGACGAACAGGTCGCCGGCGGTGAGGGTGAGGCGCTCGACGCGTCCGGGGTCGTCGGCGAACCAGCCGCGGAGGTCGGGTTCGAGGGCGGCGGCCTGCTCGGCCAGCTTCTCCCAGGCAGCGGTGGTGGTGGCATCCACGAAGGCGGTCATGGGCAGCAGCCTAACCGCCTGTGTCCCCACGGTGCTCTGCCTCCCGGGACGGGACGGACGCGGGGCGCCCACGGGTACGGGTGGGACGGGAGGAAGCAGAGAATTCTGTGAAACACCTTAAATTCTCTCAAGCTTCCTGTTAGGCTGCTCCTGCCTGTAGCGGGGGGCTCGGGCATTCATTCCGGTGAAACCAAGGAGCTTCCTGCATGACTGTTATGACTCGGGCATCCCTGAAATTCGGCACCGCCGGTGCCCTGGCCGTGCTGTTGGCCACCACCACGCTGGCGGGGGCCACAGCGAGCGAGGCCGCCGTCCCGGCCGCTGCGGTCGTCCCGGCCGCCGATACCGACGCCAGCACGATCTCGCTGAAGGTCGCGACGTACAACATCCACAAGTCGAGCTCCGGCCCCAGCTGGTCGGGCCGTCGTGACGATGTCCGCGACACGATCCTGGGCCAGGACCCCGACGTGCTCGCCCTCGAGGAGGCGACGCCGAACCGCATCGGCGGCGTGCGCCAGTACGACGACATCCTCGACCTGATCGACAACAGCACCGACTACAAGTACGTCGAGGCGGCCGCCTACACCAGCGGCACCAAGCTCGCGTACGACTCGGGGCGCTTCTCGGTCTCCGACAGCGGCACGAAGATCCTGAAGAAGAAGGGCTCCCAGCGCCGCTACGCGGTGTGGGCGATCCTCAAGGACATCAGCAGCGGCAAGAAGTTCTTCGCCGTCGCCACCCACCTCGAGCCCGGCGGCGCGTCCAGCAAGCTGAACAGCGTCCGCATCACCCAGGCCAAGCAGATCATCGCCCTGATCAAGGACAACAACAACGGCTACCCGGTCGTGATCCTCGGTGACATGAACTCCAGCCGTTCGATCAAGCCCTACAACGGCCAGTACCTCGCGTTCACCCGCGCCGGCTACATCGATCCGCTGGACAACCCGAAGCCGAACTCCGCGGCCGGCGCCAACGCCATCGCGCAGACGATGGTCGACGTGAACTTCAACTCGGCCAACAAGTTCCACCGCAACGCCCCGAAGGCGCCGGCGAGCTGGAAGGTGGGCACCAACGTCGACTACATCTACGTGTCCAGCGGCGTCTCGGTGACCCGCTTCCAGACCGTGGTGGACGTCGACTCCGACGGCCAGTTCATCGGCACCATCCCGTCCGACCACAACATGCTGGTGGCCACCGTCCGCATCTGATCAGCGGCCGGCGCCAACGGCGCAGAGTTCCGGTGGGTCGCCCGTCCGCGAGGTTCGCGGACGGAGGCCCACCGGCTGTGTTTTCCGCCCGGCGGGACGGTGTCTCGGGGCCGTGGGACGTGCGCTCTCCACAGCGTCTCGCGGTAGGCTGTCCCAGCGACGAAAGGGGGGTGGATGTCTGCGGACCGCCGCATCATGATCCGTGCGTGCCAGCGTCCAGACGCCAACCTGCCACCACTGAAGTCGACCGACCTGATCGGCGGTAACCAGGGCAACCTGCTGTTCCAGTTCTCCACCGCACGGTCCCTCGCCGCGGACGGCACCACGCACGGCCACATCAGCTACGGGGAGTTCAAGCGCAGCTCGATCGCAGCCAAGGCCGACCGCATCAATTCGGAGTGCGACCACCTCGTACTTCCCATGTCGAGCTCCTTGCGCTTCCAGATGGGGACGAAGCTCAACCAGTGGGCGAACCTGGTGAACAAGCTGACCGTCCCGGTGACCCTGGTCGGCATCGGCGCGCAGCTGAGCTTCGAGGAGGCCGAGTCCGGCACGTTCCGGCCCAGCCGCGTCACCGGCCTGACCGCGTCGGCGGCCGAGGTCGAGGAGCACGAGAACGCCTGCCGCCGCTTCATCTCCGCGGTGCTCGACCACTCCGACACCGTCGGCGTCCGCGGCGAGATCACCCGCAAGTACCTGCGGCACCTCGGGTTCCCGGACGACCGCATCGACGTGATCGGCTGCCCGTCGCTGTTCATGTGGGGGCCCGACTTCCAGTGGGCCGAGCCCGCCGGCTCCCTGTCCGCCGACAGCGCGCTGAGCCTGTCCTTCGACCACCGCATCCCGTCGACGGCGGGCCTGCTGCAGCGCACGGTCGACGACTTCCCGTCCGCGACGGTGTACGCCCAGGAGCGCCTGACCGCGCGGATGGTGATCGCCGGTGAGGAGACCCGCGCGGAGTGGCGGGGCGACGAGCGCTTCCCGGTGCACACCAGCAACCCGCTCTACCGCGACCACCGCATGGTGTACTACCCGACCGCGTGGTCGTGGATCGAGAGCCTGAAGGGCGTCGACTTCGCGTTCGGCCCCCGGCTGCACGGCAGCATCGCCGCGCTGCTGGCCGGTACCCCGGTGAACCTGCTCGCGCACGACTCCCGCACCGTCGAGGTCGCCGAGTACCACCGCATCCCGTTCACGCGCATCCCCGACCTCGGGGAGGACGCCTCCGCCGAGCGCCTCTACGACGCGGTCGACCCGTCCGCGTTCAACCGGGACTACGCCGAGCTCTTCACCCGGTACCTGGACTTCCTCACCCGTAACGGCCTGTCCAGCGGCTACCGGGACAGCGGCGCGGCGCTGGCCGCCTTCGACCGCGCGATCGAGCCGGCGCGGAAGGCCGCCCCCCGCTTCAGCGGCTCCAGCCCCACCAGGAAGCCGCGCCAGGACCGTCCGTCGTCGCTGCGCCGCAAGGCCGGAGCGCTGCTCGCGCGCTGGAGGGGATGAGATGGCCAGGTGGCGTCACGTCCTCGTCCCGGCGCTGGTCGCGCTGGTCATCACCGCGCTGCTCTCGACGTTCGGTCTGAGCCGCGCCGTGGCCGAGACGCCGAGCGCCGCCGCGCCCACCGCACTGACGGTGAGCGCACGCTCCACGGTCGCGATCTTCACCTGGTCCGGCACCGCCGACCGCTACCTGCTCGAGGTCGCCACCGACCCCGGCTTCGCCACGCCGCTGGTGCAGGAGACGGCCGGCACCGTCGCCGTCGTCAACGACCTCCAGCCCGGCATCGCGTACCTGGCGCGGGTCAGCGCCGTCACGGACGCCGGCCCGGGCCCGGCCAGTGACCAGGTCGCCTTCACCACGCCGGTCGAGGGCTTCCAGTACGCCGCGCCCGTGGTCGCCCTGTCGAGCACCGACTCCGCCAGCATGTCGGTGACCTGGCCCGCGGTCGCCGAGGACGCCCACTACGTCGTCGAACTGTCCGCGGACGACTCGTTCGCCGACCCGAAGTCGAAGGACGTGACCGCGTCCGAGGCGAGGTTCACCAAGCTCACCGCGGGGCACACCTACTCGGTGCGCGTGCGGGTGGTGGACGCCGCGTCCCTGCCGCTGAGCGAGTGGTCGGACGTGGCCACCGGCAAGGTGCTGGTCTCCGCACCGCTGGTCGTGGGCAGCTACAACATCCTGAAGGCGAAGGACCGCGCCTGGTCCAAGCGCAAGCCGGCGCTGGTGAGCACGATCCTGGGCGAGTCCCCCGACGTCGTCGGGCTGCAGGAGGCCACGCCGAGGCGGACGGCCACCGGGCGACGGCAGTACGACGACCTGACCGCGGCGCTCGGGTCGGAGTGGGCGCTCACCGACGACAGCAAGGACACCACCGGCGAGGTCCGCACGATCTACAACACCTCGCGGCTGACGCTGGTCACGAAGGGCCACTACGCGATCGCGGGCAGCAAGCGGTTCCGTGGCATCCAGCGCTACATCACCTGGGCCGAGTTCATCCAGAAGTCGACCGGCAAGCACTTCCTGTTCGTGAACACCCACTTCGTGCCGCGCACGTCCCGGGCGTCCGACCCCCACCGGGTGTCGGCGGCGCGGCAGCTGGTGGCGCTGCTGAAGCGGGTCAACACCGCCGGCCTGCCGGTGGTCATCGTCGGCGACTTCAACACCGGGATGAACCGCACCACGTCGAACCGGGTCTACACCACGATCGTGGGGGCGGGCTACCGCGACCCGGTCGGGACGTCCACCCGCCTCGGGCACGCCGAGAAGACGATCCGGGCGAACCTCAAGACCGTGAACGGCTACCGCAAGGTGGCGCCGCGGGACAACTCGCAGCCGCTGGTCGACCACATCTTCGTGTCGCCGATGGAGGTGAAGGAGTGGGAGGTCGTCGCCAAGCTGAACAGCGCGGGACGGTTCATCGGGACGATCCCCTCCGACCACAACATGCTCCGGGCGACGGTCGAACTGCCCTGACCCGGCTCAGCCGCAGATCTTCTCCGACTGGGTCTGGATCGACGTCATCGCGTCGTTCAGCAGCTCCAGGTTCTTGATCATCAGCTTGATCCCCTCCAGATCCCTGGACTCGACCGCCTTCAGCATCTCCTTCAGGTAGCCGAGGACCTGGGCGTACTCCTTGTCGAGCGAGGAGGGCGCGCTCTTGGCCCCCGCCGAGTACGACCTGATCAGCGACCGGAAGAGCGCGGCGAGCTCGTCGAAGTCGACCCCGCCGCCCTCGGAGGAGGCCGTCACCGTGCGGGTCTTGATCTTCTTGAACGCCGCGCAGTAGGCCGCCTTCTGCACCGGACGGGTGGTGGACGAGGTCGGCGTCGGTGTCGTCGTGGCGCTCGGCGTGGTGGTCGGCTCCTGCGTCGGGGTCTGGGTGGCCGACGGGGTCGTCGTGGACGCGGTGGTCTCCGCGGTGGTCGGTGAGGCGGACGGTGCCGGTGCCCCGATGGAGGTGGACACGGCCACCACCGTGATGGCGACGGCGATCGCGGCAGCGCCCCCCAGCCACCACCACAGTCGCTTCGTCCGCGCGGCTCGTGCCGGTCGGCGTCCCCTCATCCCCATCCTTCGACGATCTGCCCGCGAGGTCGTCCGCACCCGGCATTACGGGTGGGCGACACGGCGAGACTACCCCAGCCGGCTGTGCGCACCCAGGCTCGTCGTTGTGACCCGGCTGGCAGGTCGGCCGATGGTACGATCGCGGCTCACAGACCATCTACCGGTGAGGGTAGGCGTGACACGCATCCTGCTACGGGCCCACAAGAGCCCGTTCCATTCCGCATCAGCCACCGAGACGATTTCGAAGCGATTGATCGGGAGCAACGTCGGAAACCTGATGTTCTCCCACGCGTCGTACCGGCTCCTCTCGACCAGCGGCACCGAACTCACCACCAGCAAGTTCGAGAACGTCGACGCGAACGAGATCAACGAGAGGTACGACGTCGCCGTCGTGCCGCTCGCCAACGCCTTCCGCGCCAGCCTGACCGACGGCGTCCGAGAGATGGCCGGACTGTTCGAGAAGCTGACGATCCCGATCGTCGTCCTGGGCGTGGGGGCGCAGGGTCCGGTCTCGGGCACGTTCCAGTCGTCCGACCTCGACGTGGAGGTCACCCGGTTCGTGCGCGCGGTTCTCGAGCGTTCGCCCAGCATCGGGGTCCGCGGCGAGCTGACCGCCCAGTACCTGGCCAACCTCGGCTTCGGTGCCGAGCACGTGGACGTGATCGGCTGCCCGTCGATGTTCCTGCGGGGCCCCGACTTCCAGATCACCCGGAAGGTCGACGCGCTGACGAAGTACTCGAACATCTCCCTCAACGTGTCGCCGTACCGTCCGCTGATCGGCCCGATCAGTGTCGACCACGCGCTGCGCTACCCGAACCTGATGTACACCGCGCAGGACCAGCGCACGCTCGGCCTGATGCTCACCGGCGAGTTCCGGGCGCCCTACGAGCCGCCGGAGGGCACGCCGACCAACCTGAACCACCCGCTGATCCGGGACAACCGGGTGCGGTTCTGCCTGGACCCGACCACCTGGATGGACTACCTGGCGAACTTCGACTTCTCGTTCGGCACGCGCATCCACGGCACCATCGCCGCGCTGCTCGCCGGCACGCCGGGCCTGATCCTCGCGCACGACTCCCGGACGCTGGAGCTGGCCAACTACCACGACATCCCGTACCGCGTGCTGAACAGCAAGCTCAAGAAGGTGGACGCGATCCGCCTGTACGAGAAGGCCGACTGGACCGCCGCGATGACCGGCCACGCCGAGCGCTGGGACCGGATGCAGGCCTTCCTCGAGAAGCAGGGCCTGCGGCACGTGTTCCTGCCGGGCGAGTCGCCGGACGCCTTCGACGAGCGGCTGGCAGCGGTCGACTTCCCGCCCCCGGTGCAGATGGGCATGCGTCACGACCTCGCGGCGCTCTACGACCTCCAGCGGCGCATTCCTGAGCTCAGCGCGGGCCTGAAGCGCGCGGAGGCCGAACTCGCCGCGAAGAAGAAGCCCCGCAGCCGCACCCGCCGCTGGCTGAGCCGCACGAAGGCCACGCTGGTGCGGACGGTCAAGCGGGCCACCCCCGGACGCTCCTCCCTCTAGACCGGACCAAAAGGGGACAGTCCCCTTTTGGTCCACCGGGACCGACAACGACAGCGGCCGGCCATCGAGATGGCCGGCCGCTGTTGCGGTGTTCAGTCGGTGCTCAGGAGAGCACCTTCACGGTGATCGACGACGAGCGCTTGGTCGAGGTGGCGATCCGCCACTTGCGGGTGCTGCCGACCGGCGCCGAGATGAACTTCTGGGTGCCGCCGCCATCGATCGTGAAGGTGACCTTCGTCTTCCAGCCCGAGCCGGCCAGGTACTGCAGGCGGAGCTTGCCCGACGCGCCCTTCCAGGTGACGAAGAACGGGGCCATGGCTCCGGACTTCACCATCGTCGGCGCGTAGAGCCGCGGGGTCGTGGTGTTCTCCTTGGTCTTCACCACGTTGTAGGAGTAGCCGGCCGAGTACTTGGCGTCCGAGCCCAGCTTGGCGCCGCTGGGGGTCTTGGCCGCCAGGCGCCAGGCCCGGCTGCTCTTCAGGTCCAGCATCTTGGTGCCGCGGCCGTTGGTGACCGAGATGTTCGTCTTGGTCTTCCAGGAGCCCGCGTCGTAGTACTGGAGGGCGACCGTGCCGGTGATCTCGGTCGCGCCCGTGCCCCAGGTGACCACGGCCTCGGTCTGGCGGTCGTCGCCGGTGCTGGACACGGTCTGCTGGTAGCGGTCCATCGTCAGCGTGGGCGGGACGTTGATCACGTTCGTGCTCGCGGTGGCCTCCCCGGTCTCGGTCTGGTCGCTGCTGACCGTGATCGCCGAGGTCGCGGTGCGGTTGCCGGACAACGAGGTGGCCGTGATGGCCACCGGGGTGGCGCTCACCTTCTTCGCGGTGATCTTGCCGGTGACGGCGTCCACGCTCACCACCGAGGAGTCGCTGGACGCCCAGGTGACGGTCTTCACGCTCGCGCTGGTCGGGGTGATCCGCGGCTGGAGGGTGCGGCTGCTGCCCACGTTGATGGCGACCGTCGCCGGGTCGATCGTGAGGCCGCTCACCTGCACGTTGGTCTTGCCGCCGCGGGACAGTTCGTAGACGCGCTCCAGCTGGAGCTCGACCGCGCGGGTGACGGTCAGCGACTCGGCCTTGAACGCCAGTTCGTCGTGGTCGAGGCTGGTGCCGTTGGCGTTCGCCGACCCGCCGTAGGTGACGCCGTGCGTGGTGCCGCTCGCGGTGTAACTCACCGTGATCGCCTTGTCGTGGACGTTGCCGAACTCGACCCGGTTGATCACCTCACGGGCGTCCTGGCTCATGCCGAAGTAGGCGTCCACGGTGTCGGCGATCGCGTTGTCGCCGAGGGCGATCTTCACGGTGCAGCCCTGCGTCTGGAGAGCGGCCAGCTGGTTGAGCAGCGCGACCCGCGCACTGTTGAACAGCGAGTGGGCGAGGTAGGCCTTGCAGTTCGTCTTGCCGGCGATCGCCGCGACGGTGGCCAGGGTGGTGGCCTCGAAGTCCTTCGACCGCGGCGAGGGGTAGAAGGTGAAGTCGCTGTCGTCGGCGGCGACGCCGTTGGCCGCGGCCGCCTTGTACGCGGTGGTCTGCGTCTGGGCGAGCTGGGCGTTCCAGACACTGTTCAGCAGCCCGTCGTAGCCGGCGGAGTCGCCGTAGATCGCGATGCTGGTGTTGGACTTCTTGCCGCCGCTGGAGCCGTTCAGGTTGGCCGAGGTGATCCAGATCACGTCGTCCCACACCTTGCCGGTGGAGTCCTTGGACTGCTCGAACAGCGCGTACTTGGAGTGCATCAGCGAATCCGGGTCGACGTTCGAGCTGGTCAGGCACGCGCCGGTGGAGGTCTTCGAGCAGTACTTCATCACGCCGGACGCCTTCAGCAGGCGGGCGAGGCTGCTCGGGGCCTTGTAGGCCTCCTCCATGGACTGCTTCGCACCGAGAACGTGTACGTAGGTCTTCGCCTCGGCGAGGCTGTCGTACTGGTTGATCTGGTTGCGGAAGGCGATCGTCGGACGGAACAGGCCGGTGTCGGCGATCACGCTGCCGGAGCTGTTCACGATCGAGTAGTCGCCCGTGGTGGCGTCGGCCTTCGCGGTGCCGTAGTCGTAGAGGGCGTTGAACACGGTGGCGTACAGGTTCTTGCCCTTGGGGACGCTGTTCACCAGGTAGGCGAACTCGTTCACCGAACGCCAGTCGGCCTTGACGCCGTCGTTGTCACCGGCGGAGGTGTAGACCTCGACGCGGTTGCCGTCCTCGTTGGTGTAGGCGGTGTCAGGCGTCACTGCGACCGGCGTGCCGTACACCGAGATGTCGCCGTTCTGGAGCTTCGACGCGGCCGCGACGGTGGTCGATTCGGCCGGCAGCGGGGCGGCCTGGGTGGTCGTGACCGGCAGGGCGAGGGTGGCTGCGAGAACGAGAATCCCCACAGTTGAACCAAGTCGAGACACAGCTGAAACCCCCCACGCGAACGTCAATCGGTTTTTCGAGGATACATGGGGAGTCTGTGATCGGCACGGCCGGTCGAACTTCAGGACTTGCGCACCGGGGCCGTCTGCGTTAATGCAGCCCGGGCGGCGGCCACGAAAACGCCGGGGTACTCCTCCGGCGGCCAGTCGCCCAGGTAGTAGCGGCGCACCTCCGCCCGCACCGCCTTGCGGGAGTCCTCGCCGAGCAGGTCGCCCAGCGGCGCGGACAGGTCGCCGGCCACCGGCAGCAGGATCGCCGCCCTCGCCAGCGGGTAGGCGGCCACCAGGTCGTCGACCACGCCGGTGTCGGTGAGCGCGAACGGCTTGTTGCTGTACAGGTAGTCGGACGCGACGCTGGACACGTCCGCCACCATCGCGTCGGAGGCGTTCATGCACGCGAAGATCGTGCGCTTCGCGGTGACGGCACTGCCGGCGTGCGGACGGCTGCCGTCCGCGGCGAGCAGGGCGTCGATGCGCGCGATCTGGACTCGGGAGTCGGCGTCCCGCCACGAGTAGGGGTGCGGCCGGAACCAGACCGTCGCCCCGGCGTCCAGCAGCGCGGAGACGATCCGCTCGCCGTGGCGCAGCGACCCGAACAGGGAGTCCTCCAGCCCGCCGCGCCAGGTGGGGGCGTAGAGCACCACCGGGTGCTCGGCGGGCCCGAGGGCCGGGTCGGCCACCGCGACGTCCTCGACCTGCGGCCGGCCGACCAGCACGAACTTCTCCCGTGGGATCAGCACGCCGTGCTCGGCGAACCGGTCGATCGCGGCCTGCCCGGCCACGAAGATCTTGTCGAACATGCCGAACGTGGCGCTGTAGCTGGCCGGCTTGTCGCTGTCGCCGTGGCCGAGGTGCACGTGGGTGAGTTCGGCGAACCGGATGCCGTGGACGTTCTTGTAGTCGTTGTTCACGTAGAAGCAGGCACGCATGCTCGGCACCACCGCGTACTCCAGCGACTCCACCGACTTGGCGAGCACCACCGGCAGGTCGGTGACGGCGAGCGCGGCGCGCGCGAACCGCGGGTCACGGATCACCACGGCCCCCCGCTCGCCGGTGCGGGCGAGATAGGGCAGCCACATGCTGAGCTGGTAGCTGGCCGGCGCGGTACCGCTGAAGTACAGGTACCACGACGGGGCGTACTCGGTGAGTGCCTCCCGGATCTCGCGTTCGGGCAGGTGGCGACGCACCCGGACGAGTTCGCGTGCGGCCACGACGAGCCCGGCCAGCACGACGACAGCCACCACGACGGCCACGACGGGAGCCGGGAGCCCGAGCAGGCCGAAGGCCGGGACGGTGAGCGCGGTGGTGACGGCGAGGAACATCGGTTCGGGCGCGCGTCCGACGATCGAGGGCCGGTGGCCGGGGAGGTTCCACGCGCGCAGCCCCGGCCTCGTCACGTGGTCGACGGTGGACTCACCCGCCAGTGCACCGAGCAGCAGGACGGTGGCCAGCGCCGCGGCCCACGCCGTCCCGGCCTGACCGGCGAGCGTGAAGCCGCTCGCTGTCGCCAGGGCCGCCCGTGCCACCAGGTGGCGGTCGGCGTCCACCTGCACGAGGCGTCCGACCAGAATGGCCAGAGCGGTCGCCAGTGCGAGCCAGGCGCCCGCCGTGACCTGGCCCAGCGCGAGCAGCACGACGGCGACGAGCATCGCCAGCCACACCAGCAGGCGGGGCCACAGCCGGACGATCACCCGGCGGTACCGCTCGAACAGGGACTTCATGCGGCGCTGTCCCGCAGGCCTATGCGGTCACTCGTCGGCCTCGCTGCCCACCTCGGCCAGGGCCTCGGCGATGCGGGAGGCCTCGAGCTCGGAGCGGGACATGCCGACGTGGCCGGGCTCCTCGCGGCGGACGTCGATCACGTGGCCGGTGAGGGCGGAGAGCAGCACGTCGATCGTGGTCAGGGCGACCGCGCGGGAAGAGAGCAGCGAGCCCTCCGGCTCCTTGCCGAACGCCTTGGTGCGCATCGGCGTCCCGGCCCGCTCGGGGTTGATCACGTTCACCCGGATGCCGTCGGTCGACCACTCGTCGGCCAGGGCCTGGGTGAGGTTGACCACGGCGGCCTTGGTCGAGGAGTACACCGAGTAGTCGGCGCGTCCGCGGGTGTAGGAGCTGGACGTGAAGAACACCAGCTGGCCGCCGGTCTCCTTCAGGTACTTGTGCGCGAACCGGGCGGTGAAGACCGGCGCCAGGTAGTTCACCCGGATGCCCTCGAGGATCTCCTCCATCGGGACGTCGGCGAGCGGGCCGCGATTGAGGATGCCGGCGGTGAGCACCACGTAGTCGATGCGGCCGTGCTCGGCGTAGGCGTCGGCGAGCGCCTTCTCGATGTCGTCGGCCTGGGAGACGTCGGTGCCGGTCTGGGAACGGCTGAACGAACAGACGGTGGCGCCGAAGCCGTTCGCCATGTCGCAGATGTCGCCGCCGATGCCGTAGCTGCCGCCGAGGACCACCATCACCTTGCCGGTCAGCAGCTCGTGGTACTCCTCGACGCTGGTCGGGGACGGGGCCACGGTGGAACCGATCTGGAACAGCTTGTCGGCGATGAAGACGTCGATCGGCTGGGTGATCTTCATGTTGTGCTCTTCGCCGCGGACGACGGTGATCGGCACGTCGGGCAGGTACTTCAGGATCACCGAGCAGTCGTCGGCGGGCAGGAAGTTCGGGTCCTGGCGGGCGATCAGGTACGCCCGACGCAGCGTCTCGAGCCGGAACGCCTGCGGGGTCTGGCCGCGGCGCAGGTGGTTGCGGTCGGGGATGTCGACGATCTCGTCTGCCTCGTTCACCTCGATGATGGTGTCGGAGGAGGGGATGGCCACGTCGACGGCGTCGTAGCTGTCGAGCGCGACCACCATCTCGTTGATGATCCGGGTGTCGAGCAGCGGACGCACCGCGTCGTGGAACAGCAGGCGGGTGTCGGGGTCGGCGTCGTCGCCGAGCGCGGCGATCGCGGCGAACGAGGTGTCGTTGCGCGTCCCGCCGCCGTTGAGGACCCGGGACACCTTCGGGAACTTGGCCGCGATGGCGTCCGCGGCGGCAAGGTGGTCGGGGTGCATCATGATGAAGATCTCGTCGACGGCGTCGGCGTCCTGGAAGATCGCCAGGGTGTGCTCGATGACCGGACGGCCGGCGATCTTCAGCAGCTGCTTGGGGATCGACATGCCGACCCGTGACCCGGTGCCGCCGGCGAGGATGACTCCGATGGTGCGCCTTGCTGAGGTCATGAACGTCCCTTCTGTCGGCTCACCACCCTATCGCGGGCGACCGCCGCGACCGGTCACGCCGGGCGCGCACAGCGTGCGGACAGGTAGCGCCCGTCAGGGACACAGCCGCGTGCACCACGATCAGGACCAGCACGCACCCGGCGCGCACGAGCGGGAACCGGCGAGACAGCCCCGGCCCCACGTTCGGCGCGAAGGCCACCTATGATAGATTAACCTCGGTTAAGCACCCCGATTGAAAGACCTCGATGCCGCCTTTTATCAAAACCGGCTTTTCTTCTCTGCGCTACATATTCCGGGCAATCGGCGGCTATTCGATTGTCTGTGACCTGTTCGCTGCCGCCACCATGATCGTCGCCCTCGTGGCGCCGAACGGGCTGGCTGCGAACGTCATGCTGGTCTTGGCCGCGGTCCTCGTGCTCGCCGGCCCGATCGCAGAACTGGTGTCGGCGCTGCGGCAGGGCCAGTCGCCCCGGCAGTTCATGGGCACCATGAGCGTCTCCCGGATCCTGGTCGCGCTGGCCGCCCTCGCCGTCGACCTCGGCGACGGCGCCAGCGGGTGGGCGGTGTTCGCGGTGAGCCTCATCTGCCTGATGGTGATCGGCGAGTACGCGATGCGTCGTCCGGTCCGCTCGGCGGTCCCGCAGGCGGCCAACATTCCCGGTTGGGACGTGCCGCTGCCCTCGCAGGAGGCGGCGAACGGGCTCTTCGCGGCGAATTCGGTGGCGGTGGCGTTGGTGGTGGCGTCCGCGTCGCTGGGCGTGACGCAGGTGCCGGCGATCATCGCCGTGCTGGCGGGCCTGGTGCTGGTGGTGCTGATCGGCGTCCAGTCGGTGCGCTACCTCTACCACCGCAACCGGTTCGAGGCGAACCTGCCGAAGATCCTGAAGACGATGGCGCCGCAGTTCGCGTTCCACTGGCAGGCCCCGGCCGGCACCGCCTACCAGGCGTCCATGTGGTTGCCGTACCTCGACCGCATCGGGGTGCCCTACTTCGTGCTGGTGCGGACGTCGGCGAACTTCGACGAGGTGTCGAAACTCACCACCGCCCCGGTTATTCTCCGGGTCGGCCTGGAGGATCTCGACCCGATTGTCTGCCCGTCGCTCAAGGTCGTGTTCTACGCCAATACCGCGGTGCGGAATTCGCACATGATCCGGTTCCCGCACCTCACCCATATCCAGCTGAATCACGGCGACAGCGACAAGATCGCCAGTGTCAGCCCGGTCTTCCGGCAGTACGACAAGAACTTCGTCGCCGGCCAGGCGGCCATCGACCGGTTCGAGAAGCACGGCGTGGTCACCCGTCGCGACCAGTTCGAGATCGTGGGACGCCCGCAGCTCGAGCACGTCGCGCCGGCGTCCGGGCCGATCGCCGGGATCGCGCAACCGACGGTGCTGTACAGCCCCACCTGGTCGGGCTTCTACGAGGACTCCGACTACAGCTCGCTGCCGGCCGGACGCGCCATCGTGGCGGCCCTGCTGGAGCGCGGATGCACGGTGGTGTTCCGCCCGCACCCGTACGCCCGCCGGCACAAGGGCAATGCCGAGGCCTGCGCGGAGATCATCGACCTGCTCACCGAGGACACGAAGACGTCCGGCCGCAACCATGTGTTCGGCCCGGCGGCCGAGACCGAGATGAGCGTCGCAGACTGCTTCAACGCCTCCGACGCGATGATCTCTGACGTCTCCAGCCTGGTCTCGGACTTCCTGATCTCGAACAAGCCGTTCGTGATGGTGGCGGTGTCCGCGCACGGGGAGTCGTTCGTCGAGGAGTTCCCGCTCGCCGAGGCCGCGTACGTCGTCGACATGATCGACGGCGTCCCGGTGCAGATCGAGGAGTGCCTCGCCGAAATGCTCACCACCGACCCGAAGTCGGTGAAACGGCAGTCGTTGCGCAGCTACTACCTCGGTGACGCCCCGACCGAGAAGGTGGTCGACCGGTTCGTGGAGATCGCCCGGCGCTTCATGGACTGAGCTGGTCCGGTCGGCCAGAGCGGTCAGGCGAAGGACGTCGAACCGGTCCTGGCCCGCTCGATCATGCCGGCGATCGCGATCGACTCCTCCGGGCGCAGGCGGAACGACTCCCGGCTGCCGTCCCGGATCATCGAGGCGAACTCGGCCACCTCGTAGCGCAGGCCGTCGCCCTCGAGCTTGTAGTAGAACTTGCGGTTCCGGGACGGGTCCTCGTAGCGGGCCTCGAAGTACTCGGTGAGCCACCACGGCGCGGACACGTAGACGTAGCCGTTCGTACCGGCGACGACCAGGTCGCCCTCGGACTTCACGCCGAGCCCCGTGGTGGCGGACGCGATCGCGTGCGGGTAGTCCAGGTCGATGCGGGCGAACACGTCCACCGACCCGTTGTCGATGGTGCGGGTGGCCAGCCGGTCCGGCTCGGTGCCCAGCAGCTTCACGATCGCCAGCAGCGGGTAGCTGGCCAGCTCGGAGATGCTGCCACCCTCGGGCCCGGCGAGCTCGCGTCCGCCGTGCACCAGCTTGGTGAACGTGGCCTCGACCGCGCGGATGTCGCCGATCGAGCCGCTGCGGGCGACGCCGACCATGCGCTGGAAGCCGGGGAGGAACGCGGTCTTCAGCGCCTCCAGGAGCACCACGTCCGCCGCCTTCGCGCGGGCGAACAGGTCCTCGGCCTCGGCCGTGGTGAGCGCGATCGGCTTCTCGCACAGGACGTGGCGTCCGGCCTCGATGGCCGTGCGCGCCTGCTCGTAGTGGTGGCCGTGCGGGCTGGCGATGTAGACCGCGTCGACGGCCGCGAGCAGGTCCTCGTAGCTGTCGTGGACGGAGGCCAGCTCGAGCTCGTCGGCGAACCGGCGCGCGTTGGCCAGCGTCCGGCTGTACACCGACTCGACGTCGACGCCGGAGACGAAGCGGGCCTCCTGGACGAACCGGCGCGCGATGCGTCCGGACCCGACCACGCCGATGCTCAGGCCGGCCGATTCGTCGCGCAGCTGGGTGCTGGAGATGCCCTTCGTGCGGTCGAGGTAGACCACTCGGCAGTAGTCGTTGAGGTAGTCGAACTTGCCGGCCCAGTCGGACCCGATCGCGAAGATGTCGATGCCCAGGCGCTGGATATCGCTGATCTTCTGGCCCTCGTACTCCTCGAGGATCACCTCGTCGACCAGCCCGGTGGCTTCGACGCTGCGCACCCGGTCCATCAGGGGCTGGCGGACGTTGAGCTTGCCGCGGCCGTCGTCGTACTGCTGGGTGGTGACCCCGACGACGAGGTGGTCACCCAGGGCCCGGGCCCGCTCGAGGAGGCGCCGGTGGCCCTCGTGGAACAGGTCGAAGGTCCCGTAGGTGATGACTCGCACCGTTGCTGCTCCTGCTCTGCGCGGAAAGGCGTCGCGCCAGTGTATTCCGTGGCCCGGTTCCTGGGTGCCGTCCGCGGGCGGGGCGCCGCCCCGCGCACGCGCCGCCTAGGCTGGCCGTCGTGCACCCCCGAGACACCCACCTCCGTACCGCCCTCGGCTGGATCGCCGGGACGGCGGTGGCCGGGGCGGCGGGGCTGATGGCGCTCGGGTACGGCGTCCGCCTGCTCACCCGGGACCGGATCGTGCCGATCGACCGGCTGCCGCCGGCGCCGGTGGCGCTCGTCCTCGGTGCGGAGGTGTACGCGGACGGCCGGCCGTCCGCGTTCCTGCGCGGTCGGCTCGACCTGGCGGTCGAGCTGTACCGCCGCTGCCTGGTGCAGCGGATCCTGGCCTCGGGCGACGGCCGGTCGCCGTTCTACGACGAGACCGCCGGCATGCACGACTACCTGGTCGCGGCCGGTGTCCCCGAGGCGGACGTGCTGCTCGACCCGGCCGGGGTCGACACCTACGACTCGTGCCTGCGCGCCCGGGACACCTTCGGCCTCACCCGGCTGGTCGTGGTGAGCCAGACCTACCACCTGCCTCGGGCGCTGGCGATCTGCCGGGCGCTCGGTATCGAAGCGTGGGGAGCCGGGGACGAGACCGTCCGTTCGCACGCGCGGACCTGGGGCCACGGCGACCGCCGCGAGTTCGCGGCGAACCTCAAGCTGGTCTGGGACGTCCTGTCCCGCCGGCCTGCGCGCGGCTGAGCCGGGCCGCGCGGTCCGGGGCCGGCTCGAGCGGACGGGGCAGCCTCCCCGGCGTGCGAAAATGGCCGCCATGCTGTCCCTGCCGTCGTTGTTGAGTGAGCGCGTCCAGGCCGTTGCCGGGGTCGACCCGGAGCTGCGCCCGGCGACGCGTCCGCAGTTCGGCCACTTCCAGACCAACGTCGCCCTCCGGCTGGCGAACGCCGAAGGGCGTCCGCCGCGTGAGGTGGCGGCACGGCTGGTGGCCGAGATCGACCTGGCCGACCTGTGCGAGCCGCTGGAGATCGCCGGCCCCGGCTTCATCAACCTGCGGATCCGCGCGGACGTCCTGGCCGACGCGGCCAGCCAGGTGCTGGCCGAGCCCGGCGCGGGCATCACCACAGCCACCGCGCCGCGGACGGTCGTGGTCGACTACTCCTCGCCGAATGTGGCCAAGCAGATGCACGTCGGCCACCTGCGCTCGACGATCATCGGCGACTGCTTCACCCGAGTGCTGCGGGCGCAGGGCCACACCGTCATCCCGCAGAACCACATCGGCGACTGGGGACGCCAGTTCGGCATGCTGGTCGAGCAGATCCTCGAGGAGGGGATCGACGCGTCCGCGCTCGACCTGCCGTCCGCCGAGGCGCTGTACCAGCGGGCCAACACCCACCTGAAGGAGTCGGAGGAGTTCGCCGGCCGCGCCCGTGACCGGGTGGTGCTGTTGCAGTCGGGGGACGCCGGGACGCGCCGCATCTGGCAGCAGCTGATCGACGTCTCGCTGGCCGGCTTCAACGCCACCTACCGGCGCATGAACGTGCTGCTCAGCGACGCCGACCTGGCCGGTGAGTCCATCTACAACGCCGACCTGCCGGTGGTGGCCGCCGACCTGGAGGACCGGGGGATCGCGGTCGTCGACGACGGCGCCCTGGTGGTCTGGGTGGACGGGTTCACCGCCCCGGCGATCATCCGCAACGCCCAGGGCGGCTTCGGCTACACCTGCACCGACCTGGCCGCGATCCGGCACCGGGTCGGCGACCTGCACGCCGACCGGCTGGTCTACGTCGTCGGCGCACCGCAGGCCCACCACTTCGAGCAGGTGTTCGCGGTGGCCACCAAGGCCGGGTACCTGCCGGACGCGGTGAGCGCCGAGTTCGTCGGCTTCGGGCAGGTGCTGGGCGCCGACGGCAAGAAGTTCTCGACCCGGGAGGGCACCGCGGTCACGCTGAACGCGCTGCTGGACGCGGCCGAGGCCGAGGCGGCGCCGTCCATCGCGCTGGCGGCGATCAAGTACGCGGACCTGTCCAACGGGCTCCAGAAGGACTACACCTTCGACGCCGAGCGCATGGTGGCCACGACCGGCGACACCGGCCCGTACCTGCAGTACGCGCACGCCCGGGTCACCCAGATCCTGCGCAAGGCCGAGGCAGAGGGCATCGCGTTCGGCGCGGTGACCGTGCTGGCGGAGCCGTCCGAGCAGTCGTTGGCGCTGCTGCTCACCCGGTTCGGCGAGATCGTGGCTGCGGTCGGCGACACCCTGCAGCCGCACCGGCTGTGCGGCTACCTCTACGAACTGGCCGGCGCGCTCAGCTCGTTCTACGAGCAGTGCCCGGTGCTGAAGAGCGAGGGTGAGGTGCGGGCGTCCCGGCTGGCGCTGTGCGCGGCCACCCGCAAGGTGCTGGCGCTGGGCCTCGACCTGCTCGGCATCGAGGCGCCCGACCGGATGTGAACCAAAAGGGGACAGTCCCCTTTCGGTCCAGCTGGGCGGGAATGGACCAAAAGGGGACAGTCCCCTTTCGGTCCAGCTGGGCGGGAAGGGGACTGTGCTTTCGGTTCAGGACGCGCGCTCGGGGTGCTGCTGCTTGTCGACCGCGAGCCAGGCGGCGCCGATGATGCCGGCGCGGTTGCGCAGGTGCGCGGGGACGATCGGCGTCTTCAGCTTCAGCTTCGGCATGAACTTGTCCGCAGCCTTCGAGACCCCGCCGCCGACCACGAGCAGGTCGGGCCAGAACAGCGCCTCGACCACCTCGTAGTAGCGCTGGAGACGCGGCACGTACTCGTCGTACGACAGGTCGAGCGCGGTCTTCACGGACGCGGCCGCCTGGGTCTCGGCGTCGTGGCCATCGATCTCCAGGTGCCCGAGCTCGGTGTTGGGGATCAGCACGCCGCGGTAGATCAGCGCACTGCCGATGCCGGTGCCGAGCGTGGTCATCAGCACCAGGCCGTCGTTGCCCTTGGCCGCACCGAACTTGACCTCCGCCACGCCCGCGGCGTCCGCGTCGTTCACGAGGACGACGTCGCGTCCCAGGCGCTCCTCGAAGATGCGCTCGGCAGGGGCGTCGATCCACGACTTGTGGATGTTCGCGGCCGACCGGGTGATGCCGTGGGTGACCACGGCGGGGATGGTGACGCCGATCGGGCCGTCGCCCATCTGGCCGGCGAAACCGGACACGATCTCGGCCACCACCGCGGCAACATTGGCGGGCGTGGACTCCGCCGGCGTCGGGATGCGCACCCGTTCGGTCGCGAAGTCTCCGGCCTCCAGGTCGACCAGCGCGCCCTTGATTCCGGAGCCGCCGATGTCGATGCCCAGCACGGGTTGTTTCTGCATGGGGACACCCTGCCAGACCGCAGGTCGGTTGTGGGGGGCATTCACGTTCGTGGCCACGCCCACGGCGTCCGGTCCCCGCCAATAGACTCACCGCCGTGACGACGACATGGCTGGTGACCGGCGGAGCGGGCTACATCGGGGCGCATGTGGTGCGCGCGCTGCAGGCGAAGGGCCTGGCGCCGGTGGTGCTGGACGACCTGTCTTCTGGGATCGCCCGGTTCGTGCCCGACGGTGTCCCGTTCGTCGAGGCCGACATTCTCGACACCGACACCGTGGCCGGGGTGCTCGGCGACCACGGGTGCGCGGGCGTCATCCATGTGGCCGGCTTCAAGTACGCCGGGGTCTCGGTGCAGCGCCCGCTGCACACCTACGCGCAGAACGTGACCGGCACCGCGAGCGTGCTGAGCGCGATGGAGCGGGCGGGCGTCGACAAGCTGGTGTTCTCCTCCTCGGCCGCGGTGTACGGGACGCCGACCACCGAGCTGGTCACCGAGGACTCGCCGAAGGCCCCCGAGTCGCCGTACGGGGAGTCGAAGCTGATCGGGGAGTGGCTGATCAACGACGTGGCCCGCGCCACCGAAGGCTTCGCCGGGGTCAGCCTGCGCTACTTCAACGTGGTCGGGTCGGCCACGGACGAGGTGTACGACGCCAGCCCGCACAACCTGTTCCCGCTGGTCATCGAGGCCCTCCTGGAAGGGCGGACGCCGCGCATCAACGGCGCCGACTACCCGACCCCGGACGGCACCTGCGTCCGTGACTACGTGCACGTCGGCGACCTGGCCACGTCCCACGTCGCGGCTGCGCTGGCCCTGGCCGAGGGACGGACGCTGCGCCCGGCCTACAACCTGGGCAGCGCCGAGGGCCTCAGCGTCCGGCAGATCATGGACGCGATGGCGCGAGTGACGGGCATCGACTTCACCCCGGAGATCGCGCCCCGGCGTCCGGGCGACCCGGCGCGGATCGTCGCCGACGGCGCTGCCGCGGCGGCCGACCTGGACTGGGCGATGCGCTACTCGGTGGACGAGATGGTCTCGTCGGCCTGGTCGGCCCGGAGGGCGTCCGGCCCCTCGGTCTGAGGGTCCGCGGGAGGCTCGGTCGGGGCGTCCGGCACGACCGGGTCGGACACGTCCGGCCCGACGTGGTGGCGGACGAGCTGGAGCAGCTCGGTCTGGCGGGCGGACAACGGCCCCGCGTCGAGTCCGGAGGCGTGGACGTCGATGTGACCGCCGGCGGTGTCGAACGCAAGGTCGGCGAGGCGGAGCCGGCGCGACACCGGGCCCTGCTCGATCCGCACCGACTGGACGCGCGCGAGCGGCACCAGCTGCCAGCGCCGCACCAGCCAGCCGTGGCGCGAGACCACCAGCTGGTCGTCGTGACCCCACCGCAGGAACGGCTGCGAGAACGGGTGCAGCCAGCGGGCCCGCTTCGGGGCACCCTCGAGCGGCACCGTGGTGAAGTCGACGCGCGGCCAGATGGCGGCCAGCGCGACCTGCACCTGCTCCATCGTGCCGGCCGGCAGCAGGATCGAGGAGACGCCCGACTTGTCCTCGTCCTCGGTGACCGCGCCCCAGCCGATCACCTCGATGTCGATGCGGTACAGGCCCAGCCGGCGCCACACCGGCGACTGGCTGAGCTGGACGGCCTGGATGCGGCGCGCCGGCAGCGACTGGCTGGTGAGGCTGGTCAGGCCGCGGGAGATGCGCAGGCCGTGGGCGCGCCGGGACAGGGTGTAGTTGAACTGGCCGGTGACACGCCGGGTGACGAAGCCGAAGAGGCCGCTGATCGTCGGCACGGCGGCGGCCAGCAACAGCCACCACTGCCCGGTCGCGAGCCCGGCGACTGCGAGGGCCACGCCGCCGAGCACGATGCCCCAGAACTCGTGGGAGGTGACGGCGGCCAGCAGCAGGGTCTGCGGGGGCACCTTGATCAGGACCTCGTCGGCCTCGTTGAGGTCGGTCAGCACCGACGTCGACCGCGCGGTCTCGGCCAGCTCGGCCTGGGAGCCGCGGGCGCGGGCCAGCAGGTAGTCGCGCAGCGCGTACGCCCTTGCCAGCGAGAGGTAGCGCACCTTGAACCGCTCGTGGGAGCCGACGTCGATCTGCAACTCGGCCAGCCCGAACAGGCGGGCGGCGAGCGGCTGGACGACGTCGATCGACTGCACCTTGTCGAAGGCGACCCGGGTGGACCGGCGGAACAGCGCGCCGGTCTCGATGCGCAGCTCCTCGCTGTCGATGACGAACCGGGTGAAGCGCCAGGTGATGTAGCCGGCGACGGCGGCGATCAGGGCGACGCCGGCCACCCCGAGGACGATCCACGGCACCGGCGGCAGCCGGCGGTTCGGGTCGAACGAGACGAACTCGCGACCGAACGCGATGATGGCGGCGAGCAGCACCACCCAGCCGCGGATGAAGGGTGTCAGGGGGTGCGGACGCTCGGTGCGCTTCCCGGCGGTGCCGGGGACGCCGGTGGCGGGGACCCCGGGGGTGGGGACCCCGGTGGTGGCGGCATCGGGGGCATCGACGGGGTCGTCCTCGATGGCGCGGCGCGGGACGAAGTCGTCCGTCATAGCGGCAGCGCCTGGGCCTCCCCGGCGGCGATCAACCGGTCGCGGAGCTGGGCGGCGTCCGCCTGGGCGAGGCCGGGGATGTTGCCGGCCGACTGCATGCTCGCGGTGACCAGTTGCACCTGGGCCAGGCCCCAGGCCCGGTCGATGGGCCCGGACTCGACGTTGACCGACAGCATGCGTCCGTAGGGGATCGCGGTGAGGCGCTTGTTCCACAGGCCGGAGGTGATCAGCAGGTCCTCGTCGCGCTCGGCGTAGCCGAAGGCGCGCACCCAGCGTCCGGCGCGGAGCACGCGCCAGACCGTCCACGCCACGCCTGCGAGGCCCGCCCAGAGCGCCCACGACCACCCGGCGGTGAAGCCGACGATGAGGACGACGACGAGGGTGAGGACGACGTTGGAGACCACCGCGTCGAGGCGACGAGCGGACACGTAGCGCTGGGGCAGCCGCTGCCAGTCGGCGTCAGGAGTGAACGGATCGGTCATGCACTCGAATCTAGCGCCGCTTCTTGCGATCCTTCGGATTGCGCACCTCCACGCCACCCAACCCGGCGAACCCCTTGATCACCAGACGCGGCGCGGAGCCGTCCGGTGGGGCGAGCTTGCCGACGTCCGAACCGCCGAGGACGGCGATCAGCTGGGTGTCCACCTGGGTGCCCGGGGGGACGACGATCTCGACGCCGCCGAGCAGGCAGAACACGTTGAAGGTGAGTTCGTGGCTCTCGAAGGTGGCCTGGGTGAGGTCGAGTTCGACGCCGCCGAGCATGGCCAGGATCGAGGTGTTCTTGCGCACGCGCCAGGAGTTCTTGCGGGTGGCGCCGGCGAGGATGGCGACGATCTGGTCGGCAGCCTCGGAGGCGTTGCTCTCGTCGTAGTTGAGGAGCGGACGGGCGGCGGGGCCGGTCGGGCTGACGAGGTCGCGGGTGAGCGGCACCAGGTCGTCGAAGGTCTCGGCGCGACGGGCGGCCGCGATGCGGTCGTCGCGTTCGACCGGGGTCAGCCGGCCCTCGGCGTGCGCGGTGTTCAGCAGCGTGATGACGTGGTCGCGATCGGCACTGCTGGCCGTCAGGTCGCCGCCCGCCGCGGGGCCGACATCGGTCGGTTCGAGAGGATTGGACATGGTTCGAACCTAAGCCCGTGGCGCTCGTGACGGGTAGGTCCGGCGGGAGGGCTGGGGGAGGTTTGGGGGCGATCCCCTACCCGGTCAGGCGGCGATCAGGCCCTGCGCCCTGGCGATGCTGACCGCGACCAGGCGGTCGTGGACGCCGAGCTTGCTGTAGACGTTGCTGAGGTGCTTGTGCACGGTGCGGGGGGAGAGGCCGAGTCGGGCCGCGATGGTGCGGGCGAGCAGGCCCTCGGAGAGGAGTTGCAGCACCTCGACCTCGCGGGCGGTGAGGTTGAGCGCGGCAGCGGCGTCCGCTGCGCTACGGGCATGCTGGGCGCGCAGGCACGCCTCGGCGACGTGGGGCATCAGCAGCAGCAGGGGAGCGGTGGCCTCGGCGAACAGGGCGTGGGCGTCCGGGCTGAAGCCGCCGCGCCGGGCCAGGGCGAGGACGCGGGCCTGCTCGTGGTTCTGGTGCTGCTCGAGGTCTGGTCCGATGGTGACGATCTCGCCGAGCACCGGGTGCTGGGCGAGGTGCAGGTGGCCCTCGGGGTGGCGTCCGCCGTGCAGGGCGACCTCGGCGAGGACGCCGGCGCGACGCTGGTCGGGCCAGGACGCGTGCACGTGCAGGCGGTGGCCGACGTCGAGGCCGATCAGGACGCCACTCTCGGCTCCCGAGGCCTTCGCCAGCGTGCCGCACACCAGCTGTTCGGCCTGCTCACCGCCGTCGATCGCCGCCATGGCGTGCGTGATGAGCTCGACGATGGTGATGGCCCGGTCTTGTCTTGTCACCCGCCTCGCTCCCCGAAAGATGCGCCTTCGCTACCCCGCGCGCTGACCTGCATGTCATGGAGCAGTCTGGCAGAGATAGTGCCTACACCCGCATGGTTTCGACGGAGTGGCGGGGTGGTGAGCTTGTTGCGGGGACGCAGTTCGCGGCTCGACTCCGGCTTTGGCTAGACTGCTGCACGCGGCTCGGGGCCTGAGGTCCGAGCGTACGCGGATGTAGTTCAATGGCAGAACATCAGCTTCCCAAGCTGACAGTGCGGGTTCGATTCCCGTCATCCGCTCCAGCAAAAACCCTAGTCAGGGGCATGTAGGCAAATCGAACAAGGCTCACTCGTGCCACCGTGTTACCTGAAATCGTTACCTGTGAGGTCACATTCGAGGTAGCACTTGGGCGGGGATCGTTGGGATCGAGCGGTGCAAGTGGCGTCTGGCTAGGTCGAATACCCAGCAAGGGCGCGCTCTGCAGAAGCGCAGAACGTCAGCTCAGAAAACTGAGACTGCTGGCGCAGCGACCAGTCGTCGACTGTCTGTGTTGCCCCAACCTTGTGGCCCAGGCCCGGGTAGAGCGGATAGATCAACCCCGCGACGAGCCGGGGCCGTCATCGGCGTCCGCGCAATGAGGTGCATGCCCGGGGGCCCGAGCGAGGGCGGACGGCCAGCCGTCCGTTCATGTGCGACGTCTAGCCCTCCCGGTAGAGTGCTTGGCGAGGAGGGCCGGCATGATCCATTCGCGTGACCAGCTCCTCCACATCATCCCCGAGCTCACCGCGCTCCCGGCGGAGACCGAGTGGGTCGAGTTCAAGGTCGACAACATCGACCCGGCGATGATCGCCGAACGAATCTCAGCTCTCGCGAACTCAGCGAGGATCGCCGGACGGGACTTCGGCTACATGGTGTGGGGCGTCGAGGACGGAACCCACCGGATCGTGGGCACGAAGTTCGACCCGGCAACCGCACGCAAGGGTAACGAGACGCTGGAATCGTGGCTCGCTCACTCGCTCCACCCGCAGGTCCACTTCGAGTTTGAGGTCGTGCAGGTGGGCACGATCCGCCTTGTCGTGCTCACGATTATCCCGGCGTCGTTCGAACCGGTTCGGTTCGGTGCGACGGCATTCGTGAGGGTCGGATCGAGCACTCAGGAGCTTGAGCGTTACCCTGACCACGCTCGCCGCTTGTGGCGTGCATTCGATCAGCGCGGATGGGAGCGTGGCACAGCGAAGGGCCGCCTCCAGGACAGCGACGTGCTGTCACACCTCGACTACCCGACATATTTCGAGCTGCTCGGCTTGCCTCTGCCTGAGAACCGGTCGGGCATTCTGGACGCGTTGGTCGCAGACGGCTTGGCCGGGCGTATGGCAGGGACGGGCTGGAAGATCACCAACCTCGGCGCGATTCTGCTTGCTCGCAGGCTCACTGACTTTCCCTCCCTCGCCCGCAAGGCGTTGCGCGTGATCCGCTACGCCGGCGTCGACCGGCTGCGGACCACGAACGAGCAGGTGGGCGGCAAGGGGTACGCCGCCGGATTCGAGGGACTTATCGACTACGTGAACGCGTTCTTCCCCGCGAACGAGGCCGTTACCAGGGCGCTGCGCACGACAACGCCCTTTGTATCCACCCCTTGCCATCCGCGAGTTGATCGCGAACGCGCTGATTCACCAGGACTTCGGTATCACGGGCGCTGGGCCGATCGTTGAAGTGTTCGACGACCGTGTCGAGATATCCAACCCGGGCGCGCCCATCGTCGACCCCGCCCGGCTGGTCGACACGCCGCCACGTTCCCGGAACGAGGCGCTCGCGGCACTCCTGCGCCGGATGGGCATCTGCGAGGAGCGGGGGAGTGGCTGGGATAAAGTGGCAGCCGAGGTGGAGTTCCACCAACTACCGGCGCCCGAAGTGCTGACAACCGCGGACACGACTCGTGTCACGTTGCTGTCACCGCGCCCGCTGTCAGGCATGACGCCAGATGAGAAGGCGCGCGCGGTCTATCTCCACGCGTGCCTCAACCAGGTGTCGCGCAAGGACACCACCAACAGTTCGGTCCGTCAGCGCTTCGGCATCGACGAGAGGAACAAGGCCACGGCTTCGCGGCTGCTCAAGGACGCTGTTGCTCGCGGACTCATCACCGCCTACGACAAGGACGCCTCGCCACGGCTGATGAAGTACGTCCCCTTCTGGGCTGCGACAGACGCTGCAACGGCACCGGCCTGAAGTTGATGGCAAGTTGATCGAACCCGCGCGACGTGGGCGCCTAAGGCACTGTTCGTCCTTGTCATGAGCGGTTGCAGGGCGCCATGGTCAAGTTGATGGGTAGTTGATGATCCTTCCCGTCAGCCATTGGCGTGCCAGTCGACTGGCGCGGATGTCGATCCGGTGTCTCCATCGCCATCCGGTCGTTCCATGCGTGTCCAGCATCGATCTTGTCAGTGCCAACTGCATCCAGGTGGAGGCGACAACGCAGGGGCGGCGGGCCTCCTTGACGACGGCCGAACTTGGGGCCGCGTGTACAGGGAAGTCGCCTCGTTCTTGAGCGTCATCACAGGGGTGCCATCGGGATCGCGATGGGCGAGGGGTGACCTTCAGCCGTTCAGCTTCGCCTTCAGGTCCTTCCGTGGCACGCCCGACTTGTTGGTGAGGTCCGGGATGAAGACGAAGCGCGCGTCGATGTCAGCTCGGGAGAGAGTTCGGATCTGGCGATCCAGCGATATCTGGGAGAAGAGCGGCAGGTTGGCCGAGCGGCGCTCCTCGGGACGATGGGTCACGATGGCAAAGGTGACGAGGACCTTGCGCGCCTTCAGCGCTTCGGCAACGGCTGCGCTGATCTCATCCGTCGTGTTCAGGAGACTCAGCAGTGCTGCCTGAGGTTCACTGTCGCGAAGCAGAACCGCGGAGTTGGCTCCTTGGTTGAAGGCATGGCTGAGCGTTGTCGACGCGGTTCCGATCTTCACGTGGATGAGCTCAAGGGTGCCGTCCTCCCTGAGGCGGGCGATGTCACATGGTTCGATCTGTGTGGATCCAGACGGAGACAAATTGGCGCGGTCAAGGCACCACGCTCCCAGTACCTGTGCCGCGTCCTGGTTGTATGCGGCCTCGGACTCGTGGGTGAAGGCAGGGAGGTCACGGCTTGCCATCTCGGATCTAGCGCCGTAGTGAGGCGGGTGAGGAGGCCGGTGGCCACGCGGTACCACGCTCCGTCGCTCAGGTGCCAAGCGAAACCACTCTCGTCTGACGGCACGTCGAACACCAGCGATCTGTAGATCGAGAAGTTCCGCTTCAGGTCGAGCGCCGAATCTAGTGTCGCGCGTCATTAGTTCATTGACGGTGTGGGATGATGGGGCATGCCATCATCAACTGTGGAGATCACCGAT
>Ga0102832_1001003_pt1 | contig 27198 bp, 33 predicted proteins | sample EBPBio282013_DNA_FD_88942 | JGI IMG/M metagenome (GOLD analysis project Ga0102832, IMG submission 88942) | Wastewater treatment Type I Accumulibacter community from EBPR Bioreactor in Madison, WI, USA - Reactor 2_5/28/2013_ DNA (Illumina Assembly) | ecosystem: Engineered > Bioreactor > EBPR >... | reverse complement strand
ATCAGATAGACGATGGCGGTGTGATCCATCGTGTAATCGTTGCCGGTGGTCGGCACCTTCTTGGCGTAGACACGATAGGATTTCTCGACGGCGGAGATCGCTGCGGTGTCGCCGGTCAGGCCGCTGATGTGCGGGTCGAAGCTGCCGAGGTAATCCTTCATCGCCGCCGGCGTGTCGCGCTCCGGGTCGACGGTGACGAACAGCGCGTTGACACGGCCGGCATCGTTGCCGAGCGCGCGCATCACTTCGGACATCTCGAACAGGGTGGTCGGGCAAACATCGGGACAGTGGGTGAAGCCGAAGAACACCAGGTACGGCTTGCCCTTGAAGTCGGCGTCGGTGACCGTGGCGCCGTTTTGATTGGTCAGCGTGAACGGTCCGCCGATGGCAGCGACCGGCGTCGTGCTGCGCCCGCCCATCAGCATGGCGGTGACGAAGAACAGGACGAGGCCGAGCAGGAACGCCGAGGCGGCAAGAATGATGCGGGTGGTCTTGGGATTCATGACAGCGATCGGAATTGACAGGGAAGGATAGAGCTAGAAACAGGCAGCGAGGCCAGCCCGCAAGGTTTCAAAGAACAGGGCGGTGCCATAATACCCCCACAGCAGCGCGGCCGCAGCGAACAGGCTGACACCGACAGCGATGGCTATCCACAAGACCGGCGCGCGCACTGGCGAGGCAAGGACGGGCATGACCGAGTTCCCGGAACCGGCAATCGCCGGCAGGACCAATGACATAAGCCTCTCGCGGTTGCCCCACAACCGGCCATCGGGTCCTGCTGTTAACCATAATGGTCGATAAAAAAGCAGCATTTTAAGCATTCCCGGCCGTTTCGTTGACTCGCATGGTTAAAGCCGCGCATGTAAAGCGCGACACAGACGAGGCGAAAACATGGCTCTCGCGAGCCGGAGGAATACGACAATGCGGACGAGTTTTGCGTTCATCGTGGCGGTTTCGGCAGCACTCGTGGCCGGCTCCGCGTCGGCCCAGAATGCCGAAGGCGCGAAGGTCATCACCGAATGCGCCGGACACCCGAACGCGCTCGGCGTCGCGCGGGTGGTCGAGATCGACACCACCGGCGGCCCCGGCTTCGGCTTCGAGCACTTCAAAGCCTATGACTTCCTGCGCGACAAGGAAGTGGTGCTGACATTCGACGACGGCCCGTGGCCGGGTCACACCCCGATGGTGCTGAAGGCGCTCGCCGATCATTGCACCAAGGCGCTGTTCTTCCCGATCGGCAATACCGGACCCGCCTTGATGCAGATCGCCGAGGCCAAGAAGGTCTGTCGACGCTGCGAGGTGCGCGAGGCCTGCCTGCAGTGGGCGCTGGACGCCGGACAGGACCATGGTGTGTGGGGCGGGCTCAGCGAGGACGAGCGCCGCGCCATGAAGCGCCGCGCCGCGCGCATGCGCGTCCGCAACAGCTGACCACTCCCGCGCCCGAGCGGCGCCCACACCGGCCCGCGGAGCGGGCCTCTCAGATCAGGGGAACCCGGACCGTCGCCGTGGTGGCGTCGTCCTCCGAGGCCAGTGAGAACTCCCCGCCCAGGTCGGCGACCAGGGTGCTGACGATCGACAGCCCGAGGCTGGTCGAGCTGGTGATCCGGAAGCCCTCGGGCAGCGGCTCCCCGTGGTTGACCACCTCCACCACCAGCTCGCCGTCCTGCTGCTGCGGGCGCACCAGCACCTCGCCCGACTGGTCGCGCAGGCCGTGCTCCACGGCGTTTTGGCACAGCTCGGTGAGCACGAGCGAGAGGCTCGTCGCCACGTCCGCCGGCACGTAGCCGAACGACCCCTGCCTCACCATTCGCACCTTGCCGCCGGTGGCCGCCACGTCGCCGACCATCCGCAGCAGCCGGTCCGCCACGTCGTCGAACTTCACCGCGGAGTCGAACGCCTGGCTGAGGATCTCGTGGACGACAGCGATGGCAGCCACCCGCTTCATGGCGTCGTTCAGCGCGCCCTTGGCCTCGGGGGAGGCGATGCGACGGGCCTGGAGTCGCAGCAGTGCGGCCACCGTCTGGAGGTTGTTCTTCACCCGGTGGTGGATCTCGCGGATGGTCGCATCCTTGGTGACGAGCTGCCGCTCGCGCGAGCGCAGTTCTGTCGTGTCGCGGCACATCACGAGCAGCCCGTCCGGCCCGTCGCCGGACGTCAGCGCGAGCACCCGGAGGCGGACGTTGGCCGTGCTCGTCTCCAGGTCGAGTTCGGACGACCCGCGGCCGACCAGCGTCGCGGCCAGCGGACGGTCCACCGGCGTCCGCTCCTTCAGCAGCGAGCGGGTGACCGCGACGAAGTCCTCGCCGTACAGGTCGCTGGCCAGGCCGAGGCGGCGGTACGCGCTCAGCGCGTTGGGGCTGGCGAAGACGATCTGGCCCGACGGGGCCACCCGGATCATGCCGTCACCGACCCGAGGGGACACCCACGGCACCCGCCGGTCCCCACCGAGCGGGAACTCGTGCCGGTGCACCATGCCGGCGATGACCTGCGCCGCCTCGAGGTAGGCGTCCTCGAGGGCGCCCGGTGCCCGCACGCCCATCTGGTTGGTGTGCATCTCGACGACGCCCAGCACCTGGTCTCCCTTGATGATCGGGATGGCCTGGACGTCGACCGGGATGCCGGCGTGGAGCTTGTTGCCGCTGGTGTGGCTGATCTGCTGGGACAGGAACGCCTCGGTCACCAGGTGCTCGGGGTCGTAGGCGATCTCCTCCCCCACCACATCGTCCTCCAGAGAGGTCGGGCCGGTGGTCGGACGTACCTGCGCGCACGCCCAGAAGACGTTCGGGTCGTTGTCGGGCACCCACAGGATCAGGTCGGCGAAGGCCAGGTCGGCCAGCAGCGACCACTCGTCGACGAGCTGGGTGAGCCACTGGCAGTCCTCGTCGGTGAGAACGCAATGGCGCCTGATCACCTGCTCCATCGTCTCCATGCCCGCCACCCTACTGACTCCGGTTGGACCGTCCGGGCAGGGGCTGGCAGAATGGGCCCTCGCGTCGATCGACGCGCCGAAACGTCGACTGCTAGGAGACCACGATGGGTAAGGGTGGCCGTAAGCGCCGTTCCCGCAGGAAGAGCGCTGCTAACCACGGCAAGCGCCCGAACGCCTGAGGATCGCCGCCGGAACGTCGAACCCCCGCCCGTGGGCGGGGGTTTCGTCATTCCCGGGCACGCGAGCCGGCGGATCCGCCGCGCTCAGTCGGTCTCGGTGATCACCACGGTGCGGGTGTAGGTGGCCTGCACGCGCAGCCGGAGGGTGTCGGGCGCCTTCTCCTCCGAGCAGCACTTGCGGATCAGCAGGCGCATCGCGTCCTCGACCTGGTAGTGGTCCAGGCACGGCTCACAGGCGAGCAGGTGGGCGCGGATCTCGTCCGCCTCCTCCTCGGTGAGCTCGTGGTCGTGGAACTCGTAGAGGTGCTGCAGCACCTGTGTGCAGTCCTCGAACTCATGCATCATCGCGGTCACCACCGATCAGGCCGTGCTCACGGGCGAAGTCGGCGAGGGAGGCACGCAGCTGGTTGCGTCCACGGTTCAGCCTCGACATCACCGTGCCGATCGGGGTGCCCATGATCTCGGCGATCTCCTTGTACGAGAAGCCCTCCACGTCGGCCAGGTACACCGCGAGCCGGAAGTCCGGCGACAGGGCGTTCATCGCGTCGGTCACCGCCGAGTGGGGCATGCGGTCGAGCGCCTCCATCTCGGCCGAGCGGAGCCCGGTCGAGGTGTGCGCCTCCGCGCGGGCGAGCTGCCAGTCCTCGACCTCCTGCCCGGACGTCTGCGGCTGGCGCTGCTTCTTGCGGTAGGTGTTGATGAAGGTGTTCGTCAGGATCCGGTACAGCCAGGCCTTGAGGTTCGTGCCGGGCGTGAACTGGTGGAACGAGGCGTACGCCTTCGCGTAGGTCTCCTGGACGAGGTCCTCGGCGTCGGACGGGTTGCGCGTCATCCGCAGGGCGGCGCCGTAGAGCTGGTCGAGGTAGGCGAGGGCCTCGCCCTCGAACCGCTCGGCACGCTCCTGGTCGGTCTCCGGCCGGTCGAGGTCAGTCGCCTCGGGCATGGTTGGCAGGTTCATCACGAACGAGCCTAGCGGGTGCTCACGACGGGTCCCGGGGACGGCGAGGCGGGCGGCCGGGTCCAGGGTGTCGATCACGCCCTCCTCAACGGGTGTGACGGCGGCGGTTATTCCGCCAGCGGCACGATCAGCTCCGGCCCGTCGTTCGCCACCTTGTTCACGGCCATCGACACCGGGTGGGCCTCCAGCTGCGGCGCGGGCACCGTCAGCAGGCCCCGGGCGTCCCCGGCGAAGGAGGGGTCGAGCCAGGCGTCCCAGTTCTCCCTGGTCACCGCCAGCGGCATCCGGTCGTGGATGTGGCCGACCTCGTCCGCGGCGGAGGTCGTGATCACCGTGGCGGTCGTCAGCCACTGCCCGTCGGGCGCCTTCCAGAACTCGTAGAGCCCGGCCATCACGAACAGCCCACCTCCGGCGGGCCGGATGAAGTAGGGCTGCTTCGCCGGCCTGCCGCCCACCTGCACGGGATACCACTCGTAGTAGCCGTCGGCGGGGAGCAGGCACCGCCGGGACGCGAACGCCTTGCGGAAGGCGGGCTTCTCGGCGACGGTCTCCATGCGGGCGTTGATCAGCCGCGCCGCGCCGGAGGCGTCCTTCGCCCACGACGGCACCAGTCCCCAGCGCACCCCGGCCAGCACGCGGGCGCGGCCGCCCGGCCGGTCGCGCTCGAACACCGCCGGCACCGGGTCGGTAGGGGCGATGTTGTAGTCGGGGCCGGGGAGGGGGCCGGCCACCTCGTCGATCTCGAAGTACTCCTCGAGGTCCTCCCCCGCCTGCGACAGCGCATAGCGTCCGCACATGGCACCGACCCTACGCCGTGCCCCCGACACCAGGCCGGTCCGGCCCGGACGCGCCCAGGGCCTCCCGGACGCGTCCGGCCAGGCGCGGCGGCACGACCGAGTCCGGGTCGCGCAGGCCGCCCAGGGCAGCGGTCACCCCGACGATGCCGGCGTACAGGGCGGGGCAGGTGGGGCAGCCGGCCAGGTGCGCCTCGAGGCGGGTGCGCTCGCGGGTGCCCAGCTCGCCGGCCAGGTAGTCGTCGATGCGGCTGCGCGCCTGCCAGCAGTTCAGCGGCACCCCGGTCAGCGCCGCCCGCCGCTCGGCGCCGCGTGCCAGGGCGGAGACGAGCATCTCCCGTCCCCGCCGGATCCGCTGCTTGGACGCCGCCAGCGAGACGCCCTGCACCTCGGCCACGGCGCGGGCGGTGAGGCCCTCGACGTCGTGCAGGACGACGGCCGTCCGGTACGCGACGGGCAGGCGGAGCAGGGCGTCCCGCAGCTCCTCGCGCTGCTCGGCCCGCTCGATCACGACCTCCGCGGCGACCGTGTAGGCGTCGTCGCGCCAGGCGGCCTCGACCGCGTCGACCAGTTCCTCCTCCGCCCGCAGCTCGGGCGCCGTCCGACGGGTGCCGTCGACGAACCGGGTGAACATGATCCGGTGCAGCCAGGTGGCCACCGACGCCTCCCCGCGGAACTGGTCGGCGCGCTCCAGCGCCCTGACCACCGTGTCCTGGACGAGGTCCTCGGCCGCCTCGCGGTCCCGGGTCAGCAGGAGGGCGTAACGCAGCAGACCCGGCACCTCGCCGGCCACTCGCTCCCCCAGTTCCTGCACGGCTCGAAATCTAGCCGTCCGACGGCGCGTCCTCGCTCACTTCGCCGAAGGGACCTTGCAGGTGTTCACCCCGAACAGCCGGTACAGGGGGCAGAAGCCCACCAGGGCGGTCACCAGCAGCACGCCGGCCACCACGAGCAGCAGGATGCCGCCCACCGTGCCCGCTCCGGTGAGCACGGCGACCAGTGCGGCGACCGCCGCCAGGCCGATCCGGATGATCTTGTCGGTGCTTCCCACGTTGGTCGTCATGACCGTTTCCTCTCCTCGGGTTTCCTCACCAGCACTGACGCGCCGGCGGGCCGAAGGGATACACGCGATCGGGACGCGCTTGGCACCCGGTGTCGATCGGGGTAGTAATAGGGCATGAGTCTTCTGCGCTTCGTCGCCCGGTCGATGCTCGCCAGCTACTTCGTGATCAACGGCATCAAGGCGATCCAGCACCCCGAGGAGCTGGTGCCCGCCGCAGAGCCGGTCGCGGACAAGGTGCTGCCCCTGGTGGCCTCGACCGTCCCCGAGTCGGTGCGGGGCTACCTGCCCGAGGACACCGCCGGCCTGGTCAAGCTCACCGGGGCGCTCCAGGTGCTCGGTGGTCTCAGCCTCGCCACGGGGCTGGGACGGCGCTGCGGGGCGGGCATCCTCGCCGCCACGATGGTGCCGCACGTCCTCGCGACGAACCCCCTGAAGGGGCCGGACAAGGCCACGACCCGGGCCCTGCTGTCCAAGAACGTGGCGCTGCTCGGGGGCGTGCTGCTGGCCGCCCAGGACACCGAGGGCAAGCCCACGCTGGCCTGGCGCCTGCGCACCCAGAAGCAGCTGCTCGCCAAGGACGCCGCCCGCCGCAAGGCCGAGCTCGAGCGCGACGCCCGCGGAGCGGCCGAGGACGCGGCACGGATCGCCCGCCGTTCGGTGCGCAAGGCTCGCAAGAGCGTGGAGGGCGTGCTTTCTTGATCCCCTGGACGGCCCCGGTCGCCACGTCCCCGCTGCGCGGCCACGTGGTCGTCCCCGGATCGAAGTCCGCGAGTGCCCGCAGCCTCCTGCTCGCCTCGCTCGCCGACGCCCCGTCGCTGATCGACGGCGTGCTCGACTCCCGCGACACGGCCCTGATGCGCGCAGGACTGACCACGCTGGGTGCCCGGATCGAGGACGTCTCCGCCACCCGGGTGCGCGTCGTCCCCGCGGACGCCGTGACCGGGGGTGGCACCGTCGACTGCGGCCTGGCCGGCACCGTGCTGCGGTTCCTGCCGCCGGTGGCGGCGCTGTCGGCCACGCCCACCCGCTTCGTCGGCGACGAGGCGGCCTCCGCTCGTCCGGTGGCCGGGCTGCTGGGAGCACTGGCCGCGCTCGGTGCGACCGTCAGCGACCCGCCCGCGCTGCCGTTCACCGTGGGCGGGGGGATGGCGTTCCGCGGAGGAGCGGTCACCCTCGACGCGAGCCCGAGCAGCCAGTTCGTCTCTGCCCTGCTGCTGGCCGGGGCCCGGTTCCCCGACGGTGTCACCGTCACCCACGCCGGCGGCCCGCTCCCCTCGCTGCCCCACATCGAGATGACGTGCGCGCTGCTGCGGCGCCGCGGCGTCCGGGTCGAGCGGACGGAGTCGTCCACCTGGCGGGTCGAGCCCGGGCCGATCGCCGCGGTCGACGAGACCGTCGAACCCGACCTCACCAACGCCGCCACGATCCTGGCCGCGGCGCTCGTGACCGGCGGCGAACTGACGACCGCCTGGCCGGAGGCGTCCGTGCAGGCGGCGGACGAGCTGCTGGAGGTGCTCGCAGCCTTCGGCGCACGGATCGGCTTCGACACCACCGCCTCCGGGGAGCGCCAGGTGAAGGTGTCCGGCGACGGTGTGCGCGGCGCCGACGTCGACCTGCACGCCGTCAGCGAGCTCACCCCCGCCGTGGCCGCGCTGGCGGCCGTCGCCGACGGGCCGAGCACGATCCGCGGCGTGGCCCACATCCGCGGGCACGAGACCGACCGGCTCGCCGCGCTCGCCGCCGGGTTGTCCGGGCTGGGCGTCGGCGTCACCGAGACCGCGGACGGCCTCCGGATCACGCCCGCGCCCCGCCACGGCGGCACCTTCGCCACCCACGCCGACCACCGCCTCGCCCACGCGGCGGCGCTGGTCGGGCTGGTCACGCCGGGGGTCGAACTCGACGACGTGGGGTGCACCACCAAAACGCTCCCGGACTTCCCCGGCCTGTGGGCCCGCCTGCTGGGCGGCGCCGCGTGAGCCGGGCCGGACGGGACGGGATCACCGACGACCCGCACGACGGCTACGAGCGGCCCGGACGCCGCTCGCGCCCGCGCACCAAGGACCGTCCCAGCTACGACCGGGCCGAGGTGGCCACGGTCATCACCGTCGACCGGGGCCGGTACCGCTGCCTCGCGGCGGAGGACCGACCGCTGGTGACGGCCACGAAGGCCCGGACGCTGGGCCGCACGGGCGTGATCGTCGGCGATCGTGTGCGCCTGGTGGGCGACACCTCCGGCGACCAGGGGACGCTGGCCCGGATCGTCGGCGTCGAGGAGCGGCGGACGGTGCTGCGGCGGACGGCCGACGACGACGACCCCTTCGAGCGCCCGATCGTCGCCAACGCCGACCAGCTGGTGATCGTGGCCGCCCTGGCCGACCCGCCCCCGAGGGTGGGCATGATCGACCGCATCCTCGTGGCCGCCTACGACGCGGGGCTCGAGCCCCTGCTGGTGCTCACCAAGGCCGACCTGGCCGACCCCGACGGGCTGATGGCGACCTATCGCCCCCTCGGCCTCCAGGTCGTCGCCGTCGAGCCGGGCTCCGACCTCGGCGAGCTCCGCGACGCGCTCCGGGGCCACCACAGCGTGCTCGTCGGGCACTCGGGGGTCGGCAAGTCCACGCTGGTCAACGCCCTGATCCCGGGGGTCGACCGCCAGGTGGGCCACGTGAACGAGGTGACCGGCCGGGGCCGGCACACGTCCACGAGCGCCATCGCGCTGCGCCTTCCCGACGCCGACGGCTGGGTGATCGACACCCCCGGCGTCCGCTCGTTCGGGCTGAGCCACGTCACCCCGGACTCGATCGTGGCCGCCTTCCCCGACCTGTCGGAGATCGTGGAGGACTGCCCGCGCGGGTGCCGCCACGACACGGCGTCCCCGGAGTGCGCTCTCGACACCGCCGTCGCCGAGGGCCGGCTGTCGGCGGAACGCCTCGAGTCGTTCCGCCGCATGGAGAAGGCGTTCGGGTAGCCCGCCCGGCGGGGCGCGTCCGACGGATCGGGCACCCGGCCACTAGATTGCTGGGCATGCCCGACCAAGCCCTGCTGGACGACCTCCGCCTTGCCCACGTCCTGGCCGACCAGGCCGACGCGATCACCACCGCCCGGTTCAAGGCGTCGGACCTGAGGGTCACGGCCAAGCCCGACCTCACGCCGGTGACCGACGCGGACACCGCGGTGGAGGACGCGCTGCGCACCATGCTGTCGCGCACCCGCCCGCGGGACGCCGTGCACGGCGAGGAGCGCGACGACTCCGGGTGGGGCCCGCGGCGCTGGGTGATCGACCCGATCGACGGGACGGCGAACTTCGTGCGCGGCGTCCCGGTCTGGGCCACCCTGATCGGGCTGATGGTGGGCGATGAGGTGGTGGCGGGCGTGGTCTCCGCTCCCGCGCTGTCGCGGCGCTGGTGGGCCTACTCCGGCGGTGGCGCGTTCACCGGCCGGACGCTGCTCCAGGGCCAGCCGGTGCGCACGTCGGCGGTGTCGTCCATCGAGGACGCGTCGCTGTCGTACTCCTCGATCAACGGGTGGGTCGAGTCCGGGCGCGGGCAGCAGTTCGTGGACCTGATGCGCGACTGCTGGCGCACCCGCGCCTACGGCGACTTCTGGAGCTACATGCTCGTGGCGGAGGGCGCGGTCGACCTGGCGGCCGAACCGGAACTGGCGCTGCACGACATGGCCGCGCTGACCGTGATCGTCACCGAGGCCGGCGGACGCTTCACCAACCTCGACGGCCGGGACGGCCCGCACGGGCCGGGAGCGATCGCCACCAACGGCGTGCTGCACGACGAGGTCGTGGCCCGCCTCGCCATCGACGCCGACTGAGCCGGTGGGAGCCGGCGCCTCAGGCGACCGGCGAGGGCTCGGTGTGGGTGGTCACCCACAGCCGGGCCGTGACGGCCAGGCCGAGCACGAGCAGCCCGGAGGTGAGTACGAACGGCCAGGTGCGGTCCATGCCGGACAGCCAGCCGGAGATCCAGCCGAACGGGGCGGTGACCAGCATCACGCAGGTGCGCTGGATGGCCATCACTCGTGAGCGCTCGTGCTGGTCGACGTGCAGGGCGACCAGCGACTCGGCCAGCATGAACAGGATGCTGCCGCCGAAGGCGTCCAGCAGCAGGCAGACGCCGAGCAGGGCGTAGGTGGAGAGCGTCGCCGATCCCACGGGCGCGGGGATCGTGACCAGCAGCACCTGGCCCGCCAGGTAGACCGCGAATCCCCACAGGGTCGGACGCTGGAGGTGCCGGGCGTGGGTGAGCCGCGGGATGATCGTGAAGAAGAACAGCACCGACAGGATCGAGCGGACCATCGGGAAGAACGGCAGCAACGGGTCGGGCACCAACAGGTGCTGGTTGATCACCACCTGCCAGAACGTGCCGTTGACGAGGGCCACCGCGCCCACGATGGCCGCGATCGCCAGCGAGAACAGCGTCCCCTTCGACGACACGATGAGGCCGAGCACACCGCGGTACTCGCCCAGCAGCCGCCAGGTGCTGACCCCGCGGGTCTGCTCGCGGCGCAGCCGTCCGGTGGCGGTCTCGGTGGACCAGCGGTAGAGGATCACGATCTTCGCGGTCATGATCACGAAGGCGTTCAGGTAGAGCAGGCGGACGGCAGGCTCGAGCCCGAACCGGGAGACCAGCAGTGCGGCGATCGGGGCGAACAGCGCGGAGAACTCCCCCGCGGCCTTCACCAGCGAGTACACCTTGGTGAGCTCGGACCGGGACACGTCCTCCACGAGCAGGCAGTCCCAGGAGTTCTGCGTGACCTGCCAGGCGCCGTTGATCACCGCGGCCACCAGGAAGTACCAGAAGTTCTGCGCGAACGCCCAGATCAGGCACGGGATCGACCAGGCCACCACGTCGAAGACCGCGGTGGTCAGCCGGCGCCCGAGCTTGTCTGTGATCACGCCGCTGAGCAGGCCGAACACCACCTGCGACAGCATCGAGATCGTCGCCAGGAGGCCGATCTGCTCGTCGTGCACGCCCAGCGCCAGCATGAACACCGAGGCGTACGGCAGCACCAGCATCATCGACAGGCCCCACATGGGCTCGGTGTAGACGCACGCGCGCCCGTTCCCGCGCAGCCCGAGCAGGCTGCTCACGAGGCTGCTGGACGAGCGGGGCACCGGCTCAGTAAACACCGTCGCGGACCCGCTCCGCACACCGGCTCAGCCGCGGCTGGTCCGGATCCTCGGGACGGCGTCCAGCAGGGCCCGGGTGTAGGCGGTCGCCGGGGTTTCGTAGACCGTTTCCGTGGCCCCTTCCTCCACGATCCGGCCCTGCCGCATCACGACCAGGCGGTCGCACAGGTGGCGTACCACCATCAGGTCGTGGCTGACCACGACCAGCGTGAGCCCCTGCGAGGCCACGAGGTCGGTCAGCAGGTTCAGCACCTGGGCGCGCACCGAGACGTCCAGTGCGGAGACGGGCTCGTCGGCGATCAGCACCTCCGGCTTGGGGGCGAGGGCGCGGGCGATCGCGATCCGCTGGCGCTGCCCGCCGGAGAACTCGTGGGGGTAGCGGCGTCCCGCGTCCTCGGGCAGGTCGACCGCTTCCAGCACCTCGGCCAGGCGGTGCTGGTGGTCGGTGCCGGCCGGCAACTGGCGGCGCACGAGCCGCGAGCGCAGGGGCTCGGTGATGATGTCACCGACGCGCATCCGCGGGTTCAGCGACGAGCGGGGGTCCTGGAAGACCATCTGGACGGACGCTCGGAGGACGCCGAGGTCGCGCTCGGGCAGGCGGGTGATCTCCGTCCCCTCGAACCACACGCGGCCGGACGTGGGCCGGTCGAGGCCGGCCAGGAGCCGGACGAGGGTCGACTTGCCGGAGCCCGACTCCCCCACGATGCCGAGCCGCTGGCCCCGGTCGAGGTGGAGGTCGACGCTGTCGAGGGCGAGCACCTCCCGGCCGCCGTCGCGGTAGCGGCGGGTGAGTGCCTCGGCCCGGTACAGCTCGCCCGGGGTGGCGGTGTGCTCAGCCATGGTCGCCTCCGGCGTAGAAGTCGTCCACGGTGGGCAGCCGCTGGCCCGGCACGGTCAGGTCCAGGCGCGCGGTGGCGACCAGCCCGCGCGTGTAGGGGTGCTCGGGGGCGGTGAAGAGCTTCTCGACGGTGCCGGACTCGACGATGCGCCCGTCGAGCATCACCAGCACCTGGTCGCAGACCTGGGAGACCACGGCGAGGTCGTGGCTGATGAACAGGCAGGCCGCGCCGCTCGCGTCCAGCACCTCGTCCAGCTTGGCCAGCACCAACGCCTGCACCGTGACGTCCAGCGCTGTGGTCGGCTCGTCGCAGATCACCAGGCTCGGCGAGTTGATCAGCGCCATCGCCAGCACCACCCGCTGCCGCTGCCCGCCGGACAGCTGGTGCGGATAGGCGTCGGCGATCCGGTCGGCGTCCGACAGGCCCACCTCGGCGAGCATCGCGACGACACGCTCGCGCGCCGGGCCGGACTCCGCGCCCTGGTGCAGCCGCAGCACCTCCGCCACCTGCCGGCCCACCCGCATGGTGGGGTCGAGCGCGGTCATCGGCTCCTGGAAGACCATCGACACGGTGTTGCCCCGCAGCCGCGCCAGGCCACGCTCGGCCAGGCCGACGATCTGCTGCCCGTCCAGCACGACCGAGCCGGCGACGTGCGCGTTCTCCGGCAGCAGCCCCATCACCGCAAGGGCGGTGACGGTCTTGCCCGAGCCCGACTCGCCGATCACGCCGAGCCGCTGCCCCGCGTCCAGGGAGAAGTTGACGCCACGCACGGCCGGGATGTGCCGGCGACCGAAGTCCACCTGCAGGTCGCGCACGTCCAGCAGGCTCATGGCACCTCCCGCAGCCGGGGGTCGAGGTAGTCGCGCAGTCCGTCGCCGAGGAGGTTGAACCCGAGGACGGCCAAAGCGATCGCCAGGCCGGGCCACAGCGCCTGCAGCGGCGCGACGAACAGGAACTGCTGGGCGTCGCGCAGCATGTTGCCCCACGTGGGGTTGGGACGGGGCGTGGCCAGCCCGAGGTACGACAGCGCGGCCTCGGCGAGGATCGCCATCGCGAACCCGACGGACGCCTGCACGCCGATCAGCGGGGCGATGTTGGGCAGCACGTGGCGTCGCGCGATCCCCCAGCGGGACGTCCCCGACGCCCGCGCGGCGAGCACGAAGTCGCTGGCCATCACCTCCAGGGTGCCCGCCCGGGCCACCCGGGCGAAGGCCGGGATCGTGGCCACGCCGATCGCGGCCATCGCCGTCAGCGTCGAGGCGCCGAAGACCGAGGCGAGCAGGATCGCCAGCAGCAGCGCGGGGAACGCGTAGACGATGTCGGCCAGCCGCATGACCACCTCGTCCACCCAGCCGCCGGCCTGGCCGGCGAGCAGCCCGAGCGGCACGCCGACCACCGCGGACAGGCCGACCGAGATGATGCCCACGAGCAGCACCGTCCGCGCGCCGACCATCAGGCGGCTGGCGATGTCGATGCCGAAGCCGTCCGTGCCCAGCACGTGCGGCCAGCCCGGCCCCAGCAGGCGCTGGCCGGGCACGACCCGGATCGGGTCGAACGGCGTCCAGAACACGGCGACGACGGCGGTGAGCACCACCAGCGCCACCAGCACCAGGCCGGTCAGCAGCTGCGCGCGCTTCATCGCGCACCTCCGGCGGTGCGCTGGCGCGGGTCGATCAGCAGGTAGGACAGGTCGACCAGCGCGCTGATCAGCAGCACCGCGAGCACGAGGAACATCACGGTGCCCTGCACGACCAGCAGGTCGCGCTGGCCGACGGCGGTGATCAGCAGCGTGCCGAGGCCGGGCAGGGTGAACACCGACTCCACCACGATCGCCCCCACCAGCACGCTCGAGACCTGGAGCCCGAGCACGGTGACCAGCGAGATCGCGGCATTGCGCATGCCGTGGCGCAGCAGGGCACGCATCGGCGTCCACCCGATCGCGCGGGCGGTGCGGTAGTAGTCCTCGTTGAGCACCTCGAGGAAGGCCGAGCGCACGTAGCGGATGAGCACGGCCGCCTGCACCCCGGCGAGGGTGAGCGCCGGCAGCACCAGGTGGGACGCCCACTGGGCGGGGTCGCGCAGCAGCGGGACGTACCCGTTGGCCGGCAGCCAGTGCAGCCAGACCGCGAACACCAGCACCAGCATGATCCCGCCCCAGAAGACGGGGATCGCCATGCCGACCTGCGCGGCCGCGCTGATCGTGAAACCGGGCCAGGAGCGGCGCTTGAGGGCGGCCACCATGCCGGCCGGGACGGCGATCAGCAGCGAGCCGAGCACCCCGAACAGCACCAGCCACAGCGTCACCGCCAGGCGCGGTGCGAGCAGGCCGAGCACGGGCTGCCCGTTGAGGTGGGAGCTGCCGAAGTCGCCGACGATGAGGCCGCCGAGCCACTGCAGGTACCGCACGGCCAGCGGCTGGTCGAGCCCGAGCTGGGCGCGGAGCTCCGCGAGCGCCTCCGGGGTGGCGTCCGTGCCCAGCAGCACCTGCGCCACGTCCCCGGGGAGGGCGTTGGTGACCAGGAAGATCAGCAGGGACGCCCCGAGAAGGCTCACCAGGAACACCCCGGCGCGCCGGGCGAGGCGCAGGGCGAGCTGCATGTGGGGACCCCGCCCGTCCCTAGCGGCTGGTGATCGTGGTGAGGTCGAAGCTCAGGGTGGTCGCGTTCTGGGCCACGCCGGAGATCGTCGCCTTGGTGATCACCAGGTTGGGAAGGGCGAACAGCCAGATCGCGGCGGCGTCGTCGGCGAGGTAGCGGACGGCCGCCTTCATGCCGGCGTCCGCCTGCTCCTCGGTCGGTGCCTGGTCGGCGGCGTCGTACAGCGCGGCGAACTTCTCGTCCCCGTAGTGCCAGTAGTACTTCGGGTTGGCGAACTTGCCCAGGTCGCGGGCCTCCACGTGGGCGACGATCGTCATGTCGTAGTCGCCCTTGGTGAACACCTCGTCCAGCCAGCGGGTGAAGTCGAGCTCCTCGATCGTCACCTTCACGCCGACGTCGCGCAGCTGGGACGCCACGAACTGCGCGGACTTCACCGCGTACGGCACCACCGGCACGCGCAGCCGCAGGCTCAGGCCGGACGAGTAGCCGGCCTCCTTCAGCAGGGCCTTGGCCGCGTCGGGGTCGTAGGCGTTGGTGGCGCTCAGGTCCTCGTACCACGGGTCGGTGGGCACGGCCATGCTGCCGATCAGCGTGCCCTGGCCGTTCCACACCGTGTCGAGCAGGGCGCGGCGGTCGATGGCCCGGGTGAGGGCCTGGCGCACCTCGAGCTTCGCCAGCGCCTTGTTGTCGTGGTTTACCCCGAGCACGACCTCGCCGTTGGTCGTCCCGCTGATCGTGGTGAACTGCGTGGTGTCCGCGAACTGCGACAGCGCGTCCGGCGCCTGGAGGTTGGAGATCACGTCGAGGTCGCCGCCCAGCATGGCGGCGTTCATCGCGTTCGGATCGGTGAAGTAGCGGAAGGTGACCTCGTCGAAGCGCGGCGGGTTGCCCCAGTAGGCCGTGTTCGCCGCCAGGACCACGCTCTGGCCCTGGTTGTGCGCCTTCACCGCGTACGGCCCGGAGCCGGCGCTGGTGGTGTTCAGGTCACCGGTCGCGGAGGGGTCGAGCATCATGCCCAGCGTCGACGACATGTCGTAGAGCCACATCGTCGAGGGACGCAGCAGCGTGATCTGCACCTGGTTGTTGCCGGAGGCCTGTGCCCCCGCCACCACCGCGAGCTGCGCGCGCAGGGTCTCGGTGAGCCGGGTGTCGCCCTTGAGCCGGGTGATGTTGGCGACGACGGCGGCGGCGTCCACCGGCGCCCCGGAGGCGAACTTCGCGGCCGGGTTGAGGTGGAAGGTGTAGACCCGGCGGTCGGCGCTGACCTCCCACGCCTGGGCGAGGAGCGGCTTGATCTCGCCGTTGGTGTCGACCTTCACCAGGGTCTCGTAGACGTTGTAGAGCAGCACCTGCGGGATGGACGCGGCGGTGTTGTGCCACGGGTCCATGGACGCGGGTTCGAGCGTCGCGCCGACCGCCAGGGCGCGCAGGGGCTTCTCGGTGCTCTGCGGGCTGGACGGGGTACACGCCGCCAGGACGATCGCCAGGGCGAGGCCGAGCACGGCCGCGAGGGCACGGATCGGTCCGCGGTGGGGACGCCGGGACGAAACGGCGTGCATCATCTGCCTCCACTGGTGTCTCGCCCCGCGACGCGCGAAGGCCGCCAAGAGTCTAGCGGAGGGGCTCCCGGGGCCCTCCGGAGGCACTCTCGGCCCCTCCCGATTTGGGGATCGTGGGACTCTCGCCTAAGCTGGTGAAGCCGACGCGGGGTGGAGCAGCTCGGTAGCTCGCTGGGCTCATAACCCAGAGGTCACAGGTTCAAATCCTGTCCCCGCTACGAAAAGAGGCCCTGACTAGATAGATAGTCAGGGCCTCTCAGCTTGTTCGGGCTCGTTGGTTGTCGAGGCTCGTTCGCAACCTATTAGCAGGCTATGACGCAGGAACGAGCCGCAGAGATCCCAGGCCCCTCGCTCCGATGCGACTGAGTCCAGACTCGTCGTCAAGACAAGGACGGGCCAAGTGGTGAGGAAGCCAGCGCCAATCCCCCGGTGGCCGGCGGATGTGGCCACACGCACCGTTCGAGGACGCCAAAAGGTTACGCGGGGGGTAGGACTACCGCTCCATCTTCCGCATCATGGTGGCCAGGAATAGCGTGATTGCATCAGGTCCGGATTCACGTCCCGTCCTGGACCACCGCACTCGTTCAAGGGGGAAATGGGATGCACAGGCTCATCACGGCAGGACTGGGTTCGTTGATGATCGCAGGATCGCTTCTGGTGGCAGCGCCCGCACAAGCCGTCACCCAACACTGCGACACGTCCTTGTTCCCGAACAAGGTGGAAGTCAGTGGCGACAGCGCCACCGTTCCCACCCATCTCGACCTCGGCACCTACGTCTGCCTCAAGGTGGGCACCAAGGTGACCTACGACTACGTCGACTACGACGGCACTGTGAGCAACCGCGACGTCTACAACCAGAAGGGCAACCTCCAGGGCATCAGCTACTACGCCTGGGGATACAAGCCGTCCTGACGACGGCAAGGGTCTCGACCACCGGCGGCCGCGGGTACTCCGCGGTCGCTTGGTGTCCGGGCTCTGCACGCGATGGTCCGCGGGCTACGCGGAGACGTCCGGAAGAATCGGGAGGACACCGGGAAGCGTCACTTCTACCCGGCGCCGCCGCCTCACATCCCCGCCAGCACTTAGGGCGGTCGCGCTCAGGCTCCAGCCGGCATCTGCCCTCGCACACCGCGACAGGATCGCGCGATACCAGACTGGTATCATTCGTGAATGGCGATGACCCTGCGGTTGACTCCCGAGGACGAACAGGCACTCACCCTGCTGGCCGAAGCTGAGGGTGTGAGCAAGCAGGAGGCGACCGTGCGCGCGATCCGTGAGGCCGCTTCCCGTCGGCTGCGCCGCGACAAGCTCACCGCGCTCTCGGCGGCAGCGCGGGATCGTTACGCCGATCTGCTCGATCGTCTCGGCCAGTGATCGAGTACCTGAGTCTTGAGGACGTCCTGAGTCTGATCGAGGACCTGCGGGTGGGGCCGATCCGCGACATCGGGTTACTCGACTCGGCAGTGCACCGGCCCCAGGTCAGCGTGTTCGGTACCGATGCCTACCCCGGTGTCGACAACAAGGCTGCGGTTCTGCTTGAGTCGCTGGTCCGCAACCACGCCCTGGTCGATGGGAACAAGCGGATCGGCTGGCTGGCTACCGTCGTGTTCTACGGACTCAACGACATCACCCTCGAAGCCCCCGACGACGACGCCTACAACCTGGTCATCGCAATCGCCAGCGGCACCACCACCTACCAGCGAGCAGCCGAACTCCTCGCAGAATGGCACTAGCCGACTGCGGCAGAACGGTGCGTTACGAAGACCGCTCCTTGCCCTCTGCCGAAGCCCCCGTGAGCTTGCCTAACGGCTCACCACGCTCACGCCGGTCGCGGCATATCCGGATGATCCCCTGTCGTACGCACAGGCCAGACGAACGTGCCATCCTTGGCAATATGGGCGAGGATCTTGGACCGCTACTGCCGACCGGAGGTTGGAACTTCCTGATCCTGATGGTCGTCGTCTACATCGTCCCGATCGGTGCCGTCGCACTCGCCACAATTCTCGGGATCGCTCGGTACCGCACCAGCCATGCACGCCGCAGGCCGACCGAGCGGGCCGCGGCAGCGCCCGTGCCGATCGAACCCAGGCTCACGGAAATCGACGCTCTCCTCGCCGCAGGTCGCATCGACCAGGACGAGCATGCGGCATTGCGTTCCCGAATCCTCGACCTCCAGTAGGTACCCGCGCGCATCGTGCCGCGCTCGTTGCGGCAGGAGCGGGGGTTCAGCGCTAAGGCACGAACCCGGGATTGGGAGTGAACTCGCCGGTTATGCGACCGTGAGAATCGACCTTCCATGCGCCCTTGATGGCCTCGGGTGGGACGGCGTCGTGTGGACCGTATGAACCCTAGATCTCGTACACCCAGCCATCTGGGAATCGCTTGGCCTCCTCAACCAGCTCGAGAGGTGGCATTCGTCTGGTCGGTGAAGTCGACGCTTCGCTGGAGCGTTTGAACCAGGAGGGCATGGCACAAGCATGGATGTTGGGCCGGCCCCCGCGGCAGATCGAATGCGGATGTGACGGGCGCTGCCTGAGGCATGTCAGGGAAATGGGCGACGGCCCGGCGCCGCGAAGGGACCTCCTCTAGCTGAGTTCGTACCGAAGCAGACGGACCTGCTCGGCCAAGAGCTCAGCGTCCGACACCCGCCCCACGGCAACCCCGATCTTGAAATCGAGGCCATGGTTCTCGAAAGACTGGTTGGGCTCGGTCTTCACGATGACCGTTCCCGTGCCGTCGCGACGAAGTCCCTTCACCGCAACCTCTTTCACGTGGCCGCGTTCAATCCAGACTTCGGTGGTCGGTTTCGCCAAGCACAAGCCACCCAGGCGATCGGAGGTCAGCACCCACCAGGTTCGGCGTCTCCGGCGCGCGCGGCGAATGGGTGGGCCGGCAAGTGTGACCCCAGCTAGCAGCGTGAGGATTCCGCCGACTGCGGCGGGCACAACGTTCGGGGGGTTAAGGCCCACCACGATGAACAACGCACCAAACATTGCGAGGGTCGTACCGACGCGAAGCCGATACCAGTCCAAGCCCTGCCTTGCCGGTCCGACGGGCCGCCCCACCCAGACCGGCACTTCTCTCGGTCGAAGGCGATCGGTCAACTCTGTGGGCAACGCCTCACCGGCCCAAGGGGCTGGCGGGGGAAGGAGCAATCCCGGCTGGGCGCCATCCGGCTGCGTCGGGAAGAGAGGCCACTGCACGAATCCCACCGTACGGATGATCTCGGCGGCGCACCGATGAATGCACCATTCCGGCACGACCGGTGTCGTGAGACCTTTCGCCCCCACGTGGGGTCCCAACAACCACGCGGCGTGCGGCATGTCCGGATGCATCTCTCCGGGGGAATGCGGCGGGGGTTCTCGTCATGCTTTTGTGATCTCGTTCGAAGGGATGTGGGTCTATCGCCTTCGCGTGTGGTCTGTTGTGGATAGCTTTTCCTCGACGGATGCATCCCACCTTGGAGAGTTGACACTCATGCTGCGCCGACTTGTTGCCTTGGTTATGGTTCTGGCTGCCGGGGCGGTTCCGCATCTTGCGACCCCGGACGCGGTCGCGCAAGCCGCGTGCGGCCCTGGCGTACTCGGTGATTTCGACTGCAACGCGGTGGCTGATCTGGTCGTGGAGGCCCACCGGTACTATCCCGACGGCCCCACGACGATCTATGACGTGATCCGGTACCCGGGTGGGCAGCGACTCAGCTTGGGGAGGCGCAACATCGATCCGGATGGTTCCGCGGGTGAGCTGGTGCAGGCATCCTTCGGCGATCTGGACAGCGACGGCTGTGCTGATCTTGTGCTGGCGGCTCAGGAGTACATGGTTCCGGGAAGCGCCCGTTTGTACCTGGTTCCGGGATCTGAAGAAGGGCTCGTTCCCGAACGGGCCAGCCGTATCGAGCTGCCTGCTGACATTGTTCAGAGGGTAGCGGTCCTGCCTCATGCGCAGGGTAGCCAGATCGCTGTCACCACCAGGTCAGAGCGAGCCGATCAGGCCCTTCATGTTGTAACCCTCGACGGGTCGTTCCAGCCTGTCAACGTAACCACGGTCACGGCTGCGTCGTTGGGGATTACTCCTTACTGGAATCCCCGCTTTGGGTTTGGCATGTCCTTGGCGGCGTCCGGCCGCACGATCGTGGTTGGCAACCCGAATGAGAAGGCGGGACGGTTCGTCGTCGGGGCGGTTCACCTGTTCACCTCGACCGACGCCAACCCGACGGTCTTCCGGCACTCGCGCATCACCGAGGACAGCGCCCACATCCCCGGCAGGGGGCTGGACGGGTCCTCCTTCGGTGCGGCTGTGGACTACCTCGACGGACGCCTGATCATCGGCGCTCCGGACAAGCAGGTCGTGAGGTTCAACAACTACGCCAACAACGCCGGCCAGGTGTTCCTCCTGCGATGGAACGAATCCACGCGCAAGTACACCTACCTTCGCGCAATCAACCAGAACACCAAGGGAGTGCCCGGTGTTGCTGAGCCGTGGGACCAGTTCGGATACACGGTGCTTCTGGCGCGCGGGTTGTCCACCGCCAACTCCTATGACTTGGTCGCCACGTCGAGTGAAGGAATCGGCGCAGCACGAAACGCGGGCTCGGTGCTCGTCACCACCTTCGACACCCGAAAGGGCTATCTGAACCTCACGCAGGCAAGCCCCGGGGTGCCCGGCGACATCGTCGCCCAGCACAGATTCGGCCACGCGTTGGCCCGACGATCCGGCACCTCATCCGACGTTCTGGTGATCGGAGCAGCAGACCGCCAAGAGCCTTGCGGCAACGGCGGCTTGCTCATGCAGACATCAGGAACACCCCTGGCCTCCACCACCTGGGCCGTGATCCCCGCGCAAGTCGACGACAGCCCATGCCCCAACTCATGGCCCTACACGCTGCCCAAATAGACACCCACCAGGCACGGACTCGCGGTGCGCGGCGGATCAGTGCAGTTCAGGGATTGCCAGTTCACCAGGGTTCCTGCTCTCTGGCCGCATCGCGAGTGAGTCCTGAAGGGCGGCATGCCTCTGCGGGTCCGCGAACTCCAAATCGGGTCCCGGGTTTAGCGCGGACGCCACGGCACGCGACCGCGGTCGATAAGGTCGGCCTCACCGTCAACCATTATGGCCGCAAGGATCGCCGTGTCGCTCACCCCCGAATGGCCCCAGCCATTCCCGCGCAAACAAGAAGTAGAAGAGCCAACTGGAAAGGTTCCGCCGCTTCCGGCCGACGAAGCCGGGTCCGTGCCAGCGGGGCCGGATTTCGCGCCGCCGCGCCTCGACCTGGAAGCCGCCTCATCGTGGCGGTTGGGAGCGGCGCCGGTTCAGTCGTGGAGCTCCCCAGCGGCCGCCCCCAGCGGGCCGGTATACATAGGTCAGAGGTTTCCCTCGCCAGCATCGGCACCCGTCGCACCACAGCCGTTCATCGCACCCACAGCCCCGGCCAGCCAGCAGGGCGGATACAGCCAACCCGCATCGTTCGGCCCGGTCAATCCGGCATTCCCGCCAGGCCCATTCGTGACGCCCGGTGCATATCCCCAGCCGCACATCCTTCCGCCCTCTGCCGAGGTGGTTCTCCCTGGTGGCCTCAAGATCGCCTCCTACGGACATCGCGTAGTTGCCCGGCTGATCGACGGCGTGCTCATGGTGGCGATCATCACCAGCCTGAACTTCGCCATGGGCGACAGCTTTGCCAGGGTGATCACCTCGACCTCCCCCGGTCGGTACAACTCGACCTACATGCTCACCCCGTTAGGGGCGGCGCTCACGCTGCTGATCACCGTCGCCCTGGAGGTCGTGGTGGTGAGCCTCTTCGGTGGCCAGGTCGGGAAGCTCGCACTGGGGTTGCGGATCACCAACGCCGAGAGCCTACGTTCGCCGATCGGCTGGGGTTGGGCCTTCGGGCGCTACCTGATCATCAATGTCGCCTTCGCTGCCTGCTTCGTCCCGGGGTTGTTGTTCTACTTGTCCCCGCTATGGAACCAGCCCCTCCGACGCGGATGGCACGATCGCATGATGAAAACGATGGTCACCCGAAAGGCCACCGGATAACCGCACCCCGCCACACGGGCGAGCCTCCAACCCGCCCCGCGAGCGGAGCAACTACATCGGCGAGACCGGCCGCGCTGCGCGGCAGGTCCCGATGTTGCCCGGCGCAAGACCGGGGCCCACTTCCAGCCCTTCTCGAACCCTCGCGGGACGACCCGTGTCTTGCCTTAACGGCTGTTCGGCCGCGCAAACGAGCGTAGCGATCAGCGGCAGATGAGGTCGCGGCCGGGCAGCCGAAGGCTACCGTCCGCGGCGCGGCAGATGAGGTCGCGGCCGGGCAGCCGAAGGCTACCGTCCGCGGCGCGGCAGATGAGGTCGCGGCCGGGCAGCCGAAGGCTACCGTCCGCGGCGCGGCAGATGAGGTCGCGGCCGGGCAGCCGAAGGCTACCGTCCGCGGCGCGGCAGATGAGGTCGCGGCCGGGCAGCCGAAGGCTACCGTCCGCGGCGCGGCAGATGAGGTCGCGGCCGGGCAGCCGAAGGCTACCGTCCGCGGCGCGGCAGATGAGGTCGCGGCCGGGCAGCCGTGAGGCTACCGTCCGCGGCGCGGCAGATGAGGTCGCGGCCGGGCAGCCGTGAGGCTACCGTCCGTGGCGCGGCAGATGAGGTCGCGGCCGGGCAGCCGGAGGCTACCGTCCGCGGCGCGGCAAGAGCGGATGTACTCCTCGGCGGAGCGGAAGGCCCGCTTGGCGCTCGTTCGCGCACTTGCGCCGAGTTCATTCCGTGTAGCACGGCGGCTCTATCCACGACTCGCCGGGCACCCGCTGGCATGCTGTGACCGTGAACGGGTGGCTTCGGCGACGGCGGGGACACAAGCACGTTCTGGCAGCACAGACCTCAACGACCCCCGTCGTCAACGCAGGCGTAACGATCGCGGACTTGCGCTCAGCGATCACGAGGCTGCTCGACGCGGCAGAAGCCAGATTCGGGGCTGAGCTCGAACTCCCGGAGGACTTCTACTGGAACGTACCTCTCGTGGACGCGACGCAGATCTATGACGACCCCCAGAACGACATGGGCTCGGTTGCTGACGACATCGAGTCGGTGCGCGAGTTCCTCGCCCGCGATGCCTCTGAGTACGTGAGCATCTGGCACGAAGCCGACCACCTCGCAGGCGTTCTTCGGGCCATCGCTCGTCTCGACCTGGCCTCACGGAAGTAGCGCTCAACAGGGTCCGGGCGCGGCACCTCCGCGTATCCCAGTGACTTTGCCAGTAAGCCACCCAATGCTTCGAGCGTCGATATGCTCTCCCGGTGGACGAGCGATTGCGACTAGAGCGCAACACATTCTTCGGAACCAAGGTTCACCTCCTCGCGGTGGAAGGTCACCGACTGCTCCAGCTGGGCTATCGAGGAAGGCCCAACAAGGCCGGTTGGGCCATCTACACCGACTTCGATTCACGCGAGGAGGCCAAGAACGGTCTTCGTCTGTTGGCCGAAGACCTCGAGCGGACGGGGTTCCATCAGACTCCGTGGGTTGCCGAGGCCGTCATGGACGACTTCGTCGCACAGCTTGGCCCTGCCGGGACATAGCGGCCGGCCAGGCGCGCCCTACGGGCACATTGCCGGGCGGAGCCACCGCCGCACGCATGGAACGGCAAGTCCGGATGTATCGATCCACACCGGCGAGACCTGCCATCGCTGCGCCATGGTTGACGTGTGACGTTCTTCGCGGAGCTTGACCGGCTGTTCTCGACTTCGAGAGTGATCATCGATCGGCCGGCAGGTAGCGCGCATCCCCGGTTCCCAGCCGTGCGCTACCCGATCGATTACGGCTACCTGGAGGGCACAGTCGGCGGAGACGGTGAGGGCGTCGACATCTTCGTGGGTTCCGCGGGTGGGCTCGGCGTTGTTGCTGCAGCGGTCACTGTCGACTCCCAGCGCCGGGATGCAGAGGTGAAGGTACTCGCAGACTGCTCGTCGGCAGAGACGGACGCCGTCTTCCGCTTCCTGACCGACGTGCTTGGCCTTGGGGTGCACCTGATCCACCGCTGATCGCCAGACGCACCGACGGCGGCAGGCAGAGGTGCGCGTTAGGTGCTCGCCAGTGCCTGCAGTCTCTGGAGACGGCGCCAGAGCTCTTCCGGGGCCGGCGTTGAGCGCGAGGCACGACGATTCGACTGCGCTGCCGCAATGGCCTCGAGCACAGTACCGGGCACCTTTGCCTTCTCGAACTGGCTCGGCGCGATCCAGCCGGCCACCATGCTGTCTATGTAGAACAGGTCAGCCTGAAGGTCCTCGTCACGCTCCGGATCGAGCGTCGCCGTGAACGCCCCCAGCCACCCGTAGATGTCGACTACTTCGTCGTAGCGCGCACGAGTCGCCTCGTCCATTCTCCGCAGCCAGCTTCCCATGCTGCGGATTCTGGCACCCGCGCGAGAAGCGCGCATGCGGCAATTGAGGGCGGTCGTGCTCGGGAGGCCGAAGCCGAAGGCTACCCTCGCACACCGCGGCAAAGTCTGATGCTCCGCATCACCAGGAGCCGGCCGCGCTACCTATGACGAAGGTCGCGATTGCGATGCCCGAGAGGCCCCACACTGCCTTCCCGGCGAGGATCCAGCCGGCGGTCTTGGTGCCTGCCAGTCTCGAGAAGTGCTCGATGAAGCCGCGGTCAAGCCCTGGTACTCGCTGCCACTGCCGCCGCGGCACTTCCCGAACACCATCAGCCATGGCCGACAGACCTACACCCAGCGCGACGAATGGCCCTGCAACGATCGCCCAGAGACCGCTTGGGTCGGAGAGGGCTCTGTCATCGGCGTTGGTCCAGCTAGCCGCACTGAAGATGAGCGCTGCCGCTGCCCCGATTGGAGGCAGCAGGCAGGAGCAAAGAGCAGCAATAGCGGTCGCCCGGGTTGCGCGGTCGGGCGCACGATCGGTCACGCTGGAATCATCTCGCACCGCATGGACGTTGGCCCGCGATCGCTCGGTCTACGCGTGTACGCGCGCAGCGGCAGAAGCGATGCCCGCAGGTTGACTTATTCGCGGCTTGACCCGGCTTGCTTAGGGGTAGACGACGGTGTCGTAGGCACACAGCTGGTCGACCTTCTTCAGGAGCCTGCCATTCTCGTCGACGATTTCCCAGTCGTTCACACAGCGACCCTCGAGCGGAGAGTTCATGCTTCGCTCCTTCGTGTGCGGCATAGCCGTCGCCTTCGGCACCTTGCGTCCATCTACTTTCGCCTGCAGAACGATGACTTGGTCGGAGTTGTTCTGGACCAAGATGGTGGGTCTTGCGGCTTCCAGGCCGCACCCGCCCAGGGCGAGGGCGATGGTGGCTGCTACTGCACTGAGAGCGGGCTTCATGTGGCCGTTCGTTTGTCGCTGGGTCGGGCCCGAGCCTAGTTGGGGCGAGGTGCGTCGGAAGCCGAAATCGAACTCCGCATGAAGACTCGCCTGTGCTTCAGCTGCGCGCGATCGACATCGACATCGCAGATGTGAGGAGACGCCACCGGCAGCACCAAGACCGAAGACTGCCGTCGGCAGCGCCAGTGGCCCGCACGGCTCGCTCCTAACAAGCTCAGCGGCAAGACCGCCCGGGTGGATGGCGGCATGGGCGGCTTGCTGACAGTCCCCACGAGCGTTCCTTGACGCACAAAATCGATCACACGGTGGTTGCGCGACCCCGGCTGTAGCCTTCGTGCGTGCAGCGACGGGTCCTGGTCGGGAGGAATCCCTGGCGGTGGGCCCTCGCGGCTGTCGGCCTGCTGTTTGTCAGCCTTGAACTGCCGGCGTTCTTCAGCCCGCTGCCCGACTATGCGCAGCAGGATGGTTTCGAGTTCTTCATGTTCTACGCCGTGCCCGCGGTGATCGTAGGCGCGGGACTTGGCTTCTTCTACGTCGCCTTGCGCAGCGGCGTCTTCGTTGATGCCCAGGGAGTATTGATCAGGCCACCTGCAGGAATGCGCTCGAAACGAATGCCCCTCGCATCAATCCGTGCAGTGACCTTGGCCAGCAGCTTGAGCGCGGTCGTTTGGTCGGTGTCACCTGCGCTTATCGACATCGATGGCAACCTCGTCGATCTAGGGCTGGCGAGGTACGAGACACCCGCTGGTCAAAGACGCGCCGAACGCCAGGCCCGCAGGATCTCGTCACTCCTGGACCGACCGTTCACGACCGACTGACCGCGCCGACATCAGGGACCAACCGTGCACCGCCCGGCGGAAGCGTTCTCTCAGCCGACATTCTGGCCCGCTGGGTTGCCGGGCGTAGCGGTGGCTGCGAGTGGTGGATACCACCGGATCTCCCGCCGAAGCGAACGGCCGCGGACTCGGGACCAAGCCGTCCGCGGTGTTCGCCGAGGGGCCACATCGGTTACCTCGGGAGCGCGAAACACAAGCTCGGTCCTGACTATGCGGTCGCCGATCGAATCGATCAGCACTGCGCTGGGACCCCGTACACCGCTGACTAGAGCGCCGAGCTGCTGAAAGAGCACTTCTGCGCTTTCGCCCCGCTCGAACCCGCGGGCGGTCGACTCGTGTCCCCCGAAGCTCGATCGAAACGCGGTCAGGCGATCGCCTGCGACTTGGAGTGCCGCCGTCCGGCTCGGATCCGCCGCAGGCCAAAGCTGAACCTCGAAGTAGCCGTCCGCAACGTCGGACACACGCCATCCAATGTCGGGTCTCAGCGCGAGGTATTCAGGAACTAGAGCGGCCAACCCCGCGGCGTCGAGACGGGGCAGCGACCGGCGGGCAAGCCAGTTGAGAAGCCCGACCGCGATGACGTCCACGAGCATCACTGCGAGCGCGAGAAAGAGCAGAACCAACGAGATCCAGGGGATACCCGAGACCGGCCACGTTCCTGTACCCCATTCAATCAACGCGGTCTCCAGGGCCAGCCCACCGAGCGAGGCGAGTGACAGCCATTGGGCAGACCAGCCCCACACCGAGACTTCCGCCCCGTTTGCCAGCCAGAACCCGCCCCAGTTGCTCTGGCGCGGTCGCGGACCCCTGGTGATCCCACTCACAGCCGAAAGGCTAGCCCTAGCCCACCGGCGAACCCACGGAGCCGAGGAGCAGCTGACGGAAAGCACGACTCTCGGCATTATGCACGTGATGGTCGGGGCGGGGGTTCATGAGGCTTCGCTTTCGGTGATGGTGGCCAGGAGGGCTCGG
>Ga0102832_1001002_pt1 | contig 27226 bp, 20 predicted proteins | sample EBPBio282013_DNA_FD_88942 | JGI IMG/M metagenome (GOLD analysis project Ga0102832, IMG submission 88942) | Wastewater treatment Type I Accumulibacter community from EBPR Bioreactor in Madison, WI, USA - Reactor 2_5/28/2013_ DNA (Illumina Assembly) | ecosystem: Engineered > Bioreactor > EBPR >... | reverse complement strand
CCTGGCCATCGCGCCGCATCGCATCTTCCAGCGCGAAGGCGCGAACCTGTTCATGCGCATGCCGATTCCGATGCATGTCGCGGCGCTCGGCGGCGATGTCGAAGTGCCGGCCGTCGATGGCGGACGCGTGAAAGTCAGCGTGCCCAAGGGCTGCCAGAACGGTCACCGCTTCCGCATGAAAGGCAAGGGCATGACCGTGCTGCGCTCGACAGCGCGCGGCGACATGTTCCTCGAAGCGGCGGTCGAAGTGCCGGTGAACCTCACCGACAAGCAAAAGAAGCTCCTCCAGGAATTCGCCAAGGAAAGCGACAGCCGGACCTACTCGCCGGAAAGCACGTCCTTCCTCGACCGGGTGAAGGAATTCTTCACGGACGCCGCGGAGTAGGCGATACTCCGCCGCGAATTTTGCGGCGGGATTTACTCACATGAAAATCGGAATCGTCGGTTGCGCCGGACGCATGGGCCGTATGCTCATCGCGGAGATTTTGCGTACCAAGGGCGCGAAGCTGGGCGGCGGCACCGAGCCGGCGAAGTCACCGCTGCTCGGCACGGATCTTGGCGTGCTCGTGGGACAGAAAGCCGCCGGCGTGAAGATCACCAGCGACGCCAAAGCCCTGTTCGAAGCCTGTGACGCGGTGATCGACTTTACCGCGCCGGCGGCGACAGCGAAGCATATCGAACTCGCGCGCGCGGCGGGAACGGCGCTCATTGTCGGAACCACGGGATTGCCTGCGGCCGTGAAACGCGCCCTCAAGGCTGCGTCCAAGAAGACCGTCCTCGTCCAGGCGCCCAATATGAGCACCGGCGTGAACGTGCTGCTTTCCTTCACCGAAAAGCTCGCCCGCGTCCTGAAGGACGATTACGACATCGAGATCGTCGAAATGCATCACCGTCACAAGGTCGACGCGCCTTCTGGTACGGCTCTTGGCCTCGGCGAAGCGGCTGCGAAGGGCCGCGGCGTCGCGCTCGAGAAGGTCTCGCGCCGCACCCGCGATGGTCAGGTCGGCGCGCGTCCCAAGGGCGAGATCGGGTTCGCGACGCTCCGTGGGGGTGATGTGGTCGGCGATCACACCGTCATCTTCGCCGCCGATGGTGAGCGCATCGAGATCACGCATAAGGCCTCGTCGCGCGAAGTGTTTGCACGCGGCGCCGTGCGTGCCGCCATGTGGACCAAGAACCGCAAGGCGGGTCTCTACACCATGCAGGACGTCCTCGGTTTATGAAGCCCGCGGACGTCGTCACTTTCTACACGCGGCTCCGAGATCAGAACCCGGAGCCCGCGACGGAACTCGTCTATCTCAATCCCTACACGCTTCTTGTCGCCGTCGTGCTCTCCGCGCAGGCGACCGATGTCGGGGTGAACCGCGCGACCGGTCCCTTGTTCAAGGTCGTCGATACGCCGCAGAAGATGCTCGACCTCGGCGAAGAGAAACTGCGCGGCTACGTGAAGACCATCGGTCTTTTCAACACCAAGGCCAAGAACGTCATGGCCCTGTCGAAGATCCTGGTCGATCGATACGGCGGCGAGGTGCCGGCCAACCGCGATTTGCTCGAGGAGCTCCCCGGTGTCGGCCGCAAGACCGCCAACGTGGTGATGAACGTGGTGTTCGATCAGCCGACGATTGCCGTCGATACACACATCTTCCGCGTCTCGAACCGCACGGGGCTGGCGCCCGGCAAGACGCCGCTGCATGTGGAAGAGAAACTCGAGAAGGTGACGCCCGACGCGTTCAAGCGCCACGCGCACCATTGGCTGATTTTACACGGCCGCTACATCTGTGTCGCGCGCACGCCGCAGTGCTGGCGCTGTCCCGTGGCGGACCTCTGCGCCTTTAAGCCGAAGACGCCACCACCTGGCTCACCGCAGGCGGCAATGCTGAAAAAGAAAAATGCGAAGGCGGTCGCGAGGACCGCCAGCAAGGCTGCGAAGAAAGCGAAAAAACCCTAGAGCGCGTTCCGGCGAAGTGGAAGCCGGTTCGCCGTAGAACGCGCGACCAAATAAGAATCTAGGGCGCGTTGGCGATTCGACATGACTTCAACACGCCCTAGAGCGTTTCGATGGCGCCCTGGAGGCGCCCGCCGTTGGCCACGGCGATGGTCTTGTAGCTCACTTTGCCTGTGACGACGCCGCTTGCCGCGATTTCCAAGTGACCGTTCACCTTGAGGTCGCCGTCGTAGGTGCCGGCGATCGTGGCGCTGTCGACTTCGCTGGAACCTTTGAACGTGCCGTTCGCGGTCACGTCCAGAGTCTTCACGCCGGAGACCTTCGCGTCCACATGGCCGTCGACCACCAGACGTTCGCAGCCGGAGACTTCGCCATGGATGCGTACTTGCTTGCCGACGACGAGGCGTTTGCCTTCGACATCATCGGCGCCGCGCGCGGTGCCCGGGATGTCCGCGACACGACGCGGAATCTGCGGATTGAACGCCGCCATGCGGTCCGAGGTGAATCTATCCGACATCGAAGTCTCCCTAGAGAGCGAAATGCTGAGCGTGCTGGTGCGAAACAGGTCCCGCTTCAAAGGCCGTGCGGTAAAGGCTTTCGGCGGTGGACGAATGCTGCGCGTCATTTTCGACAGATCAAGACGCGGGCTAACCTCGCCCGGGCCCTCCGCATTGTTGTCTTTGTCCTGTTCCAGCACCGGTATCCCGTCCTGTCCTTGGTCAAGGAAAGCAGCTGACGTTAGCGGCGAACGGTTAAAAAACCCCTGAAAAATCTACCATAGTGGGCTTTAAGGGGCGAAGTTTCTGTGGTCTAAAGCCTCGGTTACATGGGTTTCCCGAATCTCAATCACAGGACCTACGCTATGCCTGAGGCACGTTACGACGTTATCGGTATCGGTTCGGCCATCGTCGACATTCTCTCCCGGACCGAGGACGATTTCATCAATGCCCACGGCATGGTGAAGGGCACCATGGCCCTGTGCGATGCCGCCCGGTCCAAGTTCATCTACGACCGCATCGGCAAGGCGGTGGAAATCTCGGGTGGTTCGGCGGCCAATTCAATGGCCGGTATCGCCTCCATGGGCGGCAAGCCCTGTTTCATCGGTAAGGTCGGTAAGGACAAGCTTGGCGAGATCTTCGTCCACGACATCGAAGTCGTCGGTGTGGATTTCGCCGGTTCAACGGGCGCCTTGCCCACGGCCACCTGCGTGATCCTCGTCACGCCCGACGGCCAGCGCACCATGAACACCTTCCTCGGCGCTTGCACCGAAGTCGGCCCGGACGACATCGACGAGAAGAAGATCGCCGACTCCCATGTGCTCTACATCGAGGGCTATCAGTGGGATACGCCGCAGGCCAAAGCCGCCATCCGCAAGGCCACGAAAGCGGCTAAAAGCGCCGGCCGCCAGGTCGCCCTCTCGCTCTCGGACCCGTTCGTGGTCGAGCGCCACCGGGGCGATCTTCTGGGCCTCATCAAGGACGAGATCGACATTCTCTTCGGCAACGAGGACGAGATCTTCCGCCTCTACGAAGCCGGCGACATCTCGACGGCGGTGGAACGTTTACGCGGCGCCAAGGTGCTCGCGATCATGACCCGCGGCGCCAAGGGCGCGGTGATGTTCGACGGCCAGACCACGGCCGCCGTTGACGCCGCTCCGGTCGAGAAGGTGATCGACACCACCGGCGCCGGTGACCTCTTTGCGGCAGGCTTCCTTTACGGCTACACCCACGGACGCTCGCTCGTATCCTGCGCCCGAATCGGCGCCGTCGCCGCCGCCGAGGTCATCTCCCACATGGGCGCCCGTCCCGAAACCCCCTTGCGCGACCTCATCACCAAACACGGCCTCTAATTGGGGTCAGACTCCATTTTTTGGAGTGACTCTGGCCCCAATTCAACGTTTTGCGAGGATTTAACCGTATTGACGGGCTTTTACTGCGCTGCACCGTTGATCAAACAGGGCCATAAGTATATATAGCGGCCAACTTTAGCGAGCCGGGCCCCCCCACGGAGAGGCGCCCGGCTTCTTTATACCCCTTGGATCTTTTGGAGCCCCGCCGCGGCGACGCCTCGCGCGGCTCCTTGTGTGTAGTGGATGTGCCCCTATGGAACTGCGCAACATCGCCATCATCGCTCACGTCGACCATGGCAAGACCACGCTTGTCGACGCCTTCCTGAAGCAGTCAGGCGCCGTGCGCGCCAACGCGCGCATGGACGAGTGCGCGATGGACTCGAACGATCAAGAGCGTGAGCGCGGCATCACCATTCTCGCCAAGTGCACGGCGGTCGAGTGGAACGGGATCAAGATCAACATCGTCGACACCCCGGGCCACGCCGACTTCGGCGGCGAAGTCGAACGCATCCTGTCGATGGTCGACGGCGTGTGCCTGCTCGTCGACGCCTCGGAAGGTCCGCTGCCCCAGACCAAGTTCGTGCTCTCCAAAGCGCTGGGTCTCGGCCTGCGCCCGATCGTCATCGTCAACAAGATCGACCGCGGCGACGCGCGCCCGGACGAAGTGCACACGGAAATTTTCGATCTGTTCGCCAATCTCGGCGCCACCGATCAGCAGCTCGACTTCCCGACGCTGTTCGCCGTCGGCCGTGAAGGCTGGGCCGTGCGCGACCTTGAGAAGGACGAGCGCAAAGACCTCACCCCGCTGTTCGAAACCATCGTCAGCCATGTGCCGGCGCCGAACCGCGACAAGACCAAGCCGTTCTCGATGCTCGCCACCACGCTCGAGTTCGACAACTTCCTGGGCCGTATCCTCACGGGCCGCATCGAAACCGGCATCGCGAAAGTGAACATGCCGCTGAAGGTGCTCTCGCGTGACGGCAAGGTGCTCGAAACCGGCCGCGCGACGAAGCTCCTGTCGTTCCGCGGGCTTGAGCGTATCCCCGTTGATACGGCCGAAGCGGGCGACATCATCGCGCTCGCCGGCATGGAAAACGCCAACGTCGCCGATACCTTCTGCGCGCCGGAAGTCGAGCAGCCCTTGAAGGCCCGCCCGATCGATCCGCCGACCCTGGCCATGACCTTCGGCGTCAATGACTCGCCGTTCGCCGGCCAGGAAGGCGACAAGCTCACCACCCGCGTCATCGGCGCGCGTCTCGCGCGTGAAGCCGAAGGCAACGTCGCCATCCGCGTCACCGAGTCCGAAGACCGCGACGCCTTCGAAGTCGCCGGTCGCGGCGAACTCCAGCTCGGCGTGCTCATCGAAAATCTGCGCCGTGAAGGCTTTGAACTTTCCATCTCGCGTCCGCGCGTCCTTTTCCAAACCGACGAGAACGGCGCCAAGCTCGAGCCGATGGAAGAAGTGGTCATCGACGTGGATGAGCAGTTCTCCGGCGTCGTCGTCGAGAAGATGTCGATCCGTAAGGGCGAACTTCAGGAAATGAAGCCGGCCGGCGGCGGCAAGACCCGCATGGTGTTCATCGCTCCGTCGCGCGGCCTCATCGGCTATCACGGCGAATTCCTCACCGACACGCGCGGCACCGGCGTCATGAACCGCCTGTTCCACTCCTACGGTCCGTACAAGGGTTCCATCGCCGCCCGCCGTCAGGGCGTGCTGATCTCGACCGACACCGGCGAAGCCAACACTTACGGCCTCTTCAACCTCATCGACCGCGGCCCGCAGTTCGTTTCGCCGGGCACGAAGGTCTACATGGGCATGATCGTCGGCGAACACACCCGCGACAACGATCTGGAAGTGAACCCGCTGAAGGCCAAGCAGCTCACCAACTTCCGCACCGTGATGAAGGACGACAAGCAGGATCTGCCGCCGCCCCGCATCATGACCCTGGAACAGGCGCTCGCCTACATTCAGGACGATGAGCTGGTGGAAGTCACCCCGACCAGCATCCGCCTGCGCAAGCGCTACCTCGACGTCAACGACCGCAAGCGCTACGCCAAGCAGCTCGCGGCCGCCGGCTGATCTTAGCGCTGCGATAAAACTCGGAAAGGCCCGGTCCACTGGACTGGGCCCTTTCTGTTTGCGCGCCCTTCTGCGAGAATCGATCCATGGCGGAGGCCACATCAAAATCGGGGTTTGCGGGGCTCGCGGTCTATCTCGACCGCCGCGTGGCCATCATGCTCGCGCTCGGCATCTCGGCCGGACTGCCGTTCATGCTGATCTTCGATACGCTGTCGGCCTGGCTGCGGACCGCTGGCCTTTCGTTGGAAGTCATAGGTTTCTTCTCCCTCGCGACTCTCTCCTATGCCTTTAAATTCGTTTGGGCGCCGCTGGTCGACCGCGCGCGGATCCCGGTGCTGGGGCGCCTGCTCGGGCAGCGCCGGTCCTGGATGCTGTTGGCTCAATTCGCGATCGTCCTCGGCTTGTGGGCGATCTCGATCTCCGATCCCCTCACGAATCTTGTGATGGTCGCGATCTTTGCGGTGACAACCGGCTTTGCCTCGGCCACGCAGGACATCGCCATGGATGCCTGGCGTATCGAGGTTGCCGAGGACAATGAGCAGGGCGCGATGGTTGCGGCCTACCAATGGGGCTATCGTATCGCGCGCCTCATCGCCGGTATTGTCCCGCTCATCATCGCCGAGCGGTTCAGCTGGTCGCTCTCCTATTTCGTCATGGCGGCGCTGATGCTCATTGGCATCGCCGCCACACTCCTCGCACCGCGTGAAAAGACAGCGGCCCTTAGGCCGGTGGCGGACGAAAGCGTGCCGGTCCGCCCCGTAGCCGATCGCGTGGAGTGGTTTGTTCGGCTGTCTATCCTCGCGGTGGGCGCCGCGGTGCTCGGTTCGGGGCTCGCCGCGCGGGCCGATATTCTCGCATTCTTCCTTCCAGCCGCTGACGGTGACGCTCTCAAGGCGGCGTGGCGCGCGCCGGGAACCGGCATTTTCATTCAGGTTGGAAGCGTCGTCGTCGGCTTCGTCCTTTTTTTTCTAGCTGCGACGCCGCTGCCGCACAAACAAACCCGCCCAGGCGCTTTTCTCGACCGCGCGTTTATTGAGCCCTTCGCCGATTTCTTCCGCCGCTACCGGGGTGAAGCGGCGCTGATTATCTCGGTTATCTGCCTCTACCGCGTCTCCGACTTCACGCTCAATATCATCAACCCATTTTACATTGACCTTGGTTTCTCGCTGATCGAACTCGCCGAAGTACGCAAAGTCTGGGGTTTGATCTGGGACATGATCGGCGTGTTCATCGCCGGTGCGGCCATCGCCCGCTGGGGACTGATGAAGCCGTTCTTCGTGGGCGCAATTGTAGGACCTCTGAGCAACCTCGCCTTCGCGTGGCTCGCCACACAGGGTCACGACATCCCGGCGCTCATGGTGGCCATCATGATCGACAACGTCGCGTCGACCTACTCCGGCACCTGTCTGATCGCATACATGTCGAGCCTGACCTCGACCGGGTTCACGGCCACGCAATATGCGCTGTTCGCTTCGCTTTATGCGATCCCCGGCAAACTGGTGGGCTCTCAGTCGGGCCGCATTATCGAGGCGTCCGCGCGGTCTGCGGAGGAGGGTGGATTCGCCGCGCCGTTCAAAGCCTTTTTCGAGTTACCGCCGCCGGCCTTGGCCAAGGGCGCGGCGGCCATCGACGTTTCCTCCGCCTCGCTGGGCGCGGGTTATGTTTCCTTCTTCATCTATACGTTCCTGGTTGGCTTCGCCGCTATCGCGCTGACTTGGACCCTCATGCGCCGCAAGGCCGCCTAACAGATGGCGGGCGCTGCAAGGTCCTGGCGCCAAACCTTCTCGGTCTACGGCGAGCGTTCGACCCTCACCATGTATGGGCTCGGCTTCGCCTGCGGGCTTCCCTTCTGGCTGATCTACGACACACTCACCGCTTGGCTGCGCGAAGCGGGGTTGTCTCTGGACACCATCGCCTTCTTCAGCCTCGCGACACTGCCCTACGCCTTTAAGTTCCTGTGGGCGCCGCTCCTCGATCGCACCCATGTCCCGGTCCTCACGCGGGCGATGGGTCACCGCCGCTCCTGGATGCTCGTCGCGCAAGTCTTTGTCGTATTGGGGCTGGCGGCGATCTCGGTGACCGACCCCGCCGCCAACTTCGCCCTCACGGCCTGTGTCGCGGTCTTCATCGGTTTCGCCGGTGCGACCCAGGACATCGTTGTCGATGCGTGGCGTATCGAGGTCGTTCCGGCGAGCCAGCAGGGCGCGATGCTCACCACCTACCAATGGGGCTACCGGACGGCCTTTCTCGTCGCCGGTGCGGTACCGCTCTATCTCGCCGACTTCATGAATTGGAGCGTGGGCTACTTCGCCATGGCCGGCGCCATGAGTCTCGCGCTGGCCGCAACGCTTCTCGCGCCACAGGAACCCGTCCACACCCTGACCCCGATCCCACGCGCACCCGGCAAAACAAGTCTCGCGGCCGAACGCATCGAATGGATGATCCGCCTTGCGATCCTTGCGGCCGGCGCGCTGTTCCTCGGCTCGGGGCTCTCCACCCGCGACACGGCGCTCGTCGCTCTATTGCCGGATAGAATAGCGGCGCCGCTTCACGCACTGTGGACACTGCCGACCCTCGGCACATTTGTGCACACGGTGGCTGTGATCATCGGTTTCGCCCTCATCGTGCTGTGCGCCTGGCCGCTTCCGAGACGCGCGACCCAACCGGGTCTCTATCTCGCCCATGCCTTCGGCGATCCGCTGAAAGATTTCTTCGCCCGCTTTGGCCGCGCTGCCGCATTGATGATCGTGCTCATCTGCTTTTACCGCGTCTCGCAGTTCGTGATGGCGGTGATGCTCAATCCCTTCTATCTCGACCTCGGCTTCTCTCTGAGCGAAGTCGCCAGCGTGCGGAAGTTCTATGGTGCGGCCATGGACATGACCGGCGTCCTCATCGCTGGTATCGCCATCACGCGCTGGGGCATCCTGCGGTGTCTAGTCGCGGGGGCCATCGCGGCGCCGCTCAGCAATCTCGGCTATGCGTTCCTGGCGACCCAAGGTCCGAGCGTCCCGGCTTTCATGCTGGTGCTCGGCCTCAACAACATCTGCCAGCAGTTCGCCGGCGTCTGCCTCATCGCCTATATGTCGAGCCTGACCAGCGCCGGCTTCACCGCCACGCAGTATGCGTTGTTTACCTCGCTCTACGCGCTGCCGGACCGGTTCCTAATGACCCAATCGGGCCGTATCGTCGAAGGCATCGCCCAATCGGCGGCGGATAATGGGCTTTTCGCCGCGCTGAAAGCTTATTTCACGAATATGCCGGCGGGCGGTTTCGCGGCCGGGGCCGAGCGCGTCGCCATGGCGCCCGAAGCGCTCGGCGCGGGATACTTCGGCTTTTTCGCCTATACCTGTTTGATCGGGCTCGCCGTGGTGCCGGTGGCGATCATCGTCGCGCGCCGCGCGGCCCGCACCTAAGCCGGAATTGGCAGAAATACCGCGAAGGTTGAACCCTTGCCGATCTCACTTTCGATCGTCAGCGCCCCGCGGTGGCGGATCGTGATGTGCTTGACGATCGCAAGCCCCAGTCCCGTGCCACCCAGCTGGCGTGAGCGGGCATTGTCGACGCGGTAGAAGCGTTCGGTCAGGCGCGCGAGATGTTCGCGCGGGATGCCTTCGCCATAATCGCGTACCGCGACCTTCAGGCAGGGTCCGCGCCCCGGCATATCTTTCGGGCGGTGCTGGCTCAACGCCACTTCCACATCCACGCCCCTCTCGCCGCCATATTTCACGGCGTTGCTGAGAAGGTTGAAGAACACTTGGTAGAGCTCGTTGATATCGGCGACGGCTTTGGGCGCATCGAACGCGGCCATCACACGGATCACCGGCTTATTGTCCGCGCCCTGCTTTTCGATCAGCTCGATCACATTGCGCAAGGTCGGCATCACGTCGATAGCTTCGGTGGGCCGGGTATGTTCGTGCAGTTCGATGCGCGACAAGGAGAGAAGGTCGTCGATCAGCCGCTTCATACGCTCCGCCTGGGTCAGCATGATCGGCAGGAATTTCGCCTGCGCCTCGGGATCGTCCCTGGCCGGACCCAAAAGCGTTTCCGTGAAGCCCAGCACACTGGCGAGTGGGGTGCGTAGTTCGTGACTTGCGTTGGCGACAAAGTCGGCGCGCATTTGATCCATCTTCAGACGTTCGGTCTGGTCGTGCAGAAGCACGAGCGCCGCGCGGCCTTCATGAGTGCCGGTCGGCAGCGGGACGACCGCGGCCAGGAACGTACGCTCGACCGGCGACGGCAGGGTGAATTCCGCCTCGCCCTTCTTCGCCTGTCCGAGCGCGCCGTCGGCTGTTTCCAGCACTTTGGGGTCGCGGATGATGCCGGCAAGATCGCGGCCCACCAATGGACCCGCGGTGCGCTCCATCTCGAACAGCTCACGCGCCGCGCCGTTCGTGCTCACGATGCGCCGTCGGTGATCGAGGATGAATAGCGGATCAGGCAGGCTGTCGAGGATATTCTGGCGTGATTTCGCAAGGGCGCCCGCTTCATCACGCCGCTCCGCCCACAACTTGCGCAAGGCGGTGATGGCGGCCAGCAAACGGCGTGCCGTTGCGGATCTATTGAGCTGCGGTGCCGGCGCGTCAGGATCTGCCAGCATTCGCTCAGCGTAATCGATCATAAGATCGAAGTCGGCGAGCCGCGTGAAAACCAGGAACGCCATCATCACGAAGACGACGACGCCAGAAACCAGCACCTCGGTCCATGACAGGCGGCCGGTCCCGCCCAGCGTCAGAAGCACGGTCCAGGCGGGAACGCACGGGCCCAGGGCCCATGCGGTCAGTCGGCGCAGGGAAGCGAATTTCGTCGGCGCCATATGTCCCGGATCAGTGTCCTAGAGGGATCTCAGATCAGTTTCGGCGTGCAGGAGTGTGCGGCCATCAACGCCATCTGTACAAGGTCCGTGACCGAGGCGTCCATATTCACGATCTGCACCGGCTTCTCCAAACCAATGAGCATCGGGCCGATCGAGGACGCCGCGCTGAACCGCTGGACGAGTTTGGTGGAAATGGTGGCTGCATGCAGGCCTGGCATCACCAGTACATTGGCGGCGCCCGACAGCTTGCAGAAGGGATACAGCTTGCGGTCCGGATCGAGCGCCACGTCGACGTTCATCTCGCCGTCAAATTCGAAATCAATTTCGCCGGCCGCCGCCGCTTCGTTGAGCAGATTCATGGCGCCGCGCACCCGCTCTGGGATCACGCCGCGCGGGTTCCCGAAGTTGGAATATGACAGAAGCGCGACTTTTGGCTCGTGTCCCAACCGCTTAACGGCCGCCGCGCTCTCGATGGCGATGCGGGCCAATTCGGCATCCGTCGGCCGTTCGTGGATCGCGGTGTCGGCGACGAACAGTGTACGGCCGCGGGCGACGATCATGGTCAGTCCAAAGATCGGCGCGTTTGGGGTGGTGTCGATCACCTGACGCACGTCGCGCAGCGCGCTGTGATAGTTTCGTGTCAGACCTGTGACCACCGTGTCCGCATGGCCGAAAGCCAGCATGCAGGCCGCGAAAATATTGCGGTCCTGGTTGACCATGCGTTCGGCGTCGCGCTGCAGAAAGCCTTGGCGCTGCAGGCGGCGGTACAGGAAATCCGAATATTGCGCGACGGACTTATTCTCGCGCGCATTGGTGATGGTGATGCCTTCCAGGTCCTCGGGGCGCAGCGCGAGGTTCGCGATGGTCTCTTCCACCTTACGGCGGCGCGCGACCAGGACCGCCTTGCCATAACCTGCATTTCGATAGGCGATGGCGGCCCGCAAGGAGCGCTCTTCCTCGCCTTCGGCGAACACCACCGTACGCGGCGACCGCACGACTTCATTGCTCACCGTCTGCAAGGTCGCCGCCGTCAAGTCGAGGCGCGCCGCGAGCTGCTTGCGGTAGCCTGGCATGTCCGTCATCGGCTTGCGCGCGACGCCGGTATCCATGGCGGCTTTTGCGACAGCGGGCGGAACGGTCGCGATCAAGCGCGGGTCGAACGGCACCGGGATGATGTATTCACGGCCATATCGAAGCTTGCGGCCCGAATAAGCCGTGGCGACTTCTTCCGGCACGTCCTGGCGCGCGAGATCGGCGAGCGCGCGGGCGGCGGCGAGTTTCATCTCTTCATTGATGGTCCGCGCGCGCACATCGAGCGCGCCGCGAAAAATGAAGGGGAAGCCAAGAACGTTGTTCACTTGGTTCGGGTAGTCGGAACGGCCGGTGGCCACAATGGCGTCATCGCGCACTTCGGCGACTTCCTCGGGAGTGATCTCCGGGTCCGGATTCGCCATCGCAAAGATAATTGGGTTCTTGGCCATCGACTTCACCATGGCCGGCGTCACCGCGCCTTTCACCGACAGACCGAAAAACACATCCGCGCCGTCCAGGGCTTCGGCAAGCGTGCGGGCTTTGGTCTCGGCGGCATGGGCGGCCTTCCACTGGTTCATATTCTCCGCACGGCCGCGGTACACGACGCCCTTCGAATCGCACATGATCACGTTTTCGGCGCGCACGCCCAAAGCCTTGGCAAGCTCCAGGCACGAGATCGCCGCCGCTCCTGCGCCGTTTAGCACCAGCTTCACGTCGGAGAGCTTGCGGCCTGTGAGATCGCACGCGTTGATGAGGCCGGCAGCACAGATGATAGCCGTGCCGTGCTGGTCGTCATGGAACACCGGGATGTCCATGATCTCGCGCAGGCGGCTTTCAATAATGAAGCACTCGGGCGCCTTGATATCTTCGAGGTTGATGCCGCCGAAGCTCGGGCCCAGATAACGCACGCAGTTGATGAACTCGTCGACGTCGCGGGTGTCGACTTCAAGGTCAATACCGTCTACGTCCGCGAACCGCTTAAACAACACGGCCTTGCCTTCCATCACCGGCTTGCCCGCGAGCGCGCCGAGGTCGCCAAGGCCCAGAACAGCCGTGCCGTTGGAAATCACGGCCACGAGGTTGCCTTTGGCGGTGTAGTCGTAAGCGGTGTTGGGATCGCGCGCGATCTCAAGGCAGGGCGCCGCGACGCCGGGCGAGTAGGCGAGTGACAGGTCGTGCTGTGTGGTCAGCGGCTTGGTCGCGGTGATCTCGATCTTGCCGGGCCGGCCCGTGGCGTGGAATGTCAGGGACTCTTGGTCGAAGTTGCGCCGGACCGGCCGCTTCTTCTGCTCCACACCTGTCTTTGCCGGCGCGTTGCTGTCCATGGTGCTCCCCTTCATTTCACGTTCACTCAGAGCTCTCACCGGCTCTGTTGATAACCATTGTGCCGCAGCGGTCTCATCAATGCAAAACGCAATGATACCAACGCGCTGCACCGCACACCGCGGGATGCCGCGATGAAGGACATACAAGCGGAATTCCGCCGGTCGTTCTCCCTTTCGCGTGCACGCGGCTTGTTATAGTGAGAAGACTCCGCACGTCTACCCACATCTAGAATTTTTGGATCCTCGCCTTTGCCGGATGAAACTCTCGAGACAGCGCCTCCAGAGCGCGTCCCTGACGCGCTAGAGAACAAGACAAGCGCGCCTTTGTCTTCCGCCGGCGAAGCTCCGACCCCGATGATGAGCCAGTATCTCGGTGTGAAGAGCGGATACCCCGATGCGCTGCTCTTCTATCGCATGGGCGATTTCTACGAACTGTTCTTCGACGACGCGGTGAAGGCCGCCGCTGCGCTCGACATCGCCCTCACCAAACGCGGGAAACACCTCGGCGAGGACATCCCCATGTGCGGCGTGCCCGTGCACTCCCACGAAGCTTATCTCGCCAGCCTCATCCGCGCCGGCTTCAAGGTCGCTGTGTGCGAACAGATGGAAGACCCCGCCGAAGCCAAGAAACGCGGTTCGAAATCCGTGGTAAAGCGCGACGTTGTGCGGCTTATCACGCCTGGCACGCTCACCGAGGACGCACTCCTGGATGCCCGCGCGCACAATTATCTCGCCTCGCTTGCACAGGTGAAGGGCGATCCCGAGCACGAGTTCGGTCTCGCCTGGCTGGATGTTTCCACCGGTGATTTCCAACTGCAGCCCGTGCGGCGCGCGGGCCTTACCGCGGCGCTGGCCCGGCTTGAGCCCGGCGAGCTTCTGCTGTCCGAGAAGATTTTTCTCGATCCGGAAATGGCCGCGCTGTTGGAGCCGTGGAAGCGCCGCCTTTCACCATTGCCCACGCCCCGCTTCGATTCCGAGAACGCGCGCAAGCGTCTGGAGAAGCTCTTCGCGGTCGGCACTCTGGATGCTTTCGGCGCCTTCTCGCGCGCCGAAACCGCTGCCGCCGGCGCGCTGGTCGACTATGTTGAGTTGACGCAAAAGGGCAAGCTGCCAAGCCTGTCCGCGCCACAGCGCCTCTCCGTCGGCGCGGTGATGGAGATCGACGCCGCCACACGGCGTAATCTCGAACTCACGCAAACATTGTCGGGCGAACGGCGCGGCAGCCTGCTTTCCGTCATCGACCGCACCATCACGGGCGCGGGCGCGCGCCTTCTTGCTAGCCAGCTCAACGCGCCGCTCACCGATCCTGTGCGCATCAACGAGCGGCTCGACGCTGTGACTTTCTTCGTCGCCGCCGCGCCGGCGCGTGAACATCTGCGCACAGCCCTCGCGCAATGTCCCGACATCGAACGCGCGCTTTCGCGCCTCTCGCTGGGCCGCGGCGGCCCGCGCGATCTGGCCTGTATGCGGGACGCCCTGAGCCAAGTGCCGGTATTGCGCACGGCGGTGATGGAGCTGCCCGCCAGCCTTCTTCCGCCGTCGCCCTTGGTCGCGCGGTATCTCACAGCCCTTGGCCAACATGAGGCCCTCGTCGCGCGCCTAACCCGCGCATTGGCCGCCGAACTGCCGCTGCTCTCGCGCGATGGCGGTTTCATCGCGCCGGGTTATGACCCCGCGCTGGATGAGTTCCTTGCCCTGCGCGACGAAAGCCGCAAGTTAATCGCCGGCCTCCAAGCGCGCTATGTGGAACTGTCGGGCATTTCCGCGCTCAAGATCCGCCACAACAATATCCTCGGTTACTATATCGAAACGGCCGGCAAGCCCGGTGAAGCGCTGATGGAAAAAGCGCGGGCCGGTGGGCCGGAAGCGGTCTTTATCCACCGCCAGAGCATGGCGAACGCTATGCGCTTCACGACCGTTGAATTGTCGGAGCTGGAAGACAAGATTCGCTCCGCCGCCGACAAGGCCCTCGCGCTGGAGCTCAAACTCTTCACCGACCTGGTCGCCGAGGTGCTTGCGCACCGCGCCGAGATCGCCAGCGCCGCCGCCGCCATGGCGGGGCTCGATGTCGCCACGTCTCTCGCCCAACTCGCCGTCGACGAGGGCCATGTGCGCCCCGACATCGACGATACGCGCGCCTTCCAGATTTCCGGCGGACGCCATCCCGTCGTTGAATCCGTTCTCAAGGTGCATGGGACGCCTTTTGTCGCAAACGACTGCACATTGGGCGACGGCGCCAAGAAGAACGGCCGCTTGTGGCTCATAACCGGTCCCAACATGGCCGGTAAAAGTACCTTCCTGCGCCAGAACGCGCTTATCGCGCTTCTCGCGCAAATGGGCGCCTACGTGCCCGCGACCGCCGCGCACATCGGCACTATCGACCGCTTGTTCTCCCGCGTCGGGGCGGCCGACGATCTCGCACGCGGGCGGTCGACCTTCATGGTTGAAATGGTAGAGACCGCCGCAATCCTCAATCAGGCGACGCCGCGCTCCTTCGTGATCCTGGACGAAATCGGCCGTGGCACCGCGACCTTCGATGGTCTCTCCATCGCTTGGGCCAGCCTTGAACACCTGCACGACATCAATAAGTGCCGCGCCCTGTTCGCCACCCATTATCACGAGCTGACGGCGCTCTCGTCGCGCTTACCCGAACTTGCACCGCACACCATGCGCGTCAAGGAATGGCAGGGCGATGTGGTGTTCCTGCACGAGGTCGCCGCGGGGGCCGCCGACCGTTCCTACGGTATTCATGTGGGGCGCCTGGCCGGGCTGCCGCCCGCCGTGATCGTGCGCGCCGAACAAGTGCTCGCGATTCTCGAAAAGGATCAGCAAGGTGGCGGCGCCGCGCGCCTGGCTGACGATCTTCCATTGTTCGCCGCCATGCCCAAGCCCACGTCCGGCGGCATCAATCGCCCGTCGGGCCGGTCTCCGCTCGAAGCGGCCCTGGCCGAGGTTTCCCCCGATAGTCTGAGTCCCCGGGAGGCCCTTGATCTTCTCTACCGGCTCAAGGCCTTAACAGCGGAAAAGACCTGAAACGGGAACCCCGGCCCTCTGCTATAATAAGCCGATGTTCGATATCGACCCCGACAAGCCGGATATTCCCGCGCTCGCCCGCATTCTCTCGGGCATGGGCCTCCTGCTCCTCGTCGGTAGCGTCGTTTCGATGCTGCTCGCCTTCTCAGGCTATGCCTGGGTGAACGAGATCTACGCCATGGCCGGTGCGGGCGGGTCCTTCCTGCTTGCGCTTTTGTTCCTTGGTCAGGCCAAGATCATTGAGGCGCTCGCGGTGGTCAGCGCGCGCGTAAAATCAAGGTTCGCCATTGATGCGGTCTCGGCAAAGGTCGGGATGCCGGGCGCGCCGCCGCCGCCGAATAACGCTTGGGCCGGCCCCGCCGCCAAGCCGCCCAAGGAGCGTGTGATCCATGTGCCCGACGAACAGGTGCGCCAGTCAGGCTTTAAAGTGAGATAGGTTGCCCGGCTCCCGCCGGGGCCTCATATAGAACGCGCGCCGCTTCGGAAAAGACGAGTCCCTTGTCCACGATCCATCAACCCCGCGAGATCATCGACCGACGCCGGATCGAAGCCGAACTCGATGAGGCCGTGGCGGACGTGCGCGAGGATGAGCGCCGCGGGATCCTGATCGCCAAGTTAAAAGCCGCCCAGGCGGCCGGCGCCGCGGTTATCCGCGAACGGTTCGAAAAAGGCCGCGCCAGCGGCACCGATACCGTTGCCGCGCATAGCTACCTCATGGATCAACTGATCCGTGTTCTCTACGACTTCGCCACCGCGCATGTTCTTTCGCGCGGCGTGCCGACGAAGGGCGAACGCATCTCCATCGTCGCCATCGGCGGCTATGGCCGCGGCGAACTCGCACCGCTTTCCGATATCGATCTCTTGTTCCTGCTGCCTTACAAGCAGACCCCGTTTTCCGAGCAACTCGCCGAGTTCATGCTCTATGCGTTGTGGGACCTCGGCCTCAAGGTCGGCCATGCCGTCCGCTCGGTGGACGAGAATATCGCCCAAGCCAAGGCCGACTTCACCATCCGCACCACGCTTCTCGAAGCGCGCTGGGTATGGGGTGACCAGGACCTCGCCAACGAATTGCTGGCGCGCTTCAAGAAAGAAGTGAAGCGCGGTACCGCGCAGGAGTTCGTGAAGGCCAAGCTCACCGAGCGTGACGAACGCCACCAGAAGCTTGGCGATTCACGTTACCGCCTCGAGCCTAACGTAAAGGAAGACAAAGGGGGCCTGCGCGATCTACACACTCTTTTCTGGATCGCGAAGTATCTCTACGGCGTCTCCGATATCAGGAAACTCACCGACAAAGGCATCATTGATGACGATGCCGCCGGCCGCTTCATGAAGGCGCACGACTTCCTCTCCACGGTGCGCTGCTATCTCCACTATCTCACGGGCCGCACCGACAACAGATTGACTTTCGATCTCCAACGCGAGATCGCGCCGCGCCTTGGCTATACGGACCGCGCGGGGGCGGCGGCCGTCGAACGTTTCATGCGTCATTACTTTCTTGTGGCCCGCGATGTCGGCGATTTGACGCGCATCTTCTGTACGCTGCTCGAGGAAGGACAGCCGAAGAAAGGCATGGCGCGTTTCACGGCGCGGTGGCGTCAGCGCATGATTGATGGCTTCGTCGTCGACGGTGGGCGCATCGGCGTGAAGGACCCGGCGGTCTTCATCGGCGAACCCATCAAACTGCTCACGATCTTTCTGACCGCGCTCCAGCACAACCTCGATTTCCAGCCCGCCGTCCTGCGCGCCATCGCGCATCATGCGCGCGGCGTCACCGGTCTGCGCAACGATCCTGACGCCAATAAAATTTTCATCGATATTCTCACGCACAAAAATGGCGCGGAAAACACGCTTCGCTTGATGAGCGAGTGCGGCGTGTTCGGGCGTTTCATACCCGACTTCGCGCGCGTCGTCGCGCAGATGCAGTACGATATGTACCATGTGTATACGACGGACGAGCACACGATCCGCGCGATTGGTATTCTCAACCGCATCGAACAGGGCAAGCTCAAGACCGAGCTGCCGATCTCCTCCGATATTATTCACAAGATCGATTCAAAGCGTGTGCTCTACGTGGCGGTGCTGCTGCACGATATCGCCAAGGGACGCGGCGGCGATCACTCGGACCTCGGCGCCGATATCGCGCTGCATCTGTGCCCACGCCTCGGTCTTACCTTGGCGGAAACCGAAACCGTGAGCTGGTTGGTGAAGCATCACCTGCTCATGAGCAACACCGCCTTCAAACGCGACCTCGACGACCCGGCCACGATCAGCCGTTTTGCCGAGATGGTGCAGTCGCCGGAACGCCTTAAATTGCTGGTAATCCTCACCTGTGCTGACATCCGCGCGGTGGGCCCGGCGGTGTGGAACAACTGGAAAGCCACGCTGCTGAAGGAGCTTTTCACACGCGCCGACCGGGTCATGCGCGGCGGCCAGGCCGACGCGGGGATCGATCTGCGCGTCACCAGGGCAAAAGAAGCGCTCGCGGAACGCCTCGCGGACTGGCCCACCCATACCCGCGAAAACCTCCTCAACTTGGCCTCGCCCGCGTTCTGGCTTGGCGAAGACACGGACACGCATGAACGCATGGCGCATTTCATGCGCGCGGCCGACGAAGTGGGTGAGAAAATAGCCATCGACTTCACCGTCGATGCCGTGCGCGATGCGACCCTTATGACTCTCTATACCCCTGACCATCCCGGTCTATTTGCGCGTATCGCGGGAGCTCTAGCCTTGGCGGGGGTATCGGTCGTGGACGCGAAGATCGTCACGCTTTCCAACGGCATGGCGCTCGACACCTTCGCTATCCAGGATTTCGAAGGTCACGCGATCCCCATCGATCACCGCACCCAGCGCATCAAGAGCCGGATCGCCTCGGCCCTTGAAGGCCGCATGCGGCTCAATCAGGAGCTTCCAAAAGTCACCTCGCGTCTGCCGTCGCGCGTGCAGGCGCTTGAAGTGCCGCCGCGTGTCATCATCGACAACACCGCTTCCAAGGTCTGTAGCGTCATCGAGATCAACGGCCACGACCGGCCCGGCTTCCTGTTCGACGTCACCAAGACCCTCACGGATCTGGGTCTTCAGATTTTCTCGGCGCATATCTCGACGTATGGCGAGCGCGTCGTAGACGTCTTCTACGTGAAGGACGTCTTCGGCATGAGAATCGAAAACGAGACAAAAATCCGCCAGATTCGCGATGCACTAGGACAGGCCATCGGCGTGGCGGCCGGCGATGTCTCGGTGCAGCAGCGTCCTTCTCCCGCCGCATCACCGGCGTCCGGCGCCGCCGCCGAATAGCCAGCTTCTTCTCTCTAAGGATTTCGATGGCTTCCCCGTCGCTTCTCAAAGGTATCGGCACGGTCGGTTTCTTCACGCTCGGCTCGCGCATCACCGGCTTTATCCGTGACATGCTGCAAGCCGCGCTGCTGGGCGCGGGCGACACGGCGGCTGCTTTCATCGTCGCGTTCCGTATTCCGAACCTCTTCCGCAGCCTGTTCGCCGAAGGCGCCTTCTCTGCCGGCTTCGTGCCGATCTTCGCTAGCCTTCATGAAGGCGACGGTCATGCGAAGGCCATGGCTTTCGCGCGTGAAGCGGCCTCGGTTCTGGTGCTGGTGCTGGCGACCTTCAGCGCGCTCATGATCGTCTTCATGCCCTGGGTCGTGCTGATGATCGCGCCGGGCTTCGCCGATGAACCGAGACTCATGGACAGTGCGGTGGAACTCTCACGCATCGCCTTTCCCTATCTCTTCTTCATCTCGCTCACATCGCTCCAGTCGGGCATCCTCAACGCGCTGCACATCTTCGCCGCACCTGCCGCGGCGCCGATTTTGCTCAATCTCACCGTCATCGGTTTCCTGCTCGGCGCTGCCGCGCTCGACACCCACCGCGCAGAGGCCATGGCCTGGGGCGTGTCGGCGGCGGGCCTTATCCAGTTCCTGTGGCTCGGTTATCACTGCTGGCGCGTCGGTGCGGCCTTGAAGATCGGTCGCCCGCGCCTGTCGCCGGATGTGAAGATGCTGCTGAAACGTATGTTGCCCGTGGCCATTGGGGCCGGCGTCTATCAGCTCAACATGTTCGTCAGCACCAGCATCGCGACCTTCGTGTCGGCCAGCGCGGTGTCCTGGCTCTATTACGCCGACCGCGTGAACCAGCTTCCGGTGGGCATTGTTGGTGTCGCCGTTGGCATCGTTCTTCTGCCGCTGCTCTCACGCCAGATCCGTGCCGGCAACGAAGAAGCCGCCTTGGCCAATCAGAACCGCGCCATTGAATTCTCGCTGCTTCTGACGGTGCCCGCCTCTGTCGGCATTGCGGTTCTGGCCGAACCCATAACCTCGACCCTGTTCGAGCGCGGCGCCTTCACCCCGGAAGATCGTGAAGCGGTCGCCGCCGCGCTTTTCGCTTTTGCCTTCGCGTTACCGGCCTATGTGCTCAACAAGGCTCTCACCCCTGGCTTCTTTGGCCGTCACGACACGGTGACCCCGGTGAAAAGCGCGGGCGCGGCCTTTGTCGTGAATCTCGTGGCCAGCCTCGCGCTCATCCAAAGTTTCGGTCATCTCGGTATCGCACTCGCCTCCAGCCTCTCGGCCTGGACGAACGCCGTCACGCTCTATGTGATCTTGCACCGGCGCGGCCACATCAAACCCGATGCGCGCCTCAGGAAGCGGTTGCCGCGCCTCATCCTGGCCGCCGCCGCCATGGGCGGCGCGGTCTGGGCGGCGCTTCATTACGCCGTGCAGATGTTTGGCCCGGTGTTCGGCCCGCCCAATGCCGCCGCCGGTCCCGAGCTCATGCGCATCTACGTGCTCGCGCCGGTCATTGCTTTGGGTGGCCTTGTCTTCCTGATCGCGGTCTTCCTGTTCGGCGCCGCCGACAAAGGCGATCTCAAGCAGTTCCGCCGGAACGCTTGACCGTTTCTCGAGGCAGGAGTACCAACGCGGCGCCCATCACCGATGGGCCGGGATATGTCTCCAACCATATCCCGACCTCGTATATGAGGACGCCTCCATGAGCGGGTCCAATCCGCGGTCTCTCAAGGGCCGTATTTTTTCCGGCATTCAGCCTACGGGCAATCTCCACCTCGGCAACTATATCGGCGCGATCCGTAACTGGGTCGCGATGCAGAAGGACTATGAATGTCTATTCTGCGTCGTCGATCTGCACGCCATCACGGTGTGGCAGGATCCGGCAGCGCTGCGCCGCGCCACGCGCGAAGTCGCCGCCGGCATGATCGCCTCGGGCGTCGATCCCGAAAACAACATCCTCTTTGTGCAAAGCCATGTGTCGGGCCATGCCGAACTGGCCTGGGTGTTCAACTGCGTCGCCCGTCTTGGTTGGCTGAACCGCATGACCCAGTTCAAGGACAAGGCCGGCAAGAACCGCGAGAACGCATCCGCGGGGCTTTACGTCTATCCGAACCTCATGGCGGCGGACATTCTGCTCTACAAGGGCACCCACGTTCCGGTGGGTGAAGACCAGAAGCAGCATGTCGAGCTCGCGCGCGACATCGCCCAGAAGTTCAACAACGATGCCGGCGTGAACCTCTTCCCGCTCCCGGAGCCCGTGATCCAGGGCGTGGGCACGCGCGTCATGTCTTTGCGTGACGGGTCTCGGAAAATGTCGAAGTCCGAGCCGTCGGAATTCGGCGTGATCTACATGACCGACACGGCCGAGGCGATCCGCGACAAGATCAAGCGGGCCACCACGGACCCGAACCTGCTGCCGGACTCGGTCGCGGGTCTTGAAGGGCGCGCCGAAGCGGCCAACCTCCTCAGCATCTATGCCGCCCTCACGGGCCGGACGCTGGAACAGGTGGTGGCCGAGACCGCCGGTCAGCAGTTCAGTCAATTCAAGGCCATCCTCGCGGATGCCGCGGTGGCGGTACTCGGACCGATCAACGCTGAAATGAAACGCCTGATGGACCATCCGGACGAGATCGACCGGTTCCTCAAGCGGGGGGCGGAGAAGGCCCGGGATCTGGCCGCGCCGGTCCTCAAAGAGGTCTACGACGCCATCGGCTTCCTGCCGCGCACCTAAACAAAGCCCCTCGTCGCGTTGGACGAGGGGCTTTTAACTCATTGATTTTATTGATTTTGCTGCAGCGTTTTGTGCAGCATAGCGGATTTTACCGCACTTTATGTTGCACCCCATGCTGCAGCAAAAGCCGCAGCAAAACCCGGACGCTAACCCTTCTTCAGGCGGGCTTTCAGCCGGTCCCCGAGCTTATCCCCCAATTTATCCATGGCGGCGGACCATTGGGCCCGGACTTTACCGACGTCGGCGGCGCTTTTCAGGCCTTCGTGGTCCACGGTCACCTGGGTCTTCTTCGGGCCCTTCACCACAAAGCGCACTTCGACCCGGCCGACCTTCCAGGTGAAGCGTAGGTTCTTGCCCGGGTTGCGGGTCGAGACGTTGACGGCTTCTTTCAGGAAGGCCGCGCGGGTCTTGGCGTTGTCCCAGGCGTCAAAAGCGGCGTCGACCCCGGCGTCCAGGGTCCGGCTGATGCTGGTGCGAAAGCCCGTCAGCGTCTCGTTCACTTTGCGCACCCCCCGGGCACGCTCATAGCCCACGGTCACCATCTGGGCCCACCAGCCCGGGATCTTGTGGCGCGTGGCGATCAGCTCGGCGATGGCCTTATGGGTCATCTTCGCGGCGCCCGCCTTGTCCAGCAGCGTGAACCACTGGCTCCAGGTGCGCCCGGTCTTGGCCTTCACGGCGGCGTCGCTCATCGCAGTCCCAGCGCTTTTACGTTTGGCCCGGGGCGCGGCTTTTTTCGTCGGGGCTTTTTTCGCGGCGGCCTTCTTCTTGGCTGCGGCTTTGCGTTTCGCGGGCGTTTTCTTTTTCGGTTCGGCAGCTTCGTCTGTCACGTCGCTCATCACAGCACCTCGCAGGCTCGTTCGAAGGGAAGGCGGGGGCTTCGAGGATACACGCGGGCCGCGTCGCCGTAGCCGATATTGCACATGAAATTGGCCTTGATCCGGCCGTCGGGCCAGAAGGTTCTGTTCACCAGCGCCGCATCGAAGCCGCTCATGGGCCCGCAATCAAGTCCCAGCGACCGCGCGGCGATCATGAAATAGGCGCCCTGTAGCGCGCTGTTACGCAGGGCGACCGTCTCGACATCCGGCTTTCCCTCGAACCAACCCCGCGCGGCCTCGCGCGGATACAGCTCCGGCAACAGCTCGTAGAATTTGGTGTCATAGCCGATGACGAGATTCACAGGCGCGGCGAGGGTTTTTGCGCGGTTGCCCTCGCTCATGGCCGGGGCGAGTTTCGCCTTTGCGTCCGGACTGACGATGAACAGGAAGCGCGCAGGCGTGGTGTTGGCGCTGGTCGGCCCCCACTTCGCGAGATCATAAACCTCACGCAGCAAGCTCTCAGCAACCGCGATGGGCTGGAAGCCGTTGTGCGTGCGCGCCTTGCGGAAGATGAGATCGAGCGCCGCGTCATCCAGCTTCGGCATGGCAGCCCTCGGCGTTTACATCACCGCTTCGACTTGCAGAACCTCGGGCACATAGTGCTTGAGCATATTCTCGATGCCCATCTTCAAGGTCGCCGACGAGCTTGGGCAGCCGGCGCACGAACCGCGCAGGTTCAGATACACCGTGCCGTTCTTGAAACCCTTGTAGACGATGTCGCCGCCGTCCTGCGCGACGGCCGGGCGCACGCGCGTCTCGATCAGTTCCTTGATCTGTTCGATGATCTCGCCGTCGACGTCGTCATCGTTGAACTCCTGATCATCGCCCTCAAGACCGGATGCCGCGTCTTCACCGGCTTCCATCACCGGCACGTTGGCCGTGAAGTGATCCATGATCGCGCCGAGCACCATCGGCTTCAGCACCTGCCAGTTTTTCTCGTTGGTCTTGGTGACCGTCACGAAGTCGGACCCCAGGAACACGCCGGCCACGCCGTCGATCTCGAACAACAGGCGCGCAAGCGGCGAACGCGCGGCGGCTTCGCGAGAGGTGAAATCAGCGACACCCGTTTCCAGCACGGGGCGGCCCGGCAGGAATTTGAGGGCGGCGGGATTGGGGGTCTCTTCGGTTTGGATGAACATGGGGCAGCCCCGGAAATGGAGAAATATGGGGTTTAAATAGGACCAATATGGTCCCTAATCAAGAACGGCTATGTCAGGGCGTCTATGCGTTCTTCGCTCAGGTCACCCGGGACGCGCGCGTGACCCGAAAAAGTGGCGCCCGGTTTTTCGGCGAGGGCACGCGCCGAATAAAACCGGCGGCTAAGTGAGAGCGTCGATGCGTTCTTCGCTCAGGTCACCCGGGACGATCGTGACTGGGATCAAGATCTTGCCGGCGAGTTTCCCGGAAATGGCCGAGACGATCGGTCCCGGACCTTCCGGACCGACGCTCGCGCCGAGCACCAGCATGTCGATGGAAGGATTCGCACCGATCACCGCGAACAACTGTTCGAGGGTATCTCCCTGTCTTAAGTGCAGGTCGGGGAATCTTCCCGTCAGCTTATGCACGTCGGCGGCGACTTGCTGCAGGCGGCGTTCCGCTTCGGTTTTCGCTTCGTGCTGCATCAGCTCTTCGATGGCGGCGAAGTGGTGATAGTCGCTGTGCGGCACGGCATGGAACAAGGCGACCTTACCGCCGGTGTTCACGACGCGCCGGCACGCGAAACGCAGCGCCGTGCGAAACTCGACGGACCGGTCGACCACCACCAGGAATGTGCGTCCGGTTTCCGGCGCCGGGACGGCTGCGGGGGTGGACGGTGCTGGCGAGGGCGTGGAAGAGGGCGTTTCCGTTGTCATGGCTATACGCGCCGGAACACGGCGCTCGCGGCCCAGCCGGCGCCGGCGGCCAGCAGTACGGCAAGCAAGCCATAGAGCGGCGCAAGATTATGCGCGAAGTCGTAGATGTCCGCGCCGATGCCGATCTTGGAGATGTTCAAGGGCACGATCTCGGCGGCCACCACTTGCCCTTCACGGAACAAATAGACCTGCACGTTGTATGTTCCGACCGGAACGTTCGATGGAAAGTGCAGCTCGGCGCGGAACAGGCGATTCGACATCATGTTGATGGCGCCGATGCCTTGATCGTAAAGACCCTCGCTGGTCTTGAGACGCACCAATGCTTTCCTGAACTCGGCCAGCTGATTGAGCGGGATGTTCTCGTCCGTGGTCGGCATGCGGATGTTGTCGACGCCGATTTCATGGCGAGTGAGCAGCGTCTGCGGTACGAACTCCTCCACGGGGCGCGATGAGACGACACGGTAATAGGACGGTACGGACGTTAGCGTTACGTCGTTGGTGTTGAGCCAAATGGGACCAACGCGCGTCTTGTGGCGCACCACTTCATCGCGCTTGGGGCCCGTGACGACGACGGCCACGTCGCCGGGGCCATCTGTGGCGCCGAACAACAGCACATCGGTACCCGTGAAGCGCGAGGTGATGGCGACGAGGTGGCTCGACAGGTCCGCCACGAGCGGCACCTCCGGCGCATGCGGCGCTTCCTGCGCGTGCGCGGGAAACGCGGCTAGCAATGCGAAAGTGAGGAGAAGTTTTCTCATGGCGTGCTCGCGACCGAGAGCGAGAACGGTTCTTTCGGCGTCAACACCAGGCCGATCGCGAGGCTGATGGCGACGAGCAGCACCATTCCGGCAAGCATCACACGCAACTGCTCGCCCTTCACCTTGCCGGAAAGCCGCGCCCCGATTTGCGCGCCGACGACCGCGATGACGAGCAGCAAGAACGCCAGCACGACATCCACGGATTGGTTGACGATCGCTTGCAAGAGCGCGGTGATTGCGGTGACGAAAGTGATCTGAAACAAACTAGTCCCGATCACCACTTGGGTCGGCATGCCGAGTAGGTAAATCATCGCTGGCACGATCAGGAAGCCGCCGCCCACGCCCATCATGGCGACGAGCAGGCCCACGAGGAATCCAATGCCGGCAGGCAGCAAGGCCGAGATATAAAGCTTTGAACGCCGAAAGCGAATCTTGAACGGCAGTCCGTGCATCCAGATATGGCGGCCCGGACCGCGTGCGGCCAAGGCTTGCGCGACCGGGCGTTTCTTCAGTGCGCCCGGCAGGCTCTCCATCAGCATGAAGCCGCCGACCACGCCCAGGAAAACGACATAACCGAGCGAAATCGTGAGATCGATGTGGCCGGAGCTCTTGAGGAGGTTGAATAGATACACCCCGAGACTTGAGCCGATCATCCCGCCGGCGGTGAGGACGCCGCCCATCAGGAAGTCCACATTGTTGCGGCGCATGTGGGCCAGCATGCCCGAGACGGACGAGGCCACGATCTGCACCGACTGCGTGCCCACCGCGACAGTGGGGGGGACGCCGATGAAGATCAGCAGCGGCGTCATGAGAAAGCCGCCGCCGACGCCGAACAGGCCCGACAGCAAACCCACAAGCCCACCCAAACCGAGAACAAGCCAGATGTTCACGGACAATTCGGCAATGGGCAGGTATATCTGCATACGGTTCTACTTACTCGGCGGCGTTAGCCACGTTTTGACGGTACCACTGATACGCTGCGGTAACGCCTTCACGCAGTCCGGTCTTGGCTTTCCATCCCAGCGCATTGATGCGGCCGACGTCCACAAGCTTGCGCGGTGTGCCGTCGGGCTTGGTGACGTCGAAGGCGAACGAGCCCTTGAACCCCACCACATCGGCGATGAGTTCGGCGAGTTCGCGGATGGTCACATCCGATCCGACGCCGATGTTCACGAGCGACTCGTCGGAATAATTCTTCATCAGGAACACGCAGGCGTCGGCGAGGTCGTCGACATGCAGGAACTCGCGCCGTGGCGTGCCCGTGCCCCACAAGGTCAGCGACGGCTTGCCGGTGACCTTGGCGTCGTGCGCCTTGGCCATCAGCGCGGGTAGGACGTGACTGGAGGTGAGATCGAAATTGTCCTCGGGGCCATACAGATTGGTCGGCATGCAGCTGATGAAATCGCGCCCATATTCACGCCGGTAAGCTTGGCACTGTTTGATACCAGCGATTTTCGCGATCGCGTACCACTGGTTCGTGGGCTCCAGCGGTCCCGTCAGCAGCGCATCCTCGTTCATCGGCTGCGGCGCAAGGCGCGGATAGATGCAGGTCGAACCCAGGAACAAAAGTTTCTCGACGCCGATGTGATGGGCCGTCGCGATGATGTTGGTCTGGATTTGCAAGTTATCT
>Ga0102832_1001000_pt1 | contig 27279 bp, 23 predicted proteins | sample EBPBio282013_DNA_FD_88942 | JGI IMG/M metagenome (GOLD analysis project Ga0102832, IMG submission 88942) | Wastewater treatment Type I Accumulibacter community from EBPR Bioreactor in Madison, WI, USA - Reactor 2_5/28/2013_ DNA (Illumina Assembly) | ecosystem: Engineered > Bioreactor > EBPR >... | reverse complement strand
TGGCGCTTCTTGTAGCCGGTCTTGTTCTTGAACTTGATGATCCGGATCTTCGGACCCTTGGTCTCGGCGATCACCTCTGCGGTGACACTCGCCTTGCCGAGCTTCTTCGCATCCGCGGTGATCTTGTCGCCGTCGACGAGAAGCAGCGGGGTCAGCGAAACGCTGTCGCCGGCCTTCGCCTCGACCTTGTCGATCTCCACGATGTCGCCCACAGCAACCTTGTGCTGGCGGCCACCACTGCGCACGATCGCGTACACGCCCGACCTACTTCCCTAAGCTCTTTCCGACAAGCGCGCTCACCCCGACTTCGCGGGTGTCCTGCGCTTTGGGTCATGCTCCCGGCGACGCAAAGCCGCACAGTGAGCACCGAGGGTCAAGAATACGGGCCCTCGGGCTGAGGGGTCAAACCGGGCGGCGGGCAGCACCCGGCCGCCGGCCGCGCGGTCCTCACGCCTGATCAGGTTCCAGGCCGGTGTCGACCATGCGTCCAGCGATCTCCCTGACCTTGATGTTCCGGTTCTGGCTCGCCGTCCTCAACCGGTCGAAAGCCAGTGCAGCGGTGAGCCGGTGACGTTCCATGAGGATTCCGGTGGCCTGCCCGATGATCCTGTGCGCCTCGACCGCGTCCCGCAGCTGCGCCTCACGCCGGGCCGCCGAATCCTCGCTGGCCAGCCGGTCCACCGCGATGGCGAAGGCCTGCGCGAACAGGTCGCCGATGATCAGTTCCTCGACGCTGACCCGACGGGGGACGGGGAACTGCACCCAGGCACGACACACCCCGCTGGCGCTGTGGGGTACGAGCAGGATGCCCGGACGCTCGTGCCAGACGTCGGGCGTCGGCGTGCTGGCCAGGCCCGAGGCCACCTCGTCGCGCAGCCCCTCCGACGGGATCCACTCGGGGACCTCACCCACCGGTGGATCGACCCGAACTCCGACCTGGATCGTGCACTCCCCGTCGAAGAGCTCACCCAGCCCGTGCTCCGCAATCCCGAGGAGGGTCGCCAGGTCCTCCTCGGAAGCGAGGTCCCGGCCGACGCGGACAGCGGTCGCATGGCGCGCAGCTTCCCTGACGTCCTGGTCCACTCTTCCCCCTGGTTGCGATGTGGGCGGTGCTCATTCTGCCGGTCGCGGGCGCATCTGGGCAGGCCACCGCACCCAGGGCCGTGCCTGCGGCACCCGGGGCTGCCGCTTCCCGGCCTTTCCGGATGCAGGACGGCCACGTCCGATTTCCGCTAGTTGTCGGTCGGGCGGCATGCCATGCTGAACGGCATGGACTTCGCGCAACGGTACCGGGCGGTCGCCACCCGCGACGCCCGCTTCGACGGCGCGTTCGTCCTGGCCGTGCGCACGACCGGCATCTACTGCCGCCCGTCCTGCCCGGCGCGCACTCCCCTGGCACGCAACGTCGAGTTCTTCCCCACCGGCGCCGCGGCGCACGAGGCGGGCTACCGGGCGTGCAAGCGCTGCCTGCCGGACGCCGTCCCGGGCTCACCGGAGTGGAACACCCGCTCCGACGTGGCCGCCCGGGCGATGCGCCTCATCGCCGACGGTGTCGTCGAGCGGGAGGGGGTCGGGGGACTCGCGTCACGGCTCGGCTACACCGCGCGTCACCTCAACCGGCTGCTCGGCGCAGAGCTCGGCGCGTCCCCGCTGGCCCTGGCGCGCGCGCACCGGGCGCAGACGGCCCGGCAGCTGCTGGTGGCCACCGACCTCCCGGTGAGCGACATCGCCTTCGCTGCCGGTTTCGGCAGCATCCGCCAGTTCAACGACACCATCACGGCGCTCTACGACCGGACGCCGTCGCAGGTGCGCGCCACGCGTCCCGGCCGGCGGGCCACCTCGCCCGCCACGTCGGCGGGCTCTCCGGCGCCGGGGACGCGGGTCGCGCTCGCGCTGCCCGTCCGGCTTCCATTCGACGCCGCCGGGGTGTTCGCCTGGCTGGCCGCCCGCGCGGTGCCGGGGGTCGAGCTGGCCGGCCCCGACCACTACTCCCGGACGCTGCTGCTGCCGGCCGGCCCGGCGGACTTCTCCGTGCGCTGGGACGGGGCGCGACTGCTCCTGGACGCCCGGCTGGCGGCGCTGTCCGACCTGGGTCCGCTCGTCGCGCGCGTGCGGCGCCTGTTCGACGCGGACGCGGATCCGGTCGGCATCGACGACGCCCTGCGCCGGGACGGTGCGCTGGCGCCGTCCGTGCGTGCCACACCGGGAATCCGGCTGCCGGGGGCCGTCGACGCCCACGAGCTGCTGATCCGTGCGCTCGTCGGCCAGCAGGTGTCGGTGGCCGCCGCCCGCACGCACCTCAGTCGCCTCGCCACGGCCCTCGGCAGCCCGGTCGCGGAGCCGTCCGGGGCGCTCACCACCCTGTTCCCCTCCCCCGCCGCCATCGCGGAGCACGGCCCGCAGGTGCTCACCGGTCCGCGCGCCCGGATCGACGCGATCGTCGGCGTCTGCCGCCGGCTGGCGTCCGGGGAGCTCGAGCTCGGCATCGGGGACGACCCCGCCGACCAGCGCGCGAGGCTGGTCGCCGAGCGTGGCATCGGCGCCTGGACCGCCGACTACGTGGCCATGCGGGTGCTGGGCCATCCGGACCTGCTGCTCACCGGGGACGTCGCGCTCCGGGCAGGGGCCCGGCGCCTCGGGCTGCCCGAGGGCCCCCGCGAACTCGCCGCCTGGGGGACGACCGTCGCCCCGTGGCGCTCCTACGCCGGCCTCCACCTGTGGCGGGCATCGACCGGAAGGAATTCACCGTGAAGCTGACCACCCTCGACACCCCGGACGGCCCCTTCACCCTGCTGGCCGACGACGGCGTCGTCCTGGCGTCCGGCTGGACCGACGACACCGGGTCGATCCTCGCCCGCCTGCCTCCCGGCGAGCGCCCCACCGACGTGGCGATCGTGCCCTCCGATCACGCCGAGGTCGCCGGGCCGGTGGCCGCCGTGCGCGCCTACTACGCCGGCGACCCCGCGGCGCTGGACGCCGTTCCCGTCCGGCAGGCGGGCAGCCCGTGGCGCCGCAGCGGCTGGGACCGACTGCGACGGATCCCGCCGGGAGCGCCGCTGAGCTACGCGGAGTTCGCGGCGGCCCTCGGCAACGCGAAGGCCGTCCGGGCGGCGGCGAGCATCTGCGCGAGCAACGCGCCGGCGCTGTTCGTGCCGTGCCACCGGGTGCTGCGCGGCGACGGCAGCCTCGGAGGGTTCGCCTGGGGCGTCGACGTCAAGCGATCGTTGCTGGCACGGGAGGCCGCCGGCCGCCCGTCAGCGGCGCCGCCGGCGTGACGCGATCCGGCCGCCCGGTGTCGTGGTGCGGGTCGATCCGGGCGGGCGGGCCGCCGATCGCCCTCGGAGTGCGACAGCCTCCGGCTACTCGGCGGAGGGCACCGGCTCCAGCACGTCGGCGATGAAGGTGACCACCGCACCGACCAGGAGCTGTTCGCGCTCGGCCACCGCCGGGGCCGGCAGGCTCTTCGCCGGGGCGAGGGAGTGGGTGGCCCCGGGCACGCCGACGATGCGCTCGCCCGCGTAGCCGGCGTCGGCGAGCGCCCGCGCCACGTCGGCCGGCGTCCCGAACGGGTCACCGGCGCCCTGGAGGACGAGGACGGGGCGGGTCGTCGCGGCCAGTTCGGCCACGCGGCTCTTGTGCGGCTTGCCCGGGGGGTGCAGCGGGAAGGACAGCAGGACGAGACCCGCGTCCGCCGCGTCGAGGCAGCGGCAGGCGCACCGGGCACCCGCGCTGCGCCCGCCGACGAACAGCGGCGTGCCCGACCATCGCTCACGCAGGACGGAGACGGCCGGCACCCAGGCGCGATCGAGGGAGGCCGGCGGCCCGGCGACCTTCCGCCCCGCGACCAGCCACGGCTGCCGGTACCGGGCGACGCTGATGCCCGCCGCGGGCAGTTCCCGCGCGAGGAGGGCGAGGTCCCAGGCGTCCTCGCTGCCCCCGGCACCGTGTCCGAGCACCACCGCGGCCGTCGGCGTGGCCGCCTCGTCGAGCACGAGCTCGCCGGGCCCGTCCGGCGTCTCCCCGCGCAGCACCTCGCTCATGGGTACAGTCTCGTCGATCGACCGCCCAGCCGTGGCATGCTGAGGCCACACCGGAGCCAGGAGCGCTGTCATGGACTTCTTCAACCTCTACGCCCACGGGTTCGCGCGGGTCGCCGCCTGCACGCTGCCGATCCGCATGGTGCAGCCGCAGGCGAACGCCGAGGCGGTGCTCGCCCAGGCGCGCGAGTGCGCGGACGCCGGGGCGTGCCTCGCGGTGTTCCCGGAACTCACGCTCAGCGGGTACTCGATCGAGGACCTGCTGATGCAGGACACCGTGCTCGACGCCGTCCAGGACGCGCTGGCCTGGCTGGTGCCGCAGACCGCCTCGGTCGGCTGCGTGATCGCGGTCGGGGCCCCGCTGGTCAGCCTCAACCGCATCTACAACTGCGCGGTGGTGATCCACCGCGGGCGCGTGCTCGGCGTCGTCCCCAAGTCCTACCTGCCGACCTACCGGGAGTTCTACGAGCGTCGCCAGATCGGCCCCGGCGACGACGTGACCGGCGAGATCCGGGTGGCCGGCCAGGACGTGCCGTTCGGCGCGGACCTCCTCTTCGCCGCGGACGACCTGCCGGGCTTCGTGCTGAACGTGGAGATCTGCGAGGACATGTGGGTGCCGATCCCGGCCAGCGCGGAGGCTGCGCTCGCCGGCGCCACGGTCATCGCGAACCTGTCCGGCAGCCCGATCACGGTGGCGAAGGCGGAGGAGCGCAAGGTGCTGTGCCTCTCCGGCTCGTCGCGGCTGCTCGCCGGCTACGTGTTCAGCGCCGCCGGGGAGGGCGAGTCGTCCACCGACCTGTCCTGGGACGGCCAGACGATGGTCTACGAGGCGGGGACGCTGCTGGCCGAGTCGGAGCGCTTCCCCGAGGGCCCGCGGGCGAGCATCGCCGACCTCGACCTCGGCACCCTGGTCCAGGACCGCCTGCGCCAGGGAACCTTCGACGACAACCGCCGCACCCACGCCGAGCGGGTGGGCGAGTACCGGACGGTGACCTTCGACCTGGAGCCGCCGTCCGGCGACCTCGGGCTGCGCCGGCCGCTGGCGCGCTTCCCGTTCGTCCCCGCCGACCCCGCCCGCCTCGCGCAGGACTGCTACGAGGCCTACAACATCCAGGTCAGCGGCCTCGAGCAGCGACTCCGGGCGATCGGCCAGCCGAAGATCGTGATCGGCCTCTCCGGCGGCCTCGACTCCACGCACGCCCTGATCGTGGCCGCGCGGGCGATGGACCGGCTGGGCCGTCCGCGCACCGACATCCTGGCGTTCACCATGCCGGGCTTCGCCACGTCCGCGCACACCAAGGGCAACGCGACCGCCCTCGCGCAGGCGCTGGGCGTGACGTTCGCGGAACTCGACATCACCGACACGGCCCGGCTGATGCTCGACCGGCTCGACCACCCGTTCGCCGACGGCGAGCCGGTGTACGACGTCACGTTCGAGAACGTGCAGGCCGGCCTGCGCACCGACTACCTCTTCCGCCTCGCCAACCAGCGCGGCGGCATCGTGCTCGGCACCGGCGACCTGTCCGAACTGGCGCTCGGCTGGTGCACGTACGGTGTCGGGGACCAGATGTCGCACTACAACGTGAACGGCGGGGTGCCCAAGACGCTCATGCAGCACCTGATCCGCTGGGTGATCAGCTCCGGCCAGTTCTCCGACGCCGTCTCGACCACGCTCCAGGCGATCCTGGACACCGAGATCACGCCGGAGCTCGTGCCGGTCGGCGAGGGCGAGACGCCGCAGTCGACGCAGGCGAAGATCGGGCCCTACTCGCTGCAGGACTTCACCCTGTTCCACGTGCTGCGGCACGGCATGAAGCCGTCCAAGATCGCGTTCCTCGCCTGGCACGCCTGGCGTGATGCCGATGCCGGCGCCTGGCCGGAGGGCTTCCCCCACGACGAGCGGACGGCCTACGACCTCGGAACGATCAGGAAGTGGCTGGGCGTGTTCTGCTCCCGGTTCTTCGGCTTCGCCCAGTTCAAGCGCTCGGCGCTGCCCAACGGGCCGAAGGTGGTGCGAGGCGGCTCGCTGTCGCCGCGCGGCGACTGGCGCGCGCCGTCCGACACCTCCGCGGCACTCTGGCTGGCCGAGCTGGAGAACGTGCCCCAGGGCTGACGGGGCACCCCGACGGGTGGACGCCGGGCCGGAGGACCGGCCGGCGCCCTTCGTCTGCTACTCGGCCGCGACCGGCTCCGGCTGGGCGTCCGCCGGCTGGTCGGCGACGGGCTCCCCCAGCTCAGCGGGATCGGCGACCTCCGGCTGGACGACCTCCGGCTCGACGTCGGACACCGGCTCGGCGGCGACGTCGACGACCTCGGCCGTCCCGGCCACGGCCTCGGTGGCCTCCACCGCCGGCTCGACGACCTCGACGGACTCCACCACGGCTTCGGTGGTCACCGTCTCGGCGACCTCGACCGGCGCGGCCGTCTCCTCCGTGACCGGAGCGGCCGTGTCGTCCGCGCCGTGCGCGTGCTCGGAGGCGGCGTGGATGGCCAGGATCTCCGGCGCCGGTCCGGCCGGGCGGGCCGGCTCTTCCTTGCGCGCACGGGAACTGCGCCGGGTGGTGGCCTGCTGGCCGCCGCCGGAGCGGCCACCGCGGCGGGCGCCGTCCCGGTCGCCGCCGTCTGCCGGTGCCTGGGACGCCACCGGGGCGTCGTGCACGTGGTACCCGCGGCCCTTGCAGGTCTCGCAGGCGACGGTGAACGCCTCGGCAAGCCCCGTCCCGATCTTCTTGCGGGTCATCTGCACCAGGCCCAGCGAGGTGACCTCCGCCACCTGGTGGCGGGTCCGGTCACGACCGAGGCACTCGACCAGCCGGCGCAGCAGCAGCTCGCGGTTGGCCGGCAGCACCATGTCGATGAAGTCGATCACGATGATGCCGCCGATATCGCGCAGCCGGAGCTGGCGGACGATCTCCTCCGCGGCCTCCAGGTTGTTCGACGTGACGGTCGCCTCGAGGTTGCCGGACGTGCCGGTGAACTTGCCGGTGTTCACGTCGATGACGGTCATGGCCTCGGTGCGGTCGATGATCAGCGAGCCGCCCGAGGGCAGGAACACCTTGCGCTCGAGCGCCTTCGCCACCTGTTCGTGGACGCGGTGCGCGTCGAAGATGTCGCCCTGCGTCGTGCGGTCCCAGCGCTTCAGCCGCTCTCCGAGGTGCGGCGCGACATGCTCGACGTAGGCGAGGACGGTGTCGTAGGCGTCGTCGGCCTGTCCGTTGCCGTCGACGATCAGCGTGCCGAAGTCCTCGGTGAACAGGTCGCGGACGATCCGGACGGTGAGGTCCGGCTCGGCGTAGAGCTGCTGGGGAGCCTGGCCGGCCTTGACCTTCTTCTCCAGAACCTCCCACTGCGCCTTGAGCCTGTTGACGTCGCGGACCAGCTCCTCCTCGCTGGCGCCCTCGGCCGCGGTGCGGACGATGACGGACGCCTCCGACCCGATGAGCTCGTCGAGGATCCCCTTCAGCCGGCGGCGCTCCCCCTCGGGCAGCTTGCGCGAGATGCCGGACAGGTGGCCGCCCGGCGAGTACACGATGTAGCGGCCGGGGATGGAGATGTGCGAGGTCAGGCGGGCGCCCTTGGCGCCGACCGGGTCCTTGCTCACCTGCACCAGCACCTGCTGGCCGGACTTGAAGACCCGCTCGACCTTCTTGTCCTGCCCGGTGACCCCGAACGACTCCCAGTCGACCTCGCCGGCGTACAGGACGGCGTTGCGGCCGCGTCCGATGTCGACGAACGCCGCCTCCATCGAGGGCAGGACGTTCTGCACGCGGCCCAGGTAGATGTTGCCGATCATCGACGTGGCCGAGGCCCGGTCGACGTAGTGCTCGACGAGAACCCCGTCCTCCATCACGGCGATCTGGGAGTAGTCGTCCGCTTGCCGGATGAGCATGGTGCGCTCGACGGCCTCGCGGCGGGCGAGGAACTCCGACTCGCTCAGGATCGGGGTGCGGCGGCGACCGGCGGCACGGCCCTCGCGCCGGCGCTGCTTCTTGGCCTCCATGCGCGTCGAGCCCTCGATACCGGTGACCTCGTCGCTGGCGGTGCTGCGGCGGCGCGGCTCGCGGACGCGGACCACCACGTCGACGCCGTCCTCCTCGCCGTCCCCTGCGTCCTCTCCGCGACGGCGGCGACGACGACGACGACGCGACGCGCTCTCGGTCGCGGTCTCCTCGCCGGGCTCGGCGTCGCCGTCGGTGCCTGCGGCGGACTCGGCGGCCGCGGGCTCCTCGCCCTCCTCCTCGAGGTCCGCGGCGGCCTCACCGGCCCCGCGGCGGCGGCGACGCCCGCCACGACGGCGGCGGCGACGGCGCGGGGTCGTCCCGTCACCCTCACCGGCCTCGTCCTCGGCCAGGTCGGCGGCGTCCTCGTCCTCGTCGTCCTCGGCCACCTCCTCGACGTCCTCCGCGTCCTCCTCGGCCTCGGGCTCCTCGCTCAGCAGGCCGCCGATCGCGGCCGCGAGCGAGTCGAGCACCTGGTCGGGGGTCGCCTCCTCGGTCAGGCCGAAAGCCTCGGCCTTCACCCGGCGGCGCGTGCGGGTGCGCTCCTGGTGGGCGAGCTCGGCGAGGCTGGCGGCCACGTCGGCGTCGTCCGCGGCCTCCACGGGTGCCGCGGTCGCGCGGGTGGCGCGGCGGCGGCGGGCGGGCGTCCTCGGCTCGGCGGCCGGCGGCGCCGGCTCCTCGGTGGGCTCATCCGTCACGTCGGCGGCGGGGGCCTCCTCCAGCGGCAGCGCGGCGGGGGCCTCGGCCTTCGCCCGGCTGCGGCGGGTGCGCTTGGGTGCCTCGGCGACCGGCTCAGGGGTGGGCGCCGCAGCGACCGGCTCCGCCGGCAGCTCGGGGGTCGGTGCCGCAGCGCCGGCGGGCTCCGCGGGAGGAGCCGCCGGGACGGCGCCCGGCTCGACGGCTGCGGGCGGTCCGGCCGGACGGCTGGCCGCGCGGCGGCGGCGCGGCGGGGCTGCGGGTGCCTGCTCGACAGCGTCCAGGGCAGGCTGGTCAGTATTCGGGTGTTCGGAATCGAGCACTGTTGCTCTCCTTCAGCGGCGGGGGTGCCGCAAACGTGGCTGCTCGTGGCAGCGAAGCCTCATCTGGTCGAATGCCTCAACACTGTCGGCCCCCGCGGTCGTCTGGCGTCGCGGTGAGGTCTCGGCTCGTGCCCGGCCTGGCACACCGGTTCAGCACTCGAGGGTCGGGGGTCTGGATGACTCCGGCCTGAGCCCCAGTATTCCACACTCCCCGGACCCGTCCCAGACCCGGTCCGGCGCGCCGCCGCCGTCAGCCGGCGAGCGGGTCGGCGATGCGCTCGCCGTCCCAGGACCCCTGCTCGAGGCGCGTGACCAGCGCGGGGACGCCGTTCTTGAGCCCCGGACGCAGCAGGTGGAGCGCCTGCACGACGTCGTCGGGACGCACCAGCGGCTCGCCCATCAGGGAGACGAGGTGGACGCGGTCGCCCTCCGCGGACAGCTGGATCACCGCCGCGCGTACGTCGAAACGACGCAGCCCGGTCTTCGTCATCCGCTCGACCTCGAGCCTCTCCGTGGCGAGCAGGTCCGCCACCGCCCCGGCCAGTTCCGCGGGATCGACCCCGGTCAGCACCAGTTCCCAGCGGGACGCGGTGAGCCGCTCGGCGAGCGAGCCGGCGGCCGCCTCGACGACGCGCACGACCACCAGGCCGTCCGGCATGGCGGCGTTCAACTGATCGCGCACCCACTCCGGGTCGAGCACGGCGGCGAGCCCCAGCTCGAGGTACTCGGCCTCGGTGGCCGCCCCGGTCGGCGAGGCGTTGGCGTAGCTGATCCTCGGATGCGGGGAGAAGCCCGAGGAGAAGGCCATCGGGATGCCGGCGCGGCGCAACGCACGCTCGAACGCCCGTCCGAAGTCGCGGTGCGAGGCGAACCGCGCCCGTCCCCGCTTGGCGTACTGCACGCGCAGTCGCTGGACGGGCGGCGCCTGCTGCTCGGGCTGTCGTCGCGGAGTCACGGTTGCACAGCGTATCCGGACGTCCGCCGCAACTGGTTTGATGGGGCGGTGATCGACATCCGCCCGGCCCTGCCCGACGAGTACGCCGCCGCCGGCGAGGTGACGGTGGCCGCCTACCTCGCCGAGGGTGCCCTGGCACCGGGAGACCCGTACCTGGAGCTCCTGCGCGACGCCGCGTCGCGCGCGGCGGGTGCGGAACTGCTGGTCGCGGTCGACGAGACGGGGGCCGTGGTCGGCACGGTGACCTCCTGCCCTCTCGGCTCGCCCTACCGCGAGCTCGGCACCGACGCGGAGGGCGAGTTCCGCGCCCTGGCCGTCGCCCCCGCCGCGCGCGGACGCGGGGTCGGCACCCTGCTGGTACGACGCTGCCTGGAGCGGGCCGCGGCCGACGGCTTCGACCAGGTGGTGATCTCCTCCGCCGAGTGGATGACGACCGCCCACCGGATGTACCGGCGGCTCGGGTTCACCCGCGCCCCCGAGCGCGACTGGTGGCCGCGCCCGGACGTGCACCTGCTGGCCTACGTCCACCCGTTGGGCTGACGGCCCGCCGGCCGAGGAGGGGTAAGCGGGCTCAGGTGATGCAGAACTCGTGGCCCTCGGGGTCGGCCATCGTGTACCAGCGGTGGGGACCCTCGGACCCTTCGTGGAGGTAGGACGCGCCACGTGCCAGGAGCGCGTCGCGGGCGGCGTCGAGGTCCGGCCCGGTCGCGGTCACCCGGAGGTCGAGGTGCAGGCGGTTCTTGACCGCCTTCGCCTCGGGCACCTGCTGGAACAGGATCCGGCGGCACGCGCCTCCGTCCGGGGCGCCGGGTTGCGTGATCGCCGCTCCCGTCGCCCACCACAGCTGGCCGCGCCAGTGGCGGGTGTCGGCCTCGCCGGCGTAGCCCTCGGCGATCATCCGCCGGATGAAGTCCTCGTTGGTCGGCTCGAGGTCCCAGCCCATGGTGTCGGCCCACCACTGGGCGAGCTCGTGCGGGTCCGCGCAGTCGACCACGACCTGGAACGACACCGGCACGGTCATTTCTCCTCCTTGGGCTGGGTGGTGGTGGCTTCAGGGATACCCGGGGGCCGCTCGCCGTACTCGCGCTCGTACCAGGCGGCGTACCCGGCCACGGCGGTCGGGAGCGTGGCGAAGATCCTGTCCTCGCCGACGGCCTCGACGAAGCCGGCCTGCGACAACTGCTCGCGGACCTCCATCTTCACCCTGGCCAGGGCGAAGACGATGCCCTGCCCGTCCAGCGTTCGCCGGAGCTGCTCGAGGGTGTCGACGGCGGTCAGGTCGACCTCGATGTTGGCCTCGGCGTTCAGGAGGAACCACCGCGGGCGGGGGTCGGCCCGGCGGACGGTCGCCAGTGCCCGGGTGAGGAAGTCGTCGGCGTTGGCGAAGAACAGCGGCGAGTCGTACCGGTACACGACCAGCCCGGGCACCTGGGTGGCCCGGGGGTAGTCGTCCACGTCGTGCATCCCGGCGATCCCGGGCACGTAGCCGAGGACGCCGTCATGGGGGTGCGCGATGCGCCGGATGAGGTCCAGGATCGACAGGCCGACCGCGATGCCGATGCCGTTGAGCAGACCGGTGGCCAGCACCGCTGCCATCGTGACGAGGGCCAGCACGAGCTCGCTGCGCCGGAACGCGCCGATGCGGCCGAGCTCGGAGAGGTCGACCAGCCGGAGGCCCGCGTACACGACCACGCCGCCGAGAGCGGCCTGCGGGAACGCCCCGAGAACGGGGGAGAAGAGGTAGATCGAGCCGAGCACCATTGCTGCTGCGACCAGCGAGTGCAACTGGGTGCGGCTGCCGGCCGCGTCCCCGATCACCGTGCGGCTCGCGGACGACGACACCGGGAAGCCCGCCAGGAAGCCGTTGGCCACGTTCGCCGCACCCATGGCGAGCAACTCGCCGGTGGCGTCGACGCGCTCGTCGCGCCGCGCGGCGAAGGCCCGCCCGGTGAGGATCACGTCGCTGTAGCCGACGACCGCGATGCCGAGCGCCGCCACGGCCAGCTGCAGGAGGTCGATGCCCTCGAGGTTCGGCAGCGCTGCCTGGGGAAGGTCCCTCGGCACCTCCCCGATCACCCGGATGCCCAAGGACCCCAGCGGCGTGAACGCCACCAGCGCCGCCGCGGTGAGCATCACCAGCAACGGACCCGGCCAGCGGGGCGCCCAGGCGCGCAGGGCAAACAGAGCGACCACCACGCTCAGGCCGACCAGCAGCGTGGGCAGATGGACGGCGCCGAGCTGCGACACCAGCGACAGGGTCTGCGTGCCCGGGTTGTCGCCCTCGATGGCCAGGCCGGTGAGCTTGGAGTACTGGCTGACGACCATCAGCACGCCGATGCCGGCCATGTAGCCCACCAGGACCGGCTTGGACAGCAGGTTGGCGATCTGCCCGAGGCGGGCGACCCACGCGACCAAGCAGACCGCGCCCACAGCGATCGCGATCAGCGCCGCGACCTCCGCCCGCCGGCCGGGGCCGACCTGGCCGACCAGCGCGCCGATCCCGGCGGCCGTCATCAGTGCGGTCGTGGACTCCGGCCCGATCGACAGCTGGCGCGAGTTGCCCAGGATCGCGTAGACAGCCATCGGCGCCAGCACCGCCCACAGGCCGGTGACCGGCGGCAGCCCGATGATCTCCGCGTAGGCCATCACCTGCGGCACCAGGTAGGCAGCGACGGTGACCCCGGCGATCAGGTCGCCGCGCAACCAGGCCCGGTCGTAGCCGAGGAGAACCTCCAGCCCGGGCGCCCAGCGCCGCCAGCCGACAGGTTCCTCACCCATGGCGCAACGCTACGGGACGCCGGCGCCACCGGGCACCCGGCGCGGCGAAACGGCGCCTACCGCCCCGGGACCGGGGAGACGGCCGGACGCACCACGGTGAGCGGGAGCAGCGACCGCCCGGTCGGGCCGATCTGGATCTCGGTGCCGAACTCCGGGCACACGCCGCAGTCGTAGCAGCCGGACCAGCGGCAGTCCTCGACCTCCGCGCCGGAGACGGCGTCCTGGTAGTCCTGCCACAGCCAGTCGCGGTCGAGGCCGGAGTCGAGGTGGTCCCACGGGAGCACCTCGCCCTGCGGGCGCTCGCGGGTGGTGAACCAGCCGACGTCCACGCCGTGGGGGGCGAGCGCGCGCTCCGCCGCCGCCATCCACCGGTCGTAGGAGAAGTGCTCGCTCCAGCCGTCCAGCACCCCGCCGTCCCGCCAGACCTCCTCGATCACGCGTCCCACCCTGCGGTCGCCCCGGCTGAGCAGGCCCTCGACCTGCCCGGGCTTCCCGTCGTGGTAGCGCATGCCGATGGCGCGGCCGTACCGCTTGTCGGCGCGGATCTTCTCGCGCAGCAGCCGGAGCCGGTTGTCGATCGTCTCCGGATCGGCCTGCGCCACCCACTGGAAGGGCGTGTGCGGCTTGGGCACGAACCCGCCGATGCTGATCGTGCAACGGATGTCGCGCGTGCCGGCGGCACGCCGTCCGGCCTCGATCACGTGGGCCGCCATGTCGGCGATGCCCAGCACGTCCTCGTCGGTCTCCGTGGGCAGTCCGCACATGAAGTAGAGCTTGACCTGGCGCCAGCCCTGGCTGAACGCCGCGGTGATCGTGCTGATCAGGTCGTCCTCGCTGACCATCTTGTTGATCACCTTGCGCATGCGCTCCGAGCCGCCCTCCGGCGCGAACGTCAGTCCCGAGCGCCGACCGTTGCGGCTGAGCTCGTTGGCGAGGTCGATGTTGAAGGCGTCCACCCGGGTGCTGGGCAGCGACAGCGAGACGAAGCTGCCCTCGTAGCGGTCGGCGAGCTGGCTGGTGATCGGCCCGATCTCGCTGTGGTCGGCGCTGGACAGGCTCAGCAGGCCCACCTCGTCCAGGCCGGTGGCGGCGATCCCGCCCTCGACCATCCGGCCGACGGTCTCGATGTTCCGCTCGCGGACCGGACGGGTGATCATGCCGGCCTGGCAGAACCGGCACCCGCGGGTGCAGCCGCGGAAGATCTCCACCGAGTAGCGCTCGTGCACGGTCTCGGCGAGCGGCACCACCGGACGGGCCGGGTACGGCCAGTCGTCGAGTTCCATGAGGGTGTGCTTGGCCACCCGCTCGGGCACGCCCGGCGTGTTGGGGCGGACGGACGCGATCGCGCCCGCGTCGGTGTAGCTGACGTCGTACAAGCCCGGCACGTAGGCGACGCCGGAACGGGCGAGCTCGTACAGCAGGCCGCGCCGTCCCCCCGGCTTCCCGGACGCCTTCCAGCCGCGGACCAGGTCGGATACGGCCAGCGCGGCCTCCTCGCCGTCGCCGAGGACGGCGGCGTCGATGAAGTCGGCGATCGGCTCGGGGTTGAACGCGGCGTGGCCGCCGGCGATCACGACCGGCTCGTCCTCGCCGCGGTCCGCGGCGTGGAGGGCGATGCCGCCGAGGTCGAGGGCCTCGAGCAGGTTGGTGTAGCCGAGTTCGGTGGAGAAGCTCACCCCCAGCAGGTCGAACGCCCGGACCGGCAGGTGGCTCTCGAGCGTGAACTGGGGCAGTCCGCCGGCGCGCATCAGGGCGGCGAGGTCCGGCCACACCGAGTAGGTGCGCTCGGCGAGCATCCACTCCCGCTCGTTGAGCAGCTCGTAGAGGATCGCGAGGCCCTGGTTGGGCTGGCCCACCTCGTAGACGTCGGGGTACATCAGGGCCCAGCGCACCTCGGCGGCGGCGAAGTCCTTGCTCACCGAGTTCACCTCGCCCCCCGTGTACTGGACGGGCTTGCTGACCTGCGCCAGGAGCGGCTCCAGGCGGGGATACAGCGATGCGACGGTCGTGGTCATGGTCGGACCAGCGTAATCAATGCGCCGCCGGGTTCCGAACGCACCGCCCTCGGCAACATTCGCACCCCTCTCCCCCGGTGACACCCGGACCGGCGGCTCCCCCGACTCACCGCTGGCGGTGGACGCGTGCGAGGACGGGCGCGCTGCGGAGCTCGCGGAGCGCGTCCCTGGCGATCCAGCGGGCGGCCGTGGACGCGGGGTGCCGCCGGAGGATCTCCTCGGCGGTCGCGACGGCGGCCGCGTGGCAGGTGGCCGACCGCTTGCCGACCTGGCGCAGCGCCCAGTTCACGGCCTTCTTCACGAGGTTGCGGTCGTCGGTCGCCTCGCGCACCACCAGCGGGAGGAAGGCCACCAGCCGCGCGTCGTCCGCCGCCTTGTCATGGACGGCGAGAGAGCACATCAGCACGAACCCGGCGCGCTTGACGAACACCTCCTCCGCGCCCGCCCACTCCACGGCCTTGTCGTAGGCGAACGGGGTGGACGCGAACAGCCCCTGGAGCTGGTCGCAGGTGTCCCAGGAGTCGAGGTCACGCACCCACGCGTCGGCCTGGGCAGGGGTGACCAGCGCGGGGACGTCCACCAGCGCGGCGAGGATGCGAGCCTCGTGGCACCCGGACGCCCACAGCGCCGCTGCCACCTCGTGGGCGTACGCGGGACGCTCCCGTCGCAGCGGGCGCAGCTCGCGCTGGAGCCCGCGCAAGACCGTCATCGGAACGCCGAGCGTGCCGTCTGCGCTGATGCCGTAGCGGGCCATGCCCGCAACGTTGGCCGGGTCGGACCGCTCCTCCAGGCGCCGCAGCAGCGCCGCGGCCAGGGCGTCCGGCTGCTCCGGGACCGCGGCCGCCGGGGCGGCGGCCACGCGGGTGGCCATGCCGGGCTCAGTCGATGACCGGCGAGTGCGGGGCGACGTTCTCCACGACTAGGTCGGCGCGGTGGGCCGGATCGCACGAACGCAGGTAGATCAACTGGCCCTGGTAGTACCGGGCGTTCGCGGGGTCCTCGGGGTCGGGGGTGATCTTGTCCTCGCGCTCGGCCAGGCGGTGGAACGACTCCGAGAACGGCACCTCCAGCCACACCGACAGGTCCCAGACCTTGTTCTTCCTGCTCGAGCACAGCTCGTCGCGGTGCATGAACATGCCGTCGATGATCACCACGGCGTCGTCGGGGGCGATCTTCCAGGGGGAGTTGACCTCGGACTCGGAGTCGAGGTCGTAGGCGGCCGTCCGGTAGCGGCCCGAACCCCCGTGCCCGAGCGGCTCCAGCACCTCGTCACTGAACCGCGCGTAGTCGTAGCTGTCCTCGAAGTAGCCCTTCGCGGAGCTGCGCCCCTGGGCGTACCGCTTCGACTGCGGGTTCAGGTAGTGGTCCATCGAGATCCGGATCACCGTGAGCCCGGACTCCCGGAGCAGGTCGGCCAGTTCGTCGGCGAAGGTGGTCTTGCCCGCGCCGTCGACGCCGTCGATGCCGACCAGCGTCCGCCCGCTGCGGGGACGGATCTTGGCCCGCAACCATTTGAGGGCACTGCCGGCGTCGACCTTGGTCACCACATCGTTAGTCATCTCACGCCCTTGTCAAGCGATCGTGTGCGAAGAGTTCCAGAATACCTCCGCCCCGAGGGCCCGCTCCCCAGGGGGTGGCGGGGCGGCCGGGGCGGTGGCCGTGGGGAGCCCGAGGCGGCGCGCCTGCCACAGCATCAGGCCGCCCACGACGACGACCGCGCCCATCTGCCAGAGGGTCTCCGGCCCGGCCACGCCGGCCTGCCGGTCGAACAGGCCGTCGAGCGAGGAGAACGGCAGCGTCGCCTCGCTGATCAGGTTGTTGACCACGTGCAGCGCCACGGCGGCCTCCAGGCCACCCGTGCGCCACGCCAGCACCGAGCCGACGACCGCGAAGAGGAGGTAGAAGGAGTTCAGCCACGGGTCGCCGGCGCCGTGCAGCAGCATGAAGACCACCGACGTGCCGACGGTCGCGACGACCAGTCCGACACGGCGGGACGAGAACCACGCGCCGAGGCAGCGCGCCCCCAGCCCACGCAGGGCGTACTCCTCACCGGCGGCCTGGAACGGCGTGGTGAGCAGGATCGTCACGATCAGGAAGAGCGAGTCGGGGTTCCAGGCCAGCCCCTCCAGCCCTCCCCCCAGCAGGATCTGGATGCCGGTCGAGACCGCGAGGACCACGAACGAGATCAGCGCGAAGCGCCCGAACAACCCCCACCGGAACCCGCCGGTGATCGAGGAGAGCCACTTCGGATGCTGGGCGAAGACCGTCCACGCCGTCAGGAACGCCAGTGGCACCCACAAGCCGAGGAACACGTTGTTGGCCAGGAAGAGCAGCGGTGTCATCGGGATGGAGCCGCCCTGGGCCTCCGCGGTCGTCAGCCGGCCGCTGATCACGTCCGGGATCACGATGACCGTCGCGACGATGATCGCCAGCATAAGCCCGATGAGGAACATCCCGAACGCGGCCAGCGGCTTCCACCAGCGCAGCCGGGGAGCCCGGAAGAACTCGTGGTACTCCCGCTGCACCACCGGCAGGGCGGGCGGCTTGGGCGGGCGCATGGGCGGCACCGGCGGATAGGCGGGCGGCCACGGCACCGGAGGCGGCGGGGCGAAGGCGCCCCCGGGCGCGGGGAGCGGATTGCCGGACGGCCCGGGGCCGGGCCACGCCGGCTGCCCAGGCGGCGGCGCCGCCGGGAACGACCCCTCGGGCGGGGTCAGGCCAGGCTCGGGAACCACAGGGCGACTTCCCGGGCGGCGGACTCGACGGAGTCCGAGGCATGCACCAGGTTCTCCCGGTTGGACAGCGAGTAGTCGCCGCGGATGGTGCCGGGCGCCGCGACGACCGAGTTGGTGACGCCGTTCATCAGGCGCACCACGTCGACAGCGTCGGGACCCTCGAGCACCAGGGCGACGAGCGGCCCGCTGGTGAAGTAGTCGCGCAGCGGCGGGTACCAGGGCTTCGCCACGTGGTCGGCGTAGTGCCGGTCGGCCATCTCGCCGTCCACGTCGCGCAGGCCCATGGCGACGATGGACAGCCCCTTGGCCTCGTAGCGGGCGAGGATGGCACCCACCAGGCCGCGGCGGACCGCGTCCGGCTTCAGCAGGACCAGCGTCCGTTGCAGCTCCGTCATGGCGAGCACCTTACCCGGCGTCAGGGACGGCTCCGGAACGCGGGCTCACCCGCGCGGCGGGCCGGCCGGCGGGGTGGCCGCGATCCGGCGGCCCAGGGCGAAACACACCACCCACAGCAGGGCGAACATGCCACCGACGGCGTACATCATCGGCGTGGCCAGGCCGAGCGCGATGCCCACCACCTGGGTGAGCCAGCCGAGCGGATAGCCGACCGGCCCGCGCAGCAGGGCTGCCGACACGACAGCGAGCACCGCTGCGCCTCCGCCGAGCCCGAACGCGAGCCCGACCGGCACGGAGGAGACCTGGATCATCCCGGGGATCGCCAGGCCGAAGACGATGGCCTCGAACGCGAGGATGCTCAGCATCACCCGGCCCATCGGGTTGGTCGGGGCGAGCCTCACGCGTCCGCCCCCGGCCGCACCAGGAGGGCCCGTGCCTCGCCGGCGGCGTACACCGAGCCGGCGACCAGCATCCCGGACCCGGGGCCGGCCTCGTCGGCCAGCCGGACGGCCTCCTCGATGGCCTCGGCCATGCCCGGCACCACCACGACGCGGTCCGCGCCGAACACGCCGGCGGCCCGCTCCCCCAGGTCGGCGGCCGGGAGGGCGCGGCTGGTGGAGCCGATGGACGTGCAGACGACGCTGGTCATCGCCTCGGCGAAGATCCCCAGCACACCGTCCACGTCCTTGTCCGCCATCATCGCGACCACCCCGACCAGCGGCGTGAAGTCGAACGCCTCTGCCACGGCGTCGATCGTCGCCCGTGCGCCGTGCGGGTTGTGGCAGGTGTCGATCACCACGGTCGGCGAGCGCCGGACGATCTCCAGGCGCGCGGGCGCCTCCACCTGCTCCAGGCCGGCGGAGATCACCTCCGGCGGCAGCGGCTTGCCGCCCAGGAACGCCTCGACCGCCGCGACGGCGAGGGCAGCGTTCTGCGCCATGTGCGCCCCGAACAGGGGCAGGAACAGGTCGCCGAGCGGCCCCTCGGCGGTGTCGAGGCGCAGCACCTGGCCGCCGATCGCCGGCGTGCGTCCGATGAGGCCGAACTCGACGCCCTCGCGCAGCACCTCCGCGCCCACCTCGGCGCAGCGGGCCAGCAGGACGCGCGCCGCGTCCGGTTGCTGGGCGGCCAGCACCGCCTTCGCTCCGGCCTTGATGATCCCCGCCTTCTCCGCGGCGATCTCCGCGACCGTGCCGCCGAGCAGGTGGGTGTGGTCGAGGTCGACCGGGCAGACGACCGCCACCTCGGCCTCGACGATATTGGTCGCGTCCCAGCGTCCGCCCAGGCCCACCTCGACGACGGCCACGTCGACCGGGGCGTCGGCGAAGGCGGCGTAGGCCAGCGCGGTCATCACCTCGAAGAAGGTCATCCGGACGCCCTCGAGCAGCTGGGCGTCCACCAGTTCGACCAGTGGCGACACCTCCTCGACCAGCGCGTCGAACGCCTCGGCACTGATCGGCTCGCCGTCGATGCTGATCCGCTCGGTCACGTCCACCAGGTGGGGGCTGGCGTAGCGGCCGACCCGCAGGCCGAGCGCCCGAAGGAGCGAGTCGATCATCAGCGCGGTGCTGCCCTTGCCGTTCGTCCCGGCGATGAGGATCACCGGCAAGGACCGCTCCGGCGAACCGAGCAGGTCGCACAGCGCCCGGACGCGTGCCTGGCTGGGCGCGACCCGGTGCTCGGGCCAGCGGTCCTGGAGCTCTGCGACGATCTGGGCGTGGGTTCGGCTCATGGTCCGCTCAGCCTAGTACCCGGCGCGGGCGGGACAGGGTGCCTCGATATACTGACGCGGTGCCCGCCTCCGTGACCGCCGTGCCCGCGCGGCGACCCTGGCAGGAATGGGTGACGCTGGCCGCCCGCCTGGTCCTCGGCGGTGTCCTGCTCGTCGCCGGGCTCCTCAAGGTCACCCAGCTGGACGCCTCCGTCCAGTCGGTGCGTCTCTACCAGCTCCTGCCGTGGGAGGTCACGGCCGCCGTCGGTGCAGCCCTGCCGATCGTCGAGATCATCGTCGGCCTGCTCCTGATCACCGGCACCTTCACCCGGCTCTCGGCCGTGGCCGGCTCGCTGCTCATGCTGGCGTTCATCATCGGCATCGCCTCGGTGTGGGCGCGCGGCATCTCGATCGACTGCGGCTGCTTCGGTGGCGGCGGCGAGGTCGAGGCGAGCCAGACGCAATACCCCGCCGAGATCGCGCGCGACCTCGGGCTGCTGCTCGCCGGCGCCTGGACGGTGTGGCGCCCGCGTTCCCCCTTCGCCGTGGACGGCTGGCTGTTCGCCGCCCCGGCACCCTCCGACGACCCCGTCCCCACGAACGAAGACGACAAGGAGCCCACCCGATGACGCAGAACAACCGCGAGCGCCTGCGCCAGGCGCAGGCCGCCGCAGCCAAGCAGCAGCGGCTCACCCGTGCGGTGGGGGTCGGGGCCGCGGTGCTGGCCGTGCTGATCATCGGCGTCGTCATCGCGGTGCTGTTCCAGAACCAGGGCAAGAGCGCCACCGCCGGGTCGGTGACCCCGCCGCACGCCACGTCCGACGGCCGCGCGATCGAGGTCTACCCGGGCAAGGCGAAGGCCGGCGCGCCCGTCGTCGAGCTGTTCTTCGACTACCAGTGCCCGGTCTGCAAGCAGTTCGAGGGCCTCTACGGCGGCCTGATGAACACGCTGGCCTCCTCCGGCGAGATCGACCTGCGTTACCGCACCATGACGTTCCTCGACCAGAACCTCAGCAACGACGCGTCCGTGCGCGCCGGCATCGCGGCGACCTGCGCGGACGTGGCCGGGAGCTACGGCGCCTTCCACAACGAGATCTTCGCAAACCAGCCCGCCCAGGAGGGCGCCGGGTACGAGGACACGCTCCTGCGGGACACCATCCCGGCGACGGTCGGGATCAGCGGGGACGCGCTCACCAGCTTCCAGGCGTGCTACGACAAGCAGTCCACGAAGGCGTTCGTGAACACCAGCAACGAGCTCGGCACCCAGGACCTGCTGGCGATCAGCAAGTCGGTGGGCACGCCCACCATCCACGCCAACGGCAAGGCCGTGTCGCTGTCGGACGTCGGCGCGGTCCAGCCCACGGACCCGGACGCCGCGGCGAAGCTCCTCCAGGTCTTCCAGAAGGCCGCGGGGGCCTGACGCCGACCCGGTGCTCGCGTTGTCCTTCCTGCCGCGCTGAACCCGGCGCGACGTCCGCAGGGCGTCGATTCTGATCTGGCGCGGGACGCTCAATAAGATGCACCCCATGACCGAACAGGCCCTGAACCGCATCGTGCCCGCGCCGACCGAGGGCACCGGCGGCGTACCGGAGCGTCCGGTGCTGGAGGGCCTCGAGGCGAAGTGGTCGCAGGTCTGGCGCGAGCAGGACACCTACGCGTTCGTCCGTCCCGCCTCGCGCGAGCAGGTGTTCAGCATCGACACCCCGCCACCCACGGTGTCGGGATCACTGCACGTGGGTCACGTGTTCAGCTACACCCACACCGACCTCGTCGCCCGCTACCAGCGCATGCGTGGCAAGCACGTCTTCTACCCGATGGGCTGGGACGACAACGGCCTGCCGACCGAGCGCCGCGTCCAGAACTTCTACGGCGTGCGCTGCGACCCGTCCCTGCCCTACGACCCCGACTTCACCCCGCCGGAGAAGCCGGACCCCAAGCGGCAGGTGCCGATCAGCCGGCGCAACTTCGTGCAGCTGTGCCACGAGCTCACCGCCGTCGACGAGCTGGCGTTCGAGAACCTGTGGCGCTCCCTCGGCCTGAGCGTGGACTGGAAGGCCCTCTACGCGACCATCTCCGACGAGGCCCAGGCGGTCGCGCAGCGCGCATTCCTGCGCAACCTCGCCCGCGGGGAGGCGTACCTCTCCGAGGCCCCGACGCTGTGGGACATCACCTTCCACACCGCCGTCGCCCAGGCCGAGCTGGAGGCCCGTGACTACCCCGGCCACTACCACCGGGTCGCGTTCCACCGTCCCGACGGCGAGCCGGTCTACATCGAGACCACGCGTCCGGAACTGATCGTGTCGGTCTGCGCGCTGATCGCCCACCCCGACGACGAGCGCTACCAGCAGCTGTTCGGCACCACGGTGACCTCCCCGGTGTTCGGCGTGGAGATCCCGGTGCTCGCCCACCCGGCCGCCGAACCCGACAAGGGCGCCGGCATCGCGATGTGCTGCACCTTCGGCGACCTCACCGACGTGCAGTGGTGGCGGGAGCTGCGGCTGCCCACGCGCACCGTGATCGGGCGGGACGGACGCCTGCACGCCGAGACGCCCGACTGGCTGCCGGACGCCGCGCCGTACGCCGAACTCGCCGGCAAGACCACCTTCGGCGCCCGTGAGGCGATGGTCGCGATGCTCCGCGCGTCCGGCGACCTGGACGGCGAGCCCAAGCCGACCCAGCGGATGGCGAACTTCTACGAGAAGGGCGACAAGCCGCTCGAGATCGTCTCCACGCGCCAGTGGTACATCCGCAACGGCGGCCGCGACGACGACCTCAAGGAAGCGCTGCTGGCCCGGGGCGAGGAGCTCGTCTGGGTGCCCGACCACATGCGGCACCGCTACGCCAACTGGGTCAACGGGCTCAACGGCGACTGGCTGATCAGCCGCCAGCGCTTCTTCGGCGTCCCCTTCCCGGTCTGGTACGCCCTCGACGCCGACGGCGAGCCCGACTACGAGCACCCGATCATTCCCGGCGAGGACGCGCTGCCCGTCGACCCGTCCAGCCAGTGCCCGCCCGGCTACACCGACGACCAGCGCGGGGTGCCCGGCGGCTTCGTCGGAGACCCCGACGTCATGGACACCTGGGCCACCTCCTCGCTCACCCCGCAGCTCGCCTGCGGCTGGGAGCGCGACGACGAGCTGTGGCGCCTGACGTTCCCGATGGACATGGCCCCCCAGGCGCACGACATCATCCGCACCTGGCTGTTCTCGCGCGTCGTGCGGGCGCACTTCGAGCACGGCTCGCTGCCGTGGAGGCTCGCGGCGATCTCGGGCTTCGTGGTCGACCCCGACCGGAAGAAGATGAGCAAGAGCAAGGGCAACGTCGTCGTGCCCACCGACATCCTCGACCGGTTCGGCTCGGACGCCGTCCGCTGGCGCGCCGCGATGGCGCGTCCCGGCATGGACTCCCCGTTCGACGAGACCCAGATGAAGGTCGGACGCCGCCTGGCGATGAAGATCCTCAACGCCAGCAAGTTCATCCTCGGCATCGCCGCGGACACCCCCAGCAGGACCCGGGCGACCGAGCCGGTGGACCTTGCCATGCTGGCCGCCCTTGCCGACGTCGTCCGCCAGGCGACCGCGGCGTTCGATGCCTACGACTACTCAACCGCCCTTGAGGCATCCGAGAGGTTCTTCTGGCAGTTCTGCGACGACTACCTCGAGCTCGTGAAGGAGCGCGCGTACGGCTCAGAGGAGCCCGAGGCCAGCGACTCGGCCCGCGCCGCGCTGCGCCAGGCCCTCGACGTGCTGCTGCGGCTGTTCGCACCGTTCCTCCCGTTCGTCACCGAGGAGGTGTGGTCGTGGTGGCGCACCGGCTCGATCCACCACGCCGCGTGGCCGACGGTCGACGAGATCCCCGCGGACGGCGGGAACCCGGCGCTGCTGGCGGACCTCGCGGAGGCCCTGATCGGGATCCGTGGCGCGAAGTCGCAGGCAAAGGTCTCGATGAAGACCGAGGCCACGCGCGCGGTCTTCTCCGGGCCCGAGGACGTGCTCAACCGGCTCTTCGCCGCAGAGGACGACCTGCGGGCCGTCGGACGGATCACGAGCCCGATCGAGTGGCAGGCGACAGGTGCGCCGCTGGCGGTCGCCGTCGAACTGAAGCCCGCAGAGGCCTGAGGCCCGTGCGGACGCGCACCGGCGGTCACGGGTGGCGGGTGATCGCCGTCGGGCTGGTCGCCGGGTTCGCGCTGCTCGGGTGCACGCCCGGGCCGCGTGACGGCGCCGGCCAGGTGACCGCCCCGGCCACCACCGACACCTTCTCGGTGCGCGTCGGCGACTGCCTCGACAAGCTGCCCAGCGAGAGCACCGACGCGCTCGCCCTCCTCCCGTGCGCCCAGCCGCACTTCTGGGAGGCGTTCGCCTCGACGACGCTGGAGGGCGAGGACTACCCGGGGACCGCCGCCGTCCGCGACCGCGCCGAGCAGGCGTGCAACGCGGCGTTCGAGGGCTTCGTCGGGCTGCCCGGGAAGAAGTCCCGGCTCGACATCACGATGCTCACCCCGACCCGCGAGACCTGGACCGGTGCGGGCGACCGCGAGGTGGTCTGCCTGGTCGGCAGCCCGAGCGGCGGCATCACCGGCACGCTGAAGGACGCCGCCCGCTGACGCACGCACCGCGTCCGCCTCAGCGCTCGTGACGCGCCGCTCTGCCCGTCCGCCTCGCGGCCCCAGGGCGCGCGGGCCCGCCTCCGGGGCAGCCCGGACGGGTCGGAGAGGACCGGCCGGCTCGGACTCAGACCAGGTCGGCGAGAACCGGGTCGGCCATCGCCATCACGGCGGCCTTGGCCTCCGTGGCGTTGGTGCCGGCGCGGGCAGCGGCGGCCATCTGCTGGCACTGCGTGAGGGTGTGCAGGCCCAGCGCCGTCCGGACGGCGGGCACCTTGCCCGGCGCCATGGAGAGGCTGGACACGCCGAGCCCGGCGAGGACCAGGGCGAGGCCCGGGTCACCGGCGGCCTCACCGCACACGCCGACCGGCTTACCCATCGCGGCGCCGCCCTCGCAGGCCAGGGCCACGACGTCGAGCAGGGCCGGCTCCCACGGGTTCAGCAAGGCGGCGAGCTCACCCTGCATGCGGTCGGCCGCCATCGTGTACTGCTGGAGGTCGTTGGTGCCCAGCGAGGCGAAGTCGACGTGGTAGAGGATGCCCTTGCTGCGGATCGCGGCCGCGGGGACCTCGATCATCACGCCCACCTTGGGCAGGCCCAGCGCCCGCACCTTGTCGGCGAACCAGGTGGCCTCGGCCTGGGTGGCGATCATCGGAGCCATCACCCGGACGTCGGCACCGGTGGCCTTGTAGGCCGCGGCCAGTGCCTCCAGCTGGGCGTCCAGCACGTCGGTGCGGATCATCCCGAGGCGGATGCCCCGCCGTCCCAGGGCCGGATTCTCCTCCGGCCCGAGATCGGCGAACTTCAGCGGCTTGTCCGCGCCGGCGTCGAGCGTGCGGACGACGACCCGGCGGGTGCCGAAGGCCTGGAAGACCTCGGTGTAGGTGGCGGTCTGCTCCTCCACGGTCGGCATCGTGTCGCGGTCGAGGAACAGGAACTCGGTACGGAACAGGCCGACGCCCTCGACGGGCTGCTTGGCCGCCTTGCGCGCGTCGTCGGCGGTGCCGATGTTCGCCAGCAGCGCGACCGGGTAGCCGTCCTTGGTCGCACCGTTCCCGGTGCCCCCGGCCAGGGCTGCGGCACGGCGGCGCTTGCGCTCGGCCAGCAGCTCGATCTCCTGCGCGGTCGGGTTGACCGTGATCTCCCCGACGCCGCCGTCGATCGCGACAGTGGTCTCCGCCGGGATCCCGAGGATCCCGACAGCCTGGACGACGGCCGGAATGCCCAGCTGGGACGCCAGGATGGCGGTGTGGCTCGTCGGGCCGCCGGCCTCGGTGATGATGCCCAGGCAGGTCTCGGCGGTCAGCGTTGCGGTCTCGGCGGGCGCGAGGTCCTGGGCGGCCAGGATGCTCGGCACGGTGAGGGACGGCACGCCCGGCTCCGGCTGCCCGAGCAGGCGGGCGACGGCCCGGTCACGGACGTCGCGCAGGTCCGTCACCCGCTCGGCCATGTAACCGCCGAGCGACTCGAACATCGCGCAGTACTCCTCCACCGCGGCGGTGACGGCGGTGGCCACGCCCAGCCCCTTCTGGAGCTGGGTGTCGATGCCCATCGCGAGCCCGGGGTCCCGCGCCATCATCGCGCCGGCCTCGAGGATCGGCTTGGCGTGCTCGGCGGCCGAAGCGGCCCGGGCGTCCAGGCCCTTCGCCACGTCGTCCAGCACCTGGTGGACGGTGGCGGAGGCCGCCGCCGCGTCCGTCGTCGGGGCCTCGTCCGCCGGAGCCTTCGGCGGCGGGGTGACCACGACGAGCGGACCCACGGCGGTGCCGGCACTGACGCCGATCCCGTGGAAGGTGCAATGCAGTTCGGCGTCGCCGGCCATGGCTACTCCGCGTCGAGATCGCGCGACAGCAGCGCGACCAGGGAGTCGAGCGCCGCCTCGGCACCCTCGCCCTCGGCCGACAGCGTGACGACCTCGCCGTGCTTGGCGCCCAGGGCCATCACCATCAGGATGCTGCGGGCATCCACCGGGTTCCCCCCGGCCTTGGCGATCGTCACGGGCAGTCCGGTGGCGGTGGCAGCCTGCACGAACAGCGACGCGGGGCGTGCGTGCAGACCGACCGAGGACGCGATGCTGACTTCACGGGTGGCCATGGGGAACTCCTTCGTTGGCAACGTTGTCGACGGGTCCACAATGGCATACCCGCGCCGCCGCTTGCGACCCTTTCCGCCATTGGCGGGACTATGACGTTTCAGTCGGCCCCGATGTCCCCGGGAAAGGTGCGGGAGGGGTCAGGCGCTCTTGTCGCGACGCTCGGTGCGGGCCAGCTGTGCGCGGCTGACAAGCTGCGGAGCAACACCATCGGTCACCACGTCGGCGTCGACGAGCACCTGCGCCACCTCGTCGTCGCTGGGCACGTGGTACATCACGTTGAGCAGGATCTCCTCCAGGATCGACCGCAGCCCGCGGGCCCCGATCCCCCGTCGCAGCGCCATCGCTGCGATCGCCTGGATGGCCTCGGGCGTGAACTCCAGGTCGACGCCGTCGAGCTCGAAGAGCTTCCGGAACTGCTTGATCAGCGCGTTCTTCGGCTCGACGAGGATCCGCACCAGCGCCTCCTGGTCGAGCTGGGCGACCGTCGAGATCATCGGCAGGCGTCCGATGAACTCCGGGATCAGCCCGAACTTGTGCAGGTCCTCGGGACGGACCTCCTCGAACGGGTTGAGGCTCGTCGGACGGCGGACCGCGGCATCGTTGTTGAAGCCGAGCGGACGCTTGCCGACGCGGGCGTTGATGATCTCCTCCAGGCCCGCGAAGGCCCCGCCCACGATGAACAGGATGTTCGTGGTGTCGATCTGGATGAACTCCTGGTGCGGGTGCTTGCGCCCGCCCTGCGGCGGCACCGAGGCCGTGGTGCCCTCGAGGATCTTCAGCAGCGCCTGCTGGACGCCCTCGCCGGAGACGTCGCGGGTGATCGACGGGTTCTCGCTCTTGCGGGCCACCTTGTCGATCTCGTCGATGTAGATGATCCCGGTCTCGGCCTTCTTCACGTCGTAGTCGGCGGCCTGGATCAGCTTGAGCAGGATGT
>Ga0102832_1000999_pt1 | contig 27309 bp, 17 predicted proteins | sample EBPBio282013_DNA_FD_88942 | JGI IMG/M metagenome (GOLD analysis project Ga0102832, IMG submission 88942) | Wastewater treatment Type I Accumulibacter community from EBPR Bioreactor in Madison, WI, USA - Reactor 2_5/28/2013_ DNA (Illumina Assembly) | ecosystem: Engineered > Bioreactor > EBPR >... | reverse complement strand
CCCAACCCCAACCCCACCCCCAACCCCAACCCCCATAACACTTTGATTAAAGCCAATTTAAAAAGTTATTTTTACTTACTGATTTTTTTAATTAAGCTAAAAAGATTACAGCTGAATATGTTTTTGAATTAATAAAAGAGAGTAAAATTTTATTATTTATTACAAACAATAATATCTTCCATGTCAAAATCAGATACAGACACCCATTTAAGGTTTGGACAAGGAATTCTCATTCAAGGTTACAAGGAAAAAGATAACGATCTTGGATTTCTTACAGCCAAAGGTTTTGCTGACATCAAAACCAAATATTAAACTTACGATGATATTCTCTACTTTAAAAACTATAGGAATGCTATTTTCCAAATCATACCCGCAGGAAACTTTTAGATTAATGATGAGCTTCACAAAGCCGAAATCGAGAATGAAGGAAAATAATAAACCCAAAACATAAAAATCCTTAAAGCAAGAGCCAAGTCTGAAGAAGCGCAATTTAATTTGGCCATTGAAAGCAAGAAAAATACTGTCATTACATTTGGAACTTCTGTAATCTTTAAACACATCGATTCAGAGTCTTATATTTCAGGTACTATTAGACCTTCAGCTGGATCGAACGGCGCCTTTACTGTTGAAGTTTCAAACAATTTGTCAGAAAGTCTCATATTTAAATTATTACCTTATCGATCATTTGAATTTTTAGGAATGGAAATCCCATTTGATTCTCCAATCATTCTAAAAAATTAGTTCAACAATGGTTTTTTGACTTTTGAAAAATTAGGCCTTAATGACGGTAACAAATAAAAAGGAATGTATATTGAAAAAAAGCCAATCGAATCTGATGATTCTTACAAAATTCCAGTAAAGACGAAAAGTGATGCCTCAAGTGTTTATGAGTGTGTAACTCATTTTGTAGATTTATCAGTAGAAAAATAAGTTCCTATGCCTTGGAAATTCGTTCTTCACTTTAAATAAGTTGAAAATGACTCACTGATTCAACATGATATTGTTTATTTGTAGCACACATAAAAGTAAGATTTAATTAAAATTTAGTAATGGTGTTCTTTCAATGGATAAGGGAAGCATTGTACTCAAATAAATGAAAGAGCCTCCAGAAAGCCCAGGTTTATGCTTTTATGAATGTTTATGGGAGATAGAAAAACATGACTCATCAGAAGATGCTTACATTCTTAGACATTTAATGTCAGGGCAAACAATGGGAATTTAGTATGAAACTGTAAGAAATTTAAATGGGTAATAATACATTGATCCTGAAACAAATTAACCCATTCAAAAGCCAATAAAACCAATTTTGATTGATATTTCTGGAGGATGTCAGTCTGTTCCATTTGGAGTTGTTTAATTAAAGCTTGCTAAAAAATAAGGTGGTGATATCAATTCTGAGTCACATGTGAACGTAGCTTGGGGTAATTTTTGGGGCAATTTTATTCTCTAAACTGAGGATACAGAGTATGAAGAAATGATTGGTACTCAAGAATCTTTTGATGAAGAAATTATTCAAAAGAAAAAAATGTCCAGACTTCTCAAGCAATAAATAGAATACAAGACAAGAAGACTTGTATTTACCCAAAATAACGCTCAAAAGCATTGCTTTGTCATTCAATAAATCGATGACGATTTAAAAAAAGACGTTCTATTTGCCTTGTCATTCCACTCTGTGATTATCAATTTAAGATAAGACTTAAAATGGGGCGCTATCGAAGCAGCTAAAAAAATAGATTATTTCAGAATGATGAAAGTAACATAAAAAATTTTCGAAATTAAGTAATTTTTGAAAGACTGCATTCATGAAGAAGCAGAACTTGAGTATATCTTCCCAGTCTAAAAAAGACAAATGATTTGTAAAGATTTGGGAATAAGTGAGCTTCTGTTTGAACTTTTGTTTTACATGAAAATGAACATCAAGGAATAAATCTTTTCAGACAAGCATAATTAAAGAGATAAATTCATTGAACTTTACAACACCATTTACGAAGTTATTCGTGAACTTATAAGGAAAAATAAACTTTTCAAAATGCACATCTCCAAATGGATTATGTTTGTTTTTGAAGATGTCATTCAAAACAATGAGCCTAACCATTTGAAAATGCTCAAAGAACTTTTATAAGAAAATGACTTTTTTATTAACAATTTCGTTACTGAAAGACTGTTAAATTATTTGACTGAATGTATGCTCCAAAAAATGCATGACTCCCCGATATTTGATGAGAAAAAATATCTTTAAATTTTCAGACTTTTCTGTATTACAGGTTTAACTGTAAATACAGCTAATCAAATATTCATTTACAAAACTTTTATTTCTGCTGTAACATCAGAAAAAGGATCAGTCTTATCCTTTAAATTAAAACTCTCAAAGGATAATCAAATTTTAATTAAGGCCGCAATCGACAAAAATAACATTGAGGAGCTTCCTTTCAATGAATTTTACCAAAAATGTAAAAGTGACAATTTTTCAGCTTGGGAATACTTTGTCGAATATTTGAATTTGATCGCTGACATGACTCAAGGAAGAAATAAAGTAACTTAAAAAGAGCTTGGTAAGGAATTTAGTCTTGAACTTTTGACTACAATCTTTGAAAATGAGGAGCTATATGAAGCCTAAGTTCCAATTCTAAGAATTCTTCATTACTTGTATGCTGAAAGTGAAAACTTTTATCCAGTTTAAAGACAAAAAAAAATTGTTAACTTTAATGAATTAAGTCATGATGCTGCACCAACTATTATTTCGACTCCATCGGCTTTTAAACCTTGGGATCCTCCATTCGATAGAGTTTTAAGAAAATTACTTGAAAAAATAAGTTCATGTGGACCCATCGATCCAAATCCTATTTATTACAAACATAATAAAACTGTTTATGAGTTGTTAAACTTTGTTTGGTAGACTCTTAATCTTGGCTTTTGGAGAGAAAAAGATGAAGTGAAAAATATTTTGTAATCAGTTAAACGAATTCTTTAGAAACATGATCCATAAATGGAAAACTATGAGTAAGTCAAAAAGAAGTCTGCATAAAATATTTTGATGATAAGATGCAAATTAGAATGTTTGAAAATAATTGAGCTGATAGCAGACTATGACAGAGATCTTTTTGTACAAAGACTTTCGATAAACTTTAAGGACTTTGAAATGCCATAGAAAAAGAGAGGTCTTAGCGGATAGGATATGGGATCATTGTTATCATTAAAAGGAGATGATAGAATTTCTAAAAACTTTATCATGACTATCCCAGATGAAAATGAGCTTCAGCCTTTGATAGAGACTAATATTGTTGACCAAATGATAGAACTTGCAAATTACTAAAATCCCGAACTAACCTCAATGGCTTTGTCAATAATTTAGAGAGTTCTACAAACTAAGAAGAAGGCAATCGAACACTTTTCAAGTCAGAGATTTGTTTGCTCATAAGATGTTCTTGAACTTGTGGAATATATTGATAAAGTTAGGAACTCATTTTTCATTCTTGAGGATCCCAATTTAGTCAATATCGACTTTGAATCCCAATATGATAATTATTTCCTCGTTTATGAATAAGGTAAAGAGAACAATCTGATGACTACCCTTTATAATTTAAGTGAACTCATGAAGAATGAGTGTGATATTCATAACAAAGATAAAATGAAAACCCTTTAAACTTCCCATACTTATGATTATCTCGGTGCTGAAAAACTTATCAACTTTACCATGGAAAGATCCAGTACCAGTCAGATCAAACAATATATTGTTTACTGCTCGAATGTTCATCCTAAAGTTCTAAGTTTTATTTATAACTGTAAATAAGTGCCATAATCTGAACTTGGAAGAAAACTTCTTCATTTATGTTACAAATTCATAGTCGCATTGATTGAAAACTTCAACGAAATCAAAGTCATCATGGTCAAGTAAATTCCAAAACTTATCCAACACATTAAGAAAAATGTTGGTTGTGTTGATTTCCTTAAATAAATGTATGATAACAATAAAAATATGCTCTACAATTAATCTCAAGTTTTTGAGCTCATTAAGTTTATGTGTGATACCATTGAAGAAGAGGATAAAACTTCTTATTACAAATCAAAGCTACTCGATTTCTTCAGATACCTTATTTATTGTAATGGTAGAAGTCTCAAGTTCATTCAAATACAAATTTTAAAAATCATGCAAGACGATAGTTACAAAAATATTATGTTGAAATCTGATGATCTTAAAAGACTTCCTGAACTTGTCGCTGAGTATGATAGACAGAATGCTAACAAAAAATCTGGAGAGTTCATTGAAATGAGTCCAGAACTCACTTATATGGTCACATTCTTCCAAATCTCCGCATCTTTAATAGATGACAACAACACAGTCAATATGGGTAAAATCATCAAAAAGTTCCCATTCGATAAATTAGTCAGATACCTCTCTCAATCAGGAACTTGCTGGCCTTTGAAAAGAAACATTCGTACATTATTGAACCGTTTGTACTATTTCCAACCTGAAGTTGAGACCCATTTGAAGAAAATTCTTTAAGATGACTTCACTAACATTATTGGAGATTTGAATGCTTACATAAAAATCAAAAACATGCCAAATGTGAAAGATTTAGAACTAATGCTGTTCGAATCGCCTGTCAGATTCAGTTACCTTGAGTCTTATCTTTATCTCAACCTCTAAGAAATATTCTTTACAGTTTTCCAACTTGTTACAAGAGATGCTTGTATTTCTGATATTTTGCTTGCCCTCAATGGAAATGAGGTACATGCACACAACTTCATTAGAATTTCATAAAGACTTGCCTGGATTAGAATCTTCTTTACTGAAAATAAAAATGTTTATTCGAACTCTATGCTGAAATTCATTATGATGAAAAACAAATCTATCTTGGAACAATTAAATCCTGAAATTTTCAGAGGTGGTGATGAAGAATATAAATATAACATCATCTCTATGATACTTTCTGCAGAAGGCATTGATAAATTTTACAAGGAAAATAATAGAAAAATTTAATAAACATAGCCTCTAATTTTCTCAGTTCCTCCTCATTAATCATAAGTCAAATAAGATAAACAGACTGACAGATAAAAACTTAAAGAAAAGCTTCGCCTTATTCTCAAAAGAGAAAAGCGCGATTTTTACTCATAAGATGAAAAGACTACCTATTACATGAATAAACTGATAAACTCATTAAAACTTTCAACAAATGTCACAGAGTTTTTCTTTAACGAATTCAGAGAAAAGGTTTCAAACTACACCGGAAATGAAGGTATTTATAATTACTTAACAACGATAATCCAAATGAATTCAAGCAATCCTGAAGCATTCCCAACTCATTTGAAGGTATTTTTCTTGGAATTAGTTACATTTATTGTATAGTAAAGTAATAAACCTGCCTAATAGTCAGCAGGATAAATATAAGGCTAAATTCCAGCAGAAGAAGGTCCTGTTGATGAACCCAAGAAATAATATTAAGATAAACCTAAAATGTAGGAATAATAAATGATATAAGGGGAAAAGTAACCATTATTAAGAAAGGAGTAATAAAAAGAAAAAGAAGGCGAATAACAAGGTCCTAAATAATAAGCCTAATAAGTTAGTCCTCGCACTCCTATCGATGAATGGTAGCCTGAATTCTGGGAAAGCAATTAATAGCAAATCAAATAAACTCAAAATAGACTTAAAAAATGTGAGCTTTCAAAGTTTATCGTTGACTTACTCAAGTAAAACATTACTGAAGATGTTAAGTTTGCCAACTCAATCTTGCTTTGTGCAATTTCATATCTTTTAGGAGGTAACAGTCTGACCCAAAAGTCTTTTATTTAATAACTTGCCAAGGATTAAGAAAATAAAGTCTTCAGAAATATTGAAGCTCTTATCTAAAAACTAGGAAAACTTATTCTTAAAAACATCACTGAAAATGTAAAGTAATAAGAGTCTGCTTAAAACAATTTCTGTCCCACAACAATTGACAATTATGATTACTTTGACGCCAATCAAAGATATTGTCTTAGAAAAAATGTGTTTGAACCAAATTCGACTGATGAGTTCTTGTATCACAAACTTTGCATCGCTACTTACAGAAGGGCTTTCAAATTTTTACAACTTTTGTGTGAGAACAACAACATGGAAGGAAAAGACTTTATTAGAGAGCAACCTGGAAAGCAAAGACAAATTAACTTTATTAATGTTGCCACAAGATAACTTAGAAGTCTTTTCCAAGTTATGTGTGGATAAATTGTTCATGTTCCTATTTTCCTTCTTGATTTCATCCTTGAAGTCACTCAAATTCCTATTAAAGAAAACCAAGAGGCACTTATGCGTTCAACTTTTTTTGAGGATCTCTGTCAAATGGAGTCCTTTTTCTCAGACCCAGCCATTCTTGATTAAAAAGGCATTAAAGAATAATAATTTGCAGCTCTTTAAGAGATTTATTTCAAGAGCGTTTAAATAATTCTTTCTAACTTTGAAGGAAATGACTAAAAAACTTTCGCTTCCTTGGACACTAAATTAGAATCTAAATTTTTGACAAGTATTTTAAGCAGAAAGTTAGCGAATAAAGGAATTCACACTCGCGAATAGCTTGTGAATCACATTAATTAGTATTGCAATGAAGAGGAAGAAGATGGAACAAAAAAGACAACTTTCTCAGATGAAATTATGGAGTGTTTGAACATCATGATTATCTTCGCAAAAATCAAAGATAAGCTTAAAGAAAACTCAGCAATTATCAAAGCTTATGAAAGATTCAAGAAAGACAAAAAACAAGATTATGAAAAATAACTTTAAAATTTATTGAGATAAAAGCACGGTAACGTTGATAGTTAAGACTATATTTTAGATTTCGAGTAGCAAAAGAACGCTTATAAATGCATGTACTCTTACTTGGAAAGATGTATTCTAAAAATAGAAATAACTGACAATAACAATCAATAACAAACGGTTTATTTCCCTCGTTATCCTGTGTTTGCGTCACTTTCTCCTAATTTGAGAGATTATGTGATGAGCTAAGTTGAGAGAAGTACTCACAGAGATAAAATTGTCTCACTTTTGGGCTTTGTAAGTGGAGTCAAGTAAAAAATTGAGTATTCTTACAATTTGTAAAAGAAGGAAAAAATCACTGAGAAAAATATGAATGACTCTTACAACATTGCTGCTTTCATGTCAATTCTTATTTGCTTGTATATGATGGTCTTCTATGACATTATTGTCGAATATTAAGCTGCTTAATTTACTTCAAATCCAACGATTGGTTTGGGTAAATTTTTCCTTTCTCTTTTGCAACTTGGTTTCAGTCTCATGTATACTTACTATTGGTATAAATTGAGAATATGGTACAAACCTGAAAGACAAAGTCGAGGATAAAGCAGTGCTCCTGCAGAAGAAGAATAAGCAGCAGAAGAGGTTGAACCTGGATTGTATGATAAAATCAAAGCCAAAATTTCAGGATTCTTTGGAATCTTGTTCTCACCAATTAAAACTGTTGTGATGAAAGTTCTTGAAAGATTCAACATTAATTTGGAATTCAACTCTTAAGATGATTCTGAACAGAAATTCTACCAAACAGGTGAATTTTATAGAATCTCAATCTTTGTCTTATGTTCATTTATCGGCACATTCTTCTACCCAATCACATTCTTCATTCATTTGATTGACATTTTCTGTAAAATTTAAGTCCTTTCCAACATCTTTGAAGCTGTTGCTGTCAATATCAAGAGTTTACTGTATGTCAGCTTCATGGGAGTCGTCTTCGTTTTTGTTTTCTGTACTGTTACTTTCAGCAACTACATGAAGAATGTCTATGCAGAAGGTTAAGGTGTTGATGAAATGTGTGATGATGTTTTAGACTGCGTCATGTCTTTGTATGTTTCAGGAGCTATTTCATAAACTATGGAAACATTTGAACTTGGCAGATTCACTTATGATATGATTTATGGAACTTTCTTTGGAATGTTATTTGGCAACATTGTTCAAGGTATCATGCTTGATGCTTTTGCCGGCCTCAGAGAAAAGAATGAAAGTCTCCACAATGACAAAACAAATAAATGTTACATTTGTAACATGCCAAGAGAAATGATGTAAAAGAAAGGAGAGTCCTTCTCTGAACATACTAAAAACAAACATTTCTTGTGGAATTATGTCTTCTATATTATCGCCCTTGAGAGAAAGAACAGCAACGATTACACAGGTCTCGAATATGAAATCTCCCAAAAATACAATCTTCCCGATGAGGAAATGGATGTCACATGGATTCCCTCCAAAGGATAATCTGAATTTAGTGTTGCTGATGAGGCCAATAAACTTATATACCAAGTTAAGTAAAACAGCGCATTACTTTAAGAAAAGCTAAAAGGTTTGGATTAAAAAATTGCCCAATTTAACTCAATTGCTGATTAATATGCAGCATGATTTTGAACTTAACTTTTATTTAATTTATTCTTTTAATTACATTTTTATTTTCCTTTTTAATAAATTTTCCTTTGTTGATGCAAGAATTATGATTTATTAGCTAGAAAAACAATTTTAATTGAAAAGAAGATAAAATATAGATATTGAAATTATAATAATTCAAGAGATTAGGATGCCTGTCGGGATTGGAAAGAAAGAGCCTAACTGTCCTTATGGCAATGTAGCGAAATTCGTCTGTGTAAACAGTCAATGTAGAAAGCCAGGATTAATTTGTGAGAAGGGATAATCTTCTCAATCTTAATGTTGGTTGTTTCATTAGAATTGTCAAAAAATTAGATGGTCATAAGTAGAAATGTTTGCAAAAGATAACAATGTCATAAGAAGTCCATAGTTTATGAACATGCAAGAAAAAATAGAAAATATTTTTTTGAGGGCATTATAAAAGATTCAAGCTGAACATGAGAAATTCAAAATATGGACAAAAACATATGGTCATAGTTTAGAAACAATGAAATTTATTAAGGTTCTTATTGATAAGAACTATGAACAACTAACTGGCGATTACATGGCAGGAATGCTACCCGTTATCACAAACAAGTAACTCAAAAGAATATAAATTCCGATGATAATTTAGCCTTAAATTCAGTCAATTAGAGCATAAATAGATAGAGCCATAGAGAAAGTTAGCAGTTTGTACTTGAGATCAAAGAAAATTTAAAAGCCTTTCATTTACTCTAATTCTAATAACTAAAATTCAGAAAATTACCACTCTTATTCACAGAGTCCAAGCTCTTACTCAAACTTGAGCAATAACTCTCAGAATCTTCATTCTACTCAAAAGGATGTTTCAAAAGATTATTCAACAACATCTGTTTCAGCTCAACATCTTAATATCAACACCCAAGAATTTAGAAGTAAAATACTCGAAAGTTTGTCTGTTATTGAGCCACATTTTGAAGGAAGAATTATAAAATCTGCCAAACTCGTTTATCGGGCTTCAGAGCATAACTTTTCAATAAAAAAATTCCATTAATTGTGTGATAATATGTCAGATACACTAACTTTGGTTCACAATTAATATGGCAAAAAATTTGGTGGCTATACCCCTGTGGCCTGGACATCAGATAAAAAGCATTGGGTCGCTGACAAATCATTGAGAAGCTTTATTTTCTCAGTGGACATGGGAGAAAAATTTAGATTAAATTTAGCCCAATTTGCTATAGCCAGCAATCCATAAAGAGGCCCAACATTTGGCTGTTGCGATATTTGTATTGTTGATAACTCTAACAAATAGAAATCAAATTGCGAATTTCCAATAAGTTACAACATGAATGGAAAGTATGTGCGTAGTCAGAACACATCGACTTTATTTACAGGCAATCCTAAAGGACAATTTTACGTAAAAGAATGGGAAGTGTTCCAAATTTAGTTTGAGTAGAAATGATTTTTTAGAAATAATGATATTGGTTTAGTTTTATATATTGGCTTGGTTTATATTCTGTGAGTTTTGGAAGAGAAGTTATTATATTTTGCTGTTAATTATATTCTAACATCCAACTTGCTATTATGTCCAGAACCCAAAGAAAGAAAGATTCCAGTTACTCTGAGTTTAGAAAGCAAAACAGTCTCAGTAAACTCAGTCTTAATCACTCCATGCTTGATATGGATTCTTCCATCAGTATCATCGCTGACGAAAAAACTTCCGAACTCCTCTCCATGGAAAACTAACTCCAGTCCTTAGTCAGAAATCGATCCTTCTCGGCCAAGCCCAGTGCTAAAATACTCATGCATTAATCTCTTAAACTCAATCTCACACCTAAATCCGAAACACCTGATAAGACGTTGCAGATTATTTATAAAAATTCCATTCAGTCCAATGATCAAACTTAAAATCCTCCTAAAACAAACAGATCAGTTCATTACCAGTCATTTACTCAACCGTTTTAAATCATTTAAGAAAGCTAATTTTACAATTAATAAGACAACGTCCTTCTTTAAGACAAATAACAAAACAATAAAATTTCTACAAAGCCAAACAAAATATAAAAAAATCCTCTTCAAAAACGAAAAGACAGTTTTCAACTTACAAAGCCCGTTAAAACTTAAAGTAAAGCAACGATCAAAGATCTTGAGTAAATGCAAAAGAGACTCTAATCTGTAAAAAAAGCTAAAAAAATTGTTGGTAGAGATCCAAACCCAAAGAGAACTTAAATAATTCCAAAGAGGACAACACTAACAACTTAAAGAAGAATTCATAAGACAGTTTCAGATGCACATCTAACGACTTAAAATGGTAGATTGAAAGGGCTTGACATTTTGAAGTAGAAATAATTGGCTGCAAAGTCAAAAGTAACAAAAAAGTTTTCAGTTGCAGATTCAGTTAAACCGATCTCATAAACAGAAGGCGTTCTTATTCCTACTAAAATGGTAAATCTTCAGTAAAAATAAAAGCTGTTGAAATAATTTGACAAGATTAAAGGGAGTATAAAAAATACTGATATTTCAGCTGATAACATTACAACAATAAGAAACATGCTTAAAACAATGTAAGGATTAATCAATTGAGAGTTTTAAATTTAATTATTTGAGTAGAATGAATACTCGAGATAATTATCCCTTTATATTTTTTTATTTTGCTGGATATTTATTCTTTTACAGTTAAAATAATTTTTTGCAAGTAAAAGGAAATATAAGAGATTAAAGGATGTCGTATAAAGTGATTTTAGTTTTTTTACTTAAAAATAATTATAAACTTTCTTTTTAAGAAAATGCTTTAGTAGGAACCTCTTGAAAAACCGACAAAAACTCTCGTTCGAATCCCGTAAATTAAGAGGTACTCAAAACCCATTTATTTTTTTACTTCCAACCCTTCTGATTCATTTTCCTTCTCTTTTTAGGATCCATTCGAATATTTAAGAAATGAGAACCTTGACATCAAGCCTTAACTGTACAGCAATTTATATTTCTTAGTGAGTTGAAGCCCGACAAATCTGACTTTACTCGCGTTTTTTCTAATTAGAGTGAAAACCTAACCAATCAATAAATTTCTATTTCTATGGCTTAGAGACCTAATAAAGCATAAATTTATCAAAAATAACTGAAAAAATTGATCTAATCATTAGAAAATTAAGAGAGCCTCAGATCAAAGGATAAAAAGGATTTCTTATTTAACACAAAAAATATTTTGAGAAATATTTGTAATGCACAAAATCAATTTATAATGTTCCATCATTCTGCTGAAACAATTATTGAATCTTATTTGTAAAATCCTCAAAAGTTCAAAAAATGGGTAAATAGCCTTCGATTTCATACATTTTAAGAATATCAAAAAGTATGGAACTTATAAAAAAGAGGAGTTTATTACAAGCTTTATAGAAAACTTTGCCTAAAGTTTTACATAGAAAATGCGATTCCATACCTAATGAATAGCAGAATTAAAAATGAGAAAACTAAATAATCTCACATTAGATATTTACACAGATTCTTGGAAGGACTTTAAAATCCAGCTTAGTTTTTTTATTTCAAGAAAAAAGACAAGGAGAAATAATTTTGACCAAATATTTTGGTTTCATAGGGAAATCCAATGATATTTTTACTATTTTCGAAATGATTTTGAATCGAATTTTATACTAAATCTAAAAAACTTTGAGAAAAAAATGATAAATAATAGAAAAATCAAAAAAGAGTATGTATTTAAAAAATTCATTTACAACACTTTTTTTAAGGGCGATTTTATCGATTATTGAGTCTTTTTTATTTTTATGGTCTTCTCATTTTACTATTAAGGATGAGAGTCTGACAGATTTCTACAAACATTTTTTATACTCCTTCTCCTGACTTCGCAGATAAAAAGTAGGCTGGAAGGTTTACAGTTTGAATGAATGAGGTTACTTGTGCGTCAGATATTTCTGATCTCAAATCAGATTTATTGCCTACTATAACAATAAGAACATCATTATCGGTATTTGCCTTAACTTATTGAAGCCAGAATTATTATATTTATTGGAAAGAACTCGGATCTGTGACATCATAGACGATGATTACCGCTTGAGAGTCTGGATAAAAAGAATGATACTTCTGTAGTAAGCGCTTGTGATTGTTCTGAATCTTTATTGACCGGCTGTGTCCCAAATTTGCAGTTTACATACTTTATCATCAACTTAAAGCATTCTGAATCTGAAATCAACCCCGATGGTAGTCAAGTAGTTATCAATGAAATTGTTATCACAAAATCTCAGAAACAGGGATGACTTACCGACCCCTTGATTTCCAACAAGGACAATTTTGAAGATATAATCTTGTTCTTTGATCATGTTGATTTCAGAGCAGTTTTTTATTTCAAACTTTTTAATAAATCTATCCCAACTATATACACCTTTATTCTTATTAACAATTATCGCCCTTCATTTTACTAAAATAACTTTTTTTAAAAAGATAAAAAAAGATATATAGTATGAAATAAAAATATAGCTTTCTACATTTTTTTCATGTAAAAAAGAAGAAGATGAAAATAGAAAGAAATAGAAATGATTGTCAGAAAATATCAATAATGTGATTTTTTTGTCCTTAAGAAAGATCTCACAAAGTAATTGTCTTCTTAAATATCTCAGCTACGTTTTTGAAGTAATTATTGCTTAGGCCGATGTTGATAACACGCTCTTATAAATTGCTGCGTTGATTAACGCTATCAAGAAGGTTACTGATTTCCATCTTAAGCTCTTATTATCTAATTTTGCCTTTTTCATAATTATCCTTTAGGAGATCATTTTCTCTGGCCAAATCGTCAATATGAGATTGTAATTAAGATCTTTCTTTGGCAAATTGTTGTTCAATCGTAGTTTTTTGTCTTGATGAAGTTTCAAACCATCTTTCTTTCTCAACATTCATTAAGGCTTGAGTATCCAAATAAGTCTTTTCAATGTTTTCAACTTCGACTTGAACCTTTGATTGGAGTTGTTGTGTTTTTGAACGTGTCTAATCAAGTTATCCTTGCAAAGCAGCGATTTTCATGTTCTTATCTGAAAGTTTGTTTAAGTAATCTTCTTCCTGAGATTTATTTTTGTTTTTGGAATCTTGTAAAGATAACTCAGTTTGATGAATTCTTTCCTTAAGATCAGCTCTTTCTTAATTCCAAGTTTGAGTTTCTCTTTCAAGATGTTCGAGCCATCTTTGATGTTCAGCCTTTTGATTTTCGATTTCTTCTTCAAGTTTAGAAACTTAACGCTTATGGAAACCCATCATTTTTTCAATTCTTAAATTTAAAGCTTAAATTTCTTTATTTTTATTAGCGATTTGAAGTTCTAGTGATCGCTTCTCAGCCATCATTTTCTTCATATCAACAGCCTTTGTTTGAAGGGTTTGAGTATGTTAGATTTGAGTCATTGAAATCTTAGAAGTTTGACTTTCAACTTGTTTTTCATGGAGCATCAGAAGATCTTGAAGTTGTTGGTGTTCTCTTTCATATTTAATTTTGAATTCATTTAATCTGTTGTCATACTCTTTTCTTAATTCTAATTTTGAATGAACTTCTCTTGCCAATTATTATCTGACATCTCTAAGAAGCATTCTCAAATTATCAGTTTCTCTGTTGTGAGTGGCGTTAGTATTTTGGAGTTTTGATCTAAGAGCCTCAATATCAGCTTCATAAAGTTGAGAAATTTTTATCTTCATCAACTCGATTTCTCTTTCATAATGGAGGACAAGATCTTCAATTTTCTTTTTTAACTCATTATTATTTGAAATAATGTCTGCTAATCTTTTTTATTCATTTTACTTCAATTGTCTGTTAATTTCAATAAGTCTTCTGATTTCTTGTTCTTTAGCCTCAATAACTTCCTTGAGACTGTTGATTTCATTGGTATAAAACTCTTGAAGATTTCTTTCGCTTTAAGAATGATTTTATCTCTCTTGTTGAAGCTGAGTTTCATAGAATGTCGTAAGATCTTTAATTCTTTGGTTATTTTTGACATCATTTTCTTTTAATTCAACTCTCATTTTTCCTTTTTATCCAATTAATCTGTTTAAATCATTTTCATTTTCCTTACCAGTTTTTTTAAGTCTTCCTGCAAGATCGTCAACTTAATTTTTTCTTTATTCCAGTTAATAACTTAACCTTTTAAGTTTAGTCTCATGAAGATTTTTAAGTTCTTCTTCATTTTTTCTATGAGCTCTAATAAGATTATTCTTGGCATTTTCATTTTCGGTTTTAATCATGTTAAGTTCATGTTACTTTTGGTTTTCCAACTTTTTAATTTCATTTCTCAAGAAAGAAATCTAAATAAATAACAAAGTACTTCACCATTAAGTCTTTCATTTTCGAGCTTAGATTCTCTTCTAAGATTTTCTACTTCAAAGTTCTTTTCTTCAATTTAATCTTTAAGTTTTCTGATATTCAGTTATTGAAGTTCGTTATTGCCATACTGAGATCTTTTAAGTGTTTGAATTTGATTCATGGCTTCATTTTCGTATTTGTTTTTAAGTTGACTGAGTTCTATCTGTTTCATATTTTCCATATCAACCATCTGATCATGGAGTCTATTAATCTGAAATCATTATAAATTTACCTCGGCAACCAATTTATCAATTTGATGTTGATGTTCTTGGTCTTTGATATTAAGATGATCAAAAACTTTCTTTTTTTCAGCCTCAACGATGTTGGAGTTCGTGTACTAATGATCAAGCTTTTGCTTCAAAAGACGAATGTCTTCATTTTTTTATTGGAGCAATTTAATGAGATTTTAATTCTCATCAACGAAATGAGTGTTTTGAGCCAACAAAAGTTCGATTTTATCTTCGAGATCGTTGATTCTTTAATTTTTTCTCATTTGTAACATAAGCTCTTAATTGACAGCCAAAAGTTCGCTTTCCAATGCTTTGGCACGAGTCCTCCAATATTCAGCTTCAGGAGATTCTGGAATTCTATCAGGTGAGTAGTTGGATGGATCACGACCAGGACTTCTGTTTCTGACATTACTTTCATAAGGTGAAGACGAATAGTCTCCTCGAGCTCTAATGTTGTTAATGGGACTGTTTCTCATTTTTTTTCAAAATTATCGTTAAAAAAGTTAAATTTATATCTTAAGAATCTTTTAATTTTCCATTGAATTATTAATCTATCCTGATAATTGCAATAAGAAATTTATTCAAAATACTTTAACAATAACAAAGATCCTTATGAAATAAGAAAATTATGTATCTAAAAAATAGGGGTGATATAGAGTTTAAATAGCTCAATCAAAGAGACCTCCCATACCTCCTTCTTCTTCTTCTTCCTTTGGTGGTGGTGGGACTTCCTTCTTTCCTTTCTTTTCATCCTTCTTGGGTTATTATTTGGCTGGTTGAGCGGCAACTGGAGCTGGGGCTGATTCTGATGAAGCGGATCCACCGAATGTGAAGAAGTTAGCGATGTTTTGTCCTTCAACGGCCTTGGCGAAGAGTTTTGGCCAATATGATTCGATGTTAAGTCCAGCGGCGTTGACTAAAGTGGCGATTTTTTCACCTAAAGATTACAAAATAAGATACCAGTGATGTCTTGTCCGTCGTCGTAGAGGATAAGGGCAGCGTAGGTACAGGCGAGTTGAGCAGTGGTGGCCATTTTTATATTTGGTGATTTAATTAATATTTATTATTTAATTTTTTTTATTCATTTTACTTAATTTATCTCCCTTTTAAGCATTATTTTATTTTTACTAATAAAATTTTTTAATTTATAAAAATAAAATCTATTATCATGATCGTTAAAATAGGAATCTTTAAATCTTTTTAAGATCAAAACTTTTACATTACTATTGCCTTTTTATGGTAGTCAACTGCCATTTCAAAATATTTGACAAAATCAAAGTTCTCATTGTATTTTTCTGTAAAAACTTATCGCAAGTCATTGTAAATATCCTTAATTAAAACTTAACTCTTATGAGGAGATATATGAGATTATTATGGAATCTCCAAAATTTTTCGGTTTTTTATCAAAGAATTTGAAATTTCTTAAAACCAAAACTATAATGGATTCAAATATTGACTAAATGGAGGAATCCAAACGATTTAAACATCATATCTTTTACGAGACTTTAAAAAAATATTCTTGTACTTGAAAAGCCGAATATCGATTGCAATATATTTCGGTTATGATGTTTCTGTTAATACATTACTAAAAAGAGTCTTACAAACTTCTCTAAAAACTTCTTCTTTATAAATTTGCTTTTGAAATTTCCATGTGCCCTAACCACTTCTTTAAGTTAATGCTACTAGTGTAAAACTTTCGTCAATAGTTGGCTCAATCAAATATTAATCTTTTGTCCATCCTTATGTTCTAAACATAAAGGAATTAAAGTTCATAATGCCGAAAAAAAATACTTGATGCTTTGTTTGAGTTAATATCGAATTGATTTTTTCACAAAATTTCTTACGTCTTTCTAAATTTTACTTATGATTTCTCGATTAAGGGAATTTAACTACCGATCGACATACATATCCTTCCTGTTAGATTAATTTGGTGATTTACTGCTCTGGAAAAAATTTATTACTTTTTAGAAACTTTGCAATCTTTTCAGTCAATTAAGCTTTAGTTAGGAGAGGATTCTTATTCAGGACTTTTTAAAGAATGTATCTCTTTTTAACAAAATGTTGGATTTGAAAATCTGATTTACTTGATTGATTTGTAATGTAGGATTTTTGAAGATAAACAGAGACATCAGGATCGATAGAAAATTGTCTTTTCAATTGCAGAAATGCAGACTCATCTAAATTGAATTCTCGAGCCAAGTCTCTCAATGAATACTTTCCCTCCAGTCCTTTGTCGACCATTCTCATAATATTAAGAAAATGCTTCTTAAGTTTATCTAAATCCTCTTAAGATAAAGTTTTCTTCATACAGTCTATCCATTAGTCTTTTTCACCTGTGTTATAATTTAGTTCGGTATATGGGTTGGATTAATTGAAAGTTTATTTCACCATTTTTTTCTTGAGGCTTAGCATTTCTTACCTTGTGAGTATTTTCCCATGCTTTTATTAAATAATTTTTTATATGAAACGAATATCAGAAGGTTAAAGTTTTATCTGCATGTTATTGTTAATTTGGGGTGGTTTTTTGTTCGATTAGCCTCTTGAAGATTAAATAATTTATTTTTTTATTTGCTCCCTTTTTAGAGGCTCAACTTTCATTGCATTTGATTTTCTCGAGTCCATTTACTTTTTTGTCTATAGGTCTTTCTGCTCGCCTTCAGAATAAAGATCATCCTAAATAGGTTAATATTTTCTTTTCTTTGCTTTGATTTTCATTATGCAAATAAGAGCCAAAAGTATTGGAAATTTATATGATCTGTCTATCTATTTGGCTCATTTTTTATATTCTAAAAATGATCTATGAAAATGATCTTTTCCTTTATATAATTTCAAAGATATTTTTTTTAAATGATATAAAATATATGACTTGTAAATATTTTATAAAAGTTCCGAAAATTATATATAAGTCATTGTGTAAATAAGTTAAAAAAATAGAAATAGAATAAATAGAATTTCATGACTTTTAAACCATAAAATAATTAAAATTGAAGTGAAACCTTCATAAAAAGTTAGGATATGGCCAATGTTTGATGATTGTATATTTTAAAAAAAAAGAAGAAATAGAAAGAAAGAAGAAATTTGAAGATTTAAACTTTTTAAAAAACAGTCCAGACTTTATAAAATTAAAGTCATTCTATTTTTAGAAGAATTAAGATTTACAAATTAGTAAAAACACAGAAAAAAAAATGTAATTAAGAACATTAGCCAGAAGCAACACAATGAGCTCATTAAACAAGAAGTTGACATCTAAAACAGAGTTAAAGCAAGTCCCATCCAAAAAATTACTCGAGGCCAGAGACTTGAATAAGATGGAATCCTCATCTTAGATTGAGAAATTTATTTTCAGCGAACACCCAGGAGCTAAGTTATTAAGAGGATCCCAACCCAATACAAACGAATTTAGAAAGTTCACAACACTCCTTTATCGTGGATTGTATTATTCCGTCAACAACTTGAAAGGTCCTTCTGAATAATACTTGAAAAAGAAGAAAGTCAAACTTCCAGAACCAAAAGATCCTAAAAAGAAATTCCTTGTTCTTGACCTCGATGAGACTCTTATCCATTCCGTCTTTACGAATGATAAGACTGATGTCAAATTCACATATAAAGGTGATGAGTTCAAGTTCAATGTCAGACCTTATTGTTTGGAATTCTTGTAAGCCATGAGCGAAATTTTCAACGTTTATGTCTTTACAGCTGGAACTCAAGATTATGCTGAGCCAATCGTTAACTATTTGAACCAAAAAAAGAAAACAATTTTGGGAGTTTTACACAGAAAAAATTGCATGTAAACACACAATGGATTCTTCATTAAAGATTTGAGAATCATTGCAAACAAATAATTGAAAGACATAGTAATTATCGACAACTTGGTTCACTCATTTGGACTTCAATTAGAAAATGGAATCCCAATTTTGGAGTTTTTGGACAACAAAAACGATAAAGAATTGAAAGGTATTGAGCCAATGCTTAAATAATTGGCTTAAGTTGACGATGTCAGAACTTATTTGAGAGAAAAACTTCAATTAAGATAAGTTTTGTAAAACAATGAAGGTGACTACTTGGCAATTGAGAACTTCAAAACCAAAAGCTGATTTCAACAATTTTAATATGCAGTGTATAATTAATGATGATTTACTTTTACTTTATATTGAAAGACATTCATTTTCTATTTTATATTTCATTTTTATAAAATCGAAGAGAAAAAGGATTCTGAAAAAAATATAAAAATGAATTAAATTTCACAAAATAAATGAAAGAAATCGGGTAAAAATAAAAACAGAAAGAAAGATCATTTTTCGATAAGTTTGATTCTGAGCATTCGAATTAATTATTCATACATTTTAATGATTCTTTACTTTTCTTAAATTTGTTTTTAGAGAGTCATTCTTAAGTCTTATATGGTAGTCGATATTTTAAGCTATTTTTTACTCGAATGGGATTTAGATGCTAATTTAATTTACAATTATGCGATGATTTAATCTTTTTTCTTGAGTTTCTCCAATAGATTGTAGTACTCTTATAAAGTTTTATTGAATCGATCTTCAGTGCTTTCTAGAATCACTTTACATTGTCCTTTTTGAGACATGAGTTCCTATTGCAATTTTTACATTTATAATTGGTAGTGTTCTTGCATGGCTTGAAACTAGGTAGATAGCTCTTCGATAATTTTAATAGTTTGTTAAGCGTCACCTTAAGGATAAGGTTGGACCTGTTGCTTCTTTTGCTTTTCGAGTTATAATTATTGTTGAAGCGCTATGACTTGGTGTGCAAGTGCCTAAATTTCCTATTGGTTTATATTGGGAATGTTTTAATTGTTGGCTTGATGCTGACTACTGAGTTATTAAATTATTTCTGTAAGCTGGGTATTTTGTTATATGAGCTCTTAAATACTTTGTTTGAGTTGTTAATTTTATCGGATTAAGTCTTCAATATTCATCGAGTGATCAAATGATTTTTGAGGGAATCTATTGTTTGTATAGGACGTTGTTTTTGACATTTTTTATCCTTTTTATTAATCCGAATTATTTATTGTATTGGGCTGAATTCTTTTAGCTTTATTATAAATCCCTTTATTTATCTTGTTATTAATTTTTTCATTAAACTTTTTTCATTATTAATTTACTTGCTATTTAATTTGCTATTTAATAGGTATCTTTTTTTAACTTTTTTTGTTAATTTTAGCAAAATTATTTTGTTCTCATTTACTCTACTGTCTTTTGCTTAATTCCCTTTAGTTTGACTTAAACTCAATATTTTAGTTTGAACATAGCAGATTAAAATAAATTCGACAAAAAACTAAAGAATTTATGCACAGAGAAAAACAATAAAATTTTTGTATAAAACAGTAAAAAAATTGAAAATCATTTTCTTATCAGTTATTTTTACGTTAAGGCAAAATTTTAGTGTTTTAGCATTAGATTGAGCCTATCTTAAAATACTTGACATATTTTGTTTAATCAGCATTGAAGACTCAATATTGTCTTTAATTTTCTTCTTTTATGTATTTCTGACTATTTAGGAATATCCTGATTTTATTTGCCTATAAAAGACTTTTGATATATTTTGGCTTGATTTCTTTGTTTTTCTCTAAGTAGGTCTAATATTTGTTAGGGGTGACCACAAATAATACCTTTTTACTGGAACCAAATGAAAATTTATGTTTAAAGAGGAGAATTTGCGATACAACCATTTTATAATAAAGTTTAAGTCTTTATTTATTTTTTGCTCTAATAATTTTTGAATGATCTTTATTAATTGCTATCTGAGGTTTAATGTGATAGTTTTGAATTCAGACTAAGTTCATTTAATAAGTTCATCTAAACCAAAAGAATAAAATAAATTTTATTTCTATACTGACATTAATTTATCAATTTTTATTTGTTTATGTAACTTAAGTTAATACGAAACGTCGCCGTTTTTTCAACAACTTTAATTCCATACTTCTATTGTGTTTTTTGCTCATCAAAACAAAATTAAGATTTTTGTCAAGTAAATTCTTAAATTTCCTGACTCAATTATTTGGCAGATTTTTAGATACAGAGGTAAATAAGATAACTTAAATTTTCTTATTTGTTAAAAATTTTCTTATTTGTTAAAAATATGAACATTAATTCAAAAGAACTTCGAGAGTGAGAGGAAAAAGCTGAAAAAACAAAAAAATCATTTTATTTTTATTTTTTTATCGAAGATAATGATAAGTAATTTGAAAGAGAAGATTTGATTATGATAATTAAAGGTTGATAGATTGTATTATAAACAGTCAAAATTAAAAAAAATGAAAAAACTATAACTTACATTCAACGACAAGTACCGCACTGTCCATCGAATTGGACTGACTTAAAAATCATAAATTTACAAAGCCATAAATCTTACCAATTAATAATAAATTGCTATCAAACTCGAACCGTATAAATAAACTGATCATTCATCAGAGTTGTAAAAATAAGCCAAGATTTATCGATTAGTTAAAGGAGGAACAGGAATACCCAATCTCTATTGGTATGGAGTTGAGCATAATTACCGCGCCTTAGTCACTGACGTATATGGTCCATCTTTAGAACACTTACTTAAATATTGTAATGGAAAGTTTACACTTAAGACTTCACTTTTTATTTTCGACCAATTGATAGATAGAATTCAATGGATTCATTCTAAAAATCTTATCTACAACGACATCGATTCTTAAAACTTTTTAGTCGGTTTGGGCAAAAAAGCAGATAAGATATTTATTGTAGATTTTGGCAACTGTAGAAAATTTGTAGATGAGTAAAACAATCATTATTTTATTGGCAAGTAAAACAATCCTTTTAAAAGCAATCTAAGATTTAAAAGTATCCATTCGCATATTGGAAAAAGTAATTTCTTATCTTATTAAAAGGAACTTCAAGAAGAGATGATTTATAATCTTTAGGATACCTTATCATATACTTTTTAAAAGGAGGCCTTCCTTGGGACAGTAAAAATGAAGAATAATCACCATAATATAGATAACTGAATGTTAAATAAAAGAAAGCTTCTATTTCTATTCAAAATTTATGTGAGGGATTGCCAGGTATTTTTTTCATCTATTTTACAGAGTAATTTTAAAGATACTTTAATTATGTCAAAACTCTTTAGTTTGAAGAGGAGCCTGACTATGTTTGGATTAAAAGATTGTTCAAGGATCTGTTCGAAAATTCAGGATTTGTTAATAATAATGTTATGGATTGGGCTTAAAAGCATCAGTATTGATATTTACAAGTTTTTTATATAATACTTCATTTTCAAAAGAAATCTACAGTTTATCTTTGTTAATAGTAAACTTTAGATGTTATCTTTGATATTAAAGTTTTTATGTTGCCAAAGATATTTTTAAGTATTCAAAATCTTTTATAAACTTAAAGCTTAGATTTTTTAATATTAATATTTAATAAATCTTTCTTAAAACACCACACATGTCATCAAATCAAGAACTCCGTAAACCTACATTCGTTAAGGTTAAAGATCTTGAAAGAGCTAGAAGCGGATATAACGTTTACGTTAAAGTCATTTCTGCTGACATCAAGGATATCGAAACCAGAGATGGTCAAAAAATCAGAATGGTCGATGCCGTTGTCGGAGATTAAACCGGTATCTCCAAGGCTTTCTTCAAGGGAGAAAATGCCACCCACGTCGAAAAAGGTGCCGTTATTGCCATCAGAAATGGTCTTAAAAAATACATTAAGAACTTTATTTCTTTAGAACTCGATATCTTTGGACGTGTCACCAAAGAAAGCGTTGAAATTAACGTAAATGAAAGTTACAATATTTCTGAACATGAACACAAACTCCCTGAAAGAAAACCAAGAAGTGGTCCAAGAAACGTTTAACAAAGAAGAGACAACAGACCAGCAGGAAGATACAACAACAGACCACCAAGAAGATATGATGACAGACCACCAAGAAGAGAAGGAGGTCAAGGAGAAAGACCAGCTAGAGAAGAAAGACCAGCTAGAGGAGAAAGACCAGCTAGATAAGGAAGAACTTAAGAAAGAAGAGAGAGACAATACAATGATCGTCCTCAAAGAAGAGATAATAACAGAACATATGACAGAGATTTCGACAGAAGAAGAGAAAACGGTGACAACAGACCTCAAAGAAGAGAACAACAAAGATATGAACCAAGAAGAGAAGAGTACAGAGAAAGAGCTCCAATCCAATGGACTAAAATCGATGAAATCAGTCCAGCAGATGACAGACTCAATCTTATTGTCAAGGTAAATTATTTTCTTAATGAAGGTCCTCGCTGAAGAACTCGTTAAAGGTAGAAACAGAAACATGATCAGATGCACACTCGGAGATTAAACTGGTCTTGTTAAGGCCTTCCTTAATGACTCCCCAGCCCTTAGAGTTGGAAAATCAGTTGCTTTGTTCGATTGTGAAGCTAGAGTAGTCAAGGAACACATCGAAATCCAATGTAGAGGAAGAATCGATACTGCCAGAAAGGAAGTTGAAAAAGTCAATGAGAAATGGAACCTTTCTGATAAATCTTGGGTCCCAGTTAACTAATGATTCTGTATACAACCATGAGAGATTTTAATTAGATTTAATTTTTTAAAAATTTAATGTCGATAAAATTAATAATACAGGATGATTTCACAAATGTAATAAATGCAAAATGAATATCGCTGATAAAAAATTAAAGGAAGTTTATTGATTAAAAATGGAAATTAGAAATTTTGGAGAAAAAATTTGCTTTCAATTTAAAAATATTGATTTTTCCTAGAGAATGCATTTCTTGATAAATTAGGCTTAAAAATATCATGTAGGATCCTGTTTGATGATTTTTTGATTGATCGCGGAATTTTAATGTCATGAAGAGTGAAACAAAATTAAGTCATGTTTAATAAAGGATTAACAAATCTGGAATGGATGATAAGGGACTTGTTGTTGAGCAATTAAAGATTTTACTTACATTTCAACAATAATTTTGATTTTTTTTCAACTTTTTTTTAGTTTTCAAGGATTTCGATAAAGCGTGTTTAAAAGGGCTGAAAACAAATGGAATTTTTGTGAAATAGTATGTTTTTTACTATTTGGTCTCAAATTGATGATTTTCTTTTCATTTGTAGGTTAAATGGTTAAATGTGGAAGTCATTTCAAATTAAAAGTTTGTTTTTTGCGCTGAAAATCGAAATAGCATCTTTATATCAATTTACCGATTGGGATTTATAAATATAAATTTCAGAAAAATAAAGAAAAGAAAAATGCCATCTAGATTAACTATTCAAGGATCTCTTCTTCCCTCGAAAATCGTCAAAGTATCAGCTGATGAGATGATCTCAATCATGCGCAGAAATTCTGCCAAATCTTTTGTTCCTGCTGTACTACATAATAATGAGGCCGGAATACCCATTCTTTCCAATGTTCTTTGAACTTACTTACTCTCTTGATATTTCAATACACTACTTATTTTTTCACAATTTTTCTCTTTTTTTGATACTTTTTACTCGTATTAATTGACTTGAAGTTCAGATTAGCAATTACAAAAATAGAGCTTCCCTTTTGCTTTAGTGAAGTCCTTACAAAAGCTTTTGAAGTTTTAAGAGCTCAAAAAGCCGAGATGATACCAATGAGATAAAAAAACATTAAAAAGAAAAAAAGAAAAAAAATAGTCGGTTAGGAAATTTTTAAAAAGGAAGCGGAATTTATTTAATCTGTATATTTACAAAATAATAAAAATCAACAACTAAATCTATTTCATCGAAATATTCATTGAAATAATAAATGAAAATGAAAAAATCATAAGGATGAACGGGAGAGTAATCTTTTTGCTACATAGTTTTATCAAAAAAGTAAATTTATGAAATTTATTTATTTTCGGCTGGGAAATTTATAAATATTTAGAAACGCTATTTTAATTATAAAACAGAAAATATCTTGATCTTTACTCTACATTCATGAAAAACTATATTTATGGAATTTAAATGAAATTGTTCATCTAATTAAATTGTGTAGTAATTAAAATATGTCATTTATTTAAGAATTTTCATTTTTTCATTAAATAATTCAAAAGTATTTAATTAATAAAAAAATGTTGATTATCTTCTAAAGATCATTTCAATCGAGTAAACTGGTGACTTTTTTTATCTTCAGATATTAACTGTCTTTAAGCTTCTCATAACTTTATTTTAAAAGAAGTTCCCCATCATTAACGATGGCGCCTTCTTCTTTTGCAAGAGCTTCAAGGACATCTTAATCTTCAGCACAGTTGACTCCAAGTAAAGTGAAAGGTATTTTGTTTCCGAAAGTTTTACAGGCCATGACTAAGAATTTAACTCTTACCTTATCGATGTAATGATTTATTAATTTTTGACAAGTTTAATCTTGGTTGTTGTAAAAAGTGAATACAGCATGATAGTTTCCGATAACAAGGAATTTTTTAAGTCTTGAATTAAAAAAAAATGTACTTGAGAGTTTATTGGATATGTGTATCTTAAAGGACTTCAGGCGGAATTTGTGTCAACATATACTCAAGCTATTTATACCTTTATTGCAAGATCATACATATAAAATGGTAACTTATAAACTTGGTTCTGTCAGCTTTTTTATTATACAATCCCTATCGATATAATTACCAAAGGTTAGTTTGACATTGCTTCGTTTGAATTGTGTCATCTTAGAACAGACTCATTCTGAAGTTTTATTCATAAACTTAAACTGTAAAACTGTTGCGAATATTTTGTACTGTCAAGTCCTGACGGATTGAACGGAACTGACTTATGATGAGGTCGTAGGCTACGTTCTTTTTGTACTCAGCCTTGTAATGATTGAATGCTTTTCTTAGAATAGTTTCAGGTCTTACTGTCTATGGGTCAGGGCGGTGGGTGATACGCAAATATGGTTTGTCGATTTTTGTGCATCGACCCACGATTTTGTAATCCATTTCTTATTACTAAGCTTACTCTTCGACTTGGACATTCTTTACAGGCTTTATTTTGTTAAATTATGTAAAACGTTTTGCAACTGTCCTCAAATCTTCCTACTTTCCTACTCTCACAATCGATGCTAATTACTGATTTGTGATTTTAGGTGTTTATTTTTTTGTTTGAGCAGTAGGTTTTTTTAAGGCTTGAGGCAGAGGTTTTACTTCATACACTTTCTATGGTAGCCTACTCTAAACAACTTGCAATGGCTGAACAGGAGTTACCATAGAAGGCTTAGAAGGTTGATGAGAAGTTTTGATTTAATTGATAGGTTGAGTTTGAGCTTGATTTTTATATTTTTCACTAAGTTTTTGATATCGTTTATTATGCATTTAAAGACTCATGTCTTATTCATTTCTGAAACTAAACATAGAGGCTTGACTGGGTTGGTTATTATTAATATTTATCGAAGGTTTAATTTATTATTTTTGCTGCATGGTTTGGAATCTTTGGGATGGCTAATATGGTTTAACTTAACTTAAATTACTTGGTTTTTGGATTTTGTCGAGAAGAGATTGATTATGTAACATCGAAGGAATCATTATTGTCTATTTTTGAATCGTTTTAGGTGGAACTATAGAAGGACCGGTTAGTGTAGAGGGCGATGAAAATGAAGTTGCATATTGTTGTGGAATGATTCGAGGTCGTTGACTATTATCTACTGTCTGGACAATGTTAGGTAGAGGATAGTTGTCCCAGTTGGTATCATTCAGATTATTTTTGTTCTTTTCGATAATGTCTTTGACTTAAGCCTCGATCGCATTTTTTTGTTGCTGATCTTTGCATCGACTATAAGCTCTACGAATAAATTCTATTAAAGAAGGTGGATAATGTTTACTTACTTGGTTTTGCGATTGGTTATTGATTTGAACTGGAGGACTGATATTCAGCTTCTGGTACAAAATTAGAGGCACCTCGATTGGCTCGTCCCAACGAGTTCTCTCTATTCTTTGATTATTATTTTAAAATTACCCGCTTATTTTTTCGATTTCGATCTTTTTATTTGGCCCATGGAAAGAAGGCTTGATGAACATGTTTGGATTAAGCATTCTCGATAAATCTCTTTATTTATTTTTGTTTACTCAATTATTAGATGTTTATAAATCTATACTTAAAAAATTACTTAGTAATATCAACTATCTTTTAAATTTCAATATTGTTCAAAAATTTAATTTTAGATTGTTTCATATAATATTTGATACATTTCAAATCTTTTAAATTTTAGATTTTCTATTTTTTTACCTTTAAACTAACGTTTAAGAAACTTACATTTTCGTCTACCAATGTAAAAGTAACTAAAACAGAACTTTATCGAATTACCTTTGAATACTTTCAAAAAAAAACATTACCCTATTCCACATTTTCTTTTTGAAACTAAGTTTCAGAAAAATCAAAAAAATCTCCAGGAAATAAAAAAACTTATTG